>Ga0183260_10001958_pt1 | contig 17173 bp, 14 predicted proteins | sample AntDrymUQ4972206_2_FD_129768 | JGI IMG/M metagenome (GOLD analysis project Ga0183260, IMG submission 129768) | Polar desert sand microbial communities from Dry Valleys, Antarctica - metaG UQ497 (22.06) (version 2) (version 2) | ecosystem: Environmental > Terrestrial > Soil > Desert | place...
GACGAGGTCAACGACGTGGGCGGGCTCTATGTCGTCGGCACGGAGCGCCACGAGTCGCGCCGGATCGACAACCAGCTGCGCGGTCGATCCGGCCGCCAGGGTGACCCGGGGGAGTCTCGTTTCTACCTGTCGCTCGAAGACGACCTGATGCGGCTCTTCAAGTCCGACTGGGTCGACTGGGTGCTCACCACGATGAAGATCCCCGACGATGTCCCGATCGAGAACAAGCGGGTCACGGGTGCCATCGCGTCGGCACAAGGACAGGTCGAGAGCCAGAACTTCGAGACCCGCAAGAACGTCTTGAAGTACGACGACGTGATGAGCCGTCAACGCGAGGTGATCTACGGCGAACGCCGCCGGGTTCTCGAGGGCGCCGATTTGCACGAACAGGTGCGCCGGATGATCGACCACACCGTCGAGGGTTACGTCGTTGGTGCCACTGAAGGCTTCCCGGAGGAGTGGGACCTGGCCAGACTGTGGACGGCGCTCAAGACGCTCTATCCGGTGGGGGTCACCGAGCAAGAGCTCGAGGACGAAGTCGGTGGGCGGGAGGCACTGACACGCGACTTCCTCGTCGAGGCGCTGACCAACGACGCGCAGAAGGCGTATGACGCCCGCGAGGACCTGATGGGCGCCGAGGTGGTGCGCGAGCTCGAGCGCAAAGTGCTCTTGTCGGTGCTGGACCGCAAGTGGCGTGAGCATCTGTACGAGATGGACTACCTGCGCGAGGGCATCGGTCTTCGCGCTTACTCGCAGCGTGACCCGCTGGTCGAGTACCAACGGGAGGGCTTCGAGCTGTTCACAGCCATGCGTGACTCGATCGAGGAGGAGTTGGTCGGCTTCCTCTTCAACCTCGAGGTAAGCATTCAAACGGACGAGGAAGTCGCAGCAGAAGACGATGCCCGGGAGGTTTCGTCGGCTGCCGGCTCCGCTGGTGATGAGGGCACCTCGGTTGCTCCGGCCGACTCGGAGAACGTCGACGACGGTGCTCCCCCGAACGACAGCGACGGCGACCGAGATGAGGTCCGGCATCCGCAGATCGTCGCCAAGGGGCTGGAGCCGGCTGCTCCGAAGAAGCTTGCGTACTCGGCGCCTACTGTCGACGGCGCCGCCGAAACGCAGGTCGAGGTGGCGTCTGAGACCGACGAGTACGCCGGGGTCTCGCGCAACCAGCCGTGCCCGTGCGGTTCAGGTCGCAAGTTCAAGCGCTGTCACGGCGACCTGGCTCATCGCACGGCACAAGCCTCATCACGTCCGTAGACCGCTTGGTGATCAGCCGAAGACGATCGCCGTGCACTGCCACCTGTCACGGTCGTACTCGAGTTTTGCCGCCAGTGCCCTGGACCGTTGGCCAGCCTTGACCCGCGCTGCTACCTCGGCGGTCTCCGGCGAGACCTGACAGATATGCACGGTGGCGACCTGAGCGCGAGTTGAGCGGGCCGCCGCGCGGTTGCGGTGAGCAGCGACGAGCTGCTGTCGGCGCAGTATCTCGTCGAAGACGTCGCTGTTGGTCCACCTGGCGAGCTGGCTCAGCGGGCGATCACTCGACACGACCTCGACCACGGCCTGCAGAAAGCGAGCGGCCCAGGACTCGGGGTCAGGAATGAGAGTCTCGATCGATGATCGGCTCTTCACCACGGTCAAGGTGGTGAGCGCAGGCTCAGCAGTAAGCCCGTTCGGAAGGGGATAGACCAAAGCGAGCGATCCCTGGACATACCGCTGTGGCTTCTGAGTGCGACCGCCCGGGTCGGTGGGTCGGGGCACGCGGTGGCGTTGGGTAGCGAGGCTGCGCACGGTTGCGACACGGTCAGTCATGAGGCTCTCCTGGAAGTCGCAGAACCTGGCCAGGATGAACCAGGTCTGGGTCGTTGCCGATGGTCAGGCGGTTCACGTGGTAAAGATTCGCCACTCGATTGGATGTGGCTCGATCAGTTGCGGTGAACCCGAGTTGGCGACCGGCGATCAGCCACAGTGAGTCCCCGGCACGGACAGTCACCGTAGGAGGCCGGGAGGTAAAGACCCGGCTGTCCGGGCGCTGGCGTGAAGCGCCGTTGATCGGCAGGTCGGGCATGGGCAGGCCCGACAGTCCGGTGCACGGCGGTCTCCCCGGATCCCGGCCCATGCTTTCGGTCGGACCGGCCGCAGCGGCTGCCACTGGCAGCGACAAGCCGAGTCCGCACGCGACAAGAACAAGCTCTCGCCACCAGCGAGGACCCATGAACCGCGACATCGCGCGGAGCCGCGGCACAGCCGACCCCATGCCTGCGCTGACCAGAGTAAGCACAGCGGAACCGACGAGAAGCAGCGTCAGCAGCAGGCAGCCCGCGGCCGCCGAATCGACGACAACCCGCTCCAGCGTCCATCCCTCCGCTGGCGCCTCAGAATGCACCAGCCAGACGCGCAAATCTTCTCGCGCATTCGCCGTAGCCCACCAAACGATGGCCTCACCACCGATAAGGACCGCTCCGAGGGCGACGGCGCGAACGGCGGAGGCAGCCCGGAACATTGACATCACCACTTCTCATTATCCTACGTTTACATCTGTTTGCTTGTTGTAACGTGTATTTAGTGCACCGTCAAGGCCTGTGTCCACAGCGTTTGGAGCGAAACGCCGGACCGGATAACGTCAGCCTGTGCGCTGGCAGGAGCTGTTCGCAGACTTGGAGGGGCACGCTCGCGCATTGCAGCGAAGTGATCGCGACAGTGAGGTAGCCGATCGCACCAGGGCGGAGATAGCCGCCGTCAGCCTCGAGAGCAGGCTGCGAGCACAGGTGTCGCGGCGGGTGACGCTAGGGGTTCGTGGAGCTGGAGATGTGAGCGGGGAGCTTCAACGCATCGGTTCGGGTTGGCTGTTGATCACGACGCCGGACGAGACCGTCATACCGCTGTCAGCAGTATCGATGGCATGGAATCTTTCACCGGCTTCAGTCGGTCCTGAGGGCAGCGATTCGCTGAGCAGTCGAGTGAGCCTTACTGCTGCGATCAGGGCAATGGCACGGGATCGAAGTCCCGTCGTCATCCGCATGCACGACGCGACGTCGATCACCGGGACTCCAGAGCGGGTGGGGTCGGATTTCGTGGACGTCTCGGCGCACGACGTCGACGTCGCGCCCCGCCAGGCTCATGTGCGCTCGACCGTAACGGTTTCCTTCGCCGCGATTGCGCTGATTCAGCGCAGAGCACCCGCCTGGGCTTGACGGCGCGAGACCGGCGGGCGCGACTTCCGGAGGTATGACGGCGACGTGCTGGTCAGTCGGGGACTACCTCGTCCTCGAGGTGGGTCTCCTTTTCGTCGTCGGCCTCGAACGGGTGCTCGTCGATGAACTCGCCCGTCAAGACGTAGGCCGCTTTGATATAAGCCTCGAGCTGATCGGACTCGACCCTCCACTGTCCGCGACCGCCAATCTTGATCGCCGGCAGGTCGCCTCGCCGGACTAGGGCGTAAGTCTGGGCCGCGGAGATGTTCAAGATGTCGGCGACATCGGCAAGAGTCAAGAACCGACGGGAGTTCGCAGCGGGCATGCCATAGTTTCCCACCCTTTCCGGTTACTCCCCGCAGTGGCAGCACTCACCCTGTGGACAATCGTTTACGAGCCAGCCCTCCCTGGACAGAATGCGAGCTGTGTCCACTTCGCACCGCCTCGTCTCACCGACCGAGGTCTCGCCTGTCACCAGCAGTGCCCGGACGGCCCCTCGGGCTCGGAGGGTGGGAACCGACCGGTGGAGAGACCCCCGGCTATGGCTCGGACTTCTGCTCGTATGCGGCTCGGTTGCGGTCGGAGCGAAGCTGCTGGCCGCTGCAGACGAAACGGTGGCGGTCTGGCAGCTCACAGCGTCAGCTCGTGCCGGTACGCCGATCAGCGCCGACGGTCTGCGCACAACGCGGGTCCACTTCGATGACGCAGCCGCCGTCAGCGCCTACTGGCCCACCTCCCAACCCCTCCCCGAGAATGCCCGCCTGCTTCGCGATGTCTCCCAAGGCGAGCTGCTCAGCTCGGCTGCCGTCACCGGCGGCGACGTGTTCTCGCTACGGCAGATGCCGCTGGCGGTAAGCAGTAGCGGCTTTCCCACCAGCCTCTCAGTGGGAGACCACGTCGACGTATGGGCAGTGCCTCAGGAGGAAGGGGCGGAAGATCCCAGCCGTGTGCTGGCCGACGCTACGGTGACGGCACTCGGTGACGGCAGCTCTGTAGGCAGCGGCGGAGACCGTGAAGTGGTTGTCTCTTTGCCCAGCGATACCGCTGTCGCTGAAGCGCTGGGCTCCCTGAACGGGGCGACGGTCGTCCTGATCGTGATCGGCGTTTGACGACCATGTCGTTGGGCATCTTGGTCGCAGTCGGTGGGGTGGAGTTCGAGCCGAGCTTGCTGCGAGTCGCCGAGGCGGCCGACATCTACGTCGTACGCCGTTGTGTCGATGTTGCTGATCTGCTCGCGACGGCAGCCAGCGGCCAAGCGCAGGTCGCAGTTGTCTCGGCTCAGCTACGGGGGCTGGACGCAGAAGTCGTCGCTCAGCTAGCAGACAGCGCGGTTGCAGTCGTGGGCGTGACTGCCGACACGCTGAGCGCTGATGAGGCACTGCTACGACGTCTTGGTATCAGCAGTGTCGAGGCGAGCGATGACGTCTCCGCGATGGCCGAGGCGATCCGCGAGGCCGTGCGAGAGCCGGTCAGAAGCCAGCCGGAGTTTGGCGAAAACGGACCAGGGGAGGCTGCCACCTCAGCCGAGGAAGGAACGCCACCCGGCCGGATCATCGCCGTGTGGGGTCCGACTGGCGCGCCCGGCCGCTCGGTTGTCTCACTGAGTCTGAGCGCTGAACTGGCCCGATTGGGTGCCCCGACCCTCCTGATCGACGCTGACGTCTACGGCGGCTCGATCGCGCCAATGCTGGGGATACTCGATGAGTCGTCAGGCTTGCTGGCAGCCGCACGCGCAGCCAACCTCGGTGCACTCGATGCAGCCGGGCTCGCAGTTCATGCGCGACAAATTGCTGCCAACTTGCAAGTGCTGACGGGGCTGCCGCGCGCCGATCGGTGGACGGAGGTGAAGGCGGTCCTGTTCCGCACTCTCTTGGCAGTCGCTCGCCGGGCGCACGCATTTACCGTGATCGACTGCGGATTCAACCTCGAGCTCGACGAGGAGATTTCCTACGACACGGCTGCTCCCCGCCGCAACGGCGCCACGCTCGAAGCGTTGGGATCGGCTGACGTCGTGGTTGTCGTGGGCGCTGCAGACCCGGTGGGCTTGACTCGGCTGATCCGGGGCGTCAACGAAGTCATGACCGCAGTGCCGGGCGTGGTGCCTCACGTGCTCGTCAACCGGGCCAGGAACGGCCTCGGCTGGTCGGCGCAGGAGGTGACGCAGATGGTCGTCCGCGCGACGGGCTTGGCTGCGGTGCGACTGTTGCCAGACGACCCGGCCGCATGTGACCGAGCCCTTGTGCACGGTCAGACGCTCAGCGAATGCGCACCTGACGCCAAGCTCACGCGCTCGTTCTCAGCGTTAGCAGCCGACATCGCCGGTGTACCAGCTCCGCATGCCAGGCGACGGAGTCGGCTGGGGCGAACATGATGCCCCCGCAGATCTGGTTGCGCTTGCTACCGTAAGGCCCAGGCTGCTTCGTCGGGAGGTTTCATGCAGGCGATCTGGAAGGGCACGATCTCCTTCGGCATGGTCACCATCCCGATCAAGGTCTACAGCGCGACCCAGGAGAAAGACATCTCCTTCCGTCAGGTGCACGAGGCCGACGGTGGGCGGATCCGCTACAAGCGGGTCTGTGAGGTCGACGGTGAAGAGGTGCCGTACTCCGACATCGGCAAGGGCTATGAGCTGCCCGACGGACGGATGGTGGTGCTCACCGACGAGGATTTCGCCAGCCTTCCGCTGCCAAGCGCCAAGTCGATCGAGGTCCTGGAGTTCATCCCGGCTGAGCAGATCGACCCGATCTATTTCGCCAAGGCCTACTATCTGGCCGCTGACGGGGTGGGGGCCAAGCCGTATGTCTTGTTGCGCGATGCGCTGACGAAGACCGGCCAGTGCGCGCTCGTCAAGGTGGCGATCCGGACCCGAGAGAGTCTCGCCCTGCTCCGTGAGCGAGATGGTGCCCTCGTGCTGCAAACCATGCTGTGGCCGGGAGAGGTCAGGGACAGCGAGTTCGCTGTCCCTGACGCCTCGATCGAGATACGCAAGCAAGAGGGCGCCATGGCTGAGTCCTACATCGCGACACTCACCGGGGAGTTCGACCCAGAGCGCTACCACAACGACTACCGCGAGGCGCTCGAGCAGCTGGTGGAAGCGAAGGCGTCGGGCCTGCCCATGGTCGAAAGCGACGACGGCGAGCAGATCGAAACGGCAGAGGTGGTCGATCTGGTGGCTGCCCTTCGGGCCAGCGTGGAGGCGGCCAAGAAGCGCAGAGAGGGCAGCGGCACGACATCAGACTCCGGCTCAGACGTGATGGCTGCGTCCAAGAGCAGTCCCCCGAAGAGGGCGACCAGCACCAGGTCGTCCTCGAACTCGAAGCCAACCGCCGGCAAGGTCGCGAAAAAGAGCGCGGCTAAGGCCCCGGCGAAGCCCGCCGCCAAGAAGGTCGCCAAGAAGTCGGCCTGACATCGCCCCGTCCGGCCGGGGTTTCTCCGTCTTCGCCGAGCCAGGTCCTGCGTGGCAAGATTCACTGCATGGATGCCATCTCGACCGTCCCCTCACCGATCAACGAGCCCAACCTCGACTACGCCCTCGGCAGTTTCGAGCGCAGTGAGCTGGAACAGCGCCTCGCTGAGCTTCAGAAGGAGCAGGTGGAGCTCAAGGCGACCGTCGGCGGCGAGCAACGCTGGGGCGGCGGTGAGGCGTTCGACGTTGTGCAGCCTCATAACCATCAGCAGGTGCTCGGAGTCACTCGGGGAGCGACGGCAGCCGATGCAGAGGCAGCGATTTCGGCAGCAGCCGATGCTGCACCGGCTTGGCGGGCGATGTCGTTCGACGACCGGGCCGCCATCCTCTTGAAGGCCGCTGAGCTGTTGGCCGGTCCATGGCGCCAGACGCTCAACGCGGCGACCATGCTCGGGCAGTCCAAAACTGTCTGGCAGGCAGAGATCGACTCGGCCTGCGAGCTGATCGACTTTTGGCGGTTCAACGTCCACTTCGCCCGGCAGATTCTGGGGGAGCAGCCGATGGCCAACGGCAAAGGGGTCTGGAACCGCACGGACCACCGCCCGCTCGAGGGCTTCGTCTACGCCATCACCCCCTTCAACTTCACCGCGATCGCGGGCAACCTCCCGACCGCGCCGGCCCTGATGGGGAACACGGTGCTGTGGAAGCCGTCCGTGACGCAACAGTTCTCGGCCCACTTTTTGATGAGACTGTTGGAGCAAGCGGGAATGCCTCCAGGTGTGATCAACATGCTTCCCGGGCACGGGGCGGCCATTTCCGACGTGGCGCTGTCTCATCCCGACCTCGCCGGTATCCACTTCACAGGGTCGACGGCTACCTTCCGCCATCTTTGGCAGACGGTCGGCGAGAACATCAGCGGCTATCGCGGTTACCCACGAATCGTCGGAGAGACCGGTGGCAAGGACTTCGTCATCGCTCATCCGTCGGCCGACCCCGACGTCGTGCGGACGGCGATGACACGCGGCGCATTCGAGTACCAGGGCCAGAAGTGCTCGGCGGCGTCACGCGCCTACATCGCCCGGTCAGTCTGGAAGAAGATGGGAGACGACTTCCTCGCCGAGGTCGACTCGCTGGCAGTGGGAGACGTCACCGACCTGTCCAACTTCATGGGCGCGGTGATCGACCGGCGAGCGTTCGAGAAGCACAAGGCCGCAATCGAGTCAGCACACGCGTCGCGAACCCTCGATGTCCTCGCCGGAGGCAGAGTCGATGACTCGGTGGGGTACTTCGTGCGTCCGACCGTCGTACACGCCGACGACCCGACCGACGTCATGTTCGACACCGAGTACTTCGGTCCGATCCTTGCCGTGCACGTGTATGACGACGACAGGTTCGAGGCTGCGGTGTCCCAGCTGGAGTCGTTCTCGCAGTACGCGCTCACCGGGTGCGTCATCGCTCAGGATCGCAAGGCGATCAGCTGGTCGATGGAGGCCCTTCGATTTGCGGCGGGCAACTTCTACATCAACGACAAACCGACAGGCGCGGTCGTCGGCCAGCAGCCGTTCGGAGGGGCGAGAGGGTCCGGCACCAACGACAAGGCTGGCTCGGCACTCAACCTGCAGCGTTGGGTGTCGCCTCGCTCGATCAAGGAGACTTTCGCTCCGGCGAGGGACTACCGGTACCCCCATATGGGGGTATCCGACTAGCTGAACCAGCGGCTGCTCTGCCAGGGCAGCGGCATAGCCGGCCGTACGTGCGAGCCGCTTCAGGAGATCAGGCGACGCGCTTGACGGTGACGTAGTAGTCGAACGCGGGGTCGATCAAGATGGCGGCTCCGCACTCGGTGCAGCAGAACTCACACGCCTCTCCAGCGCACTCATCGATCGACACGAAAATACGCTCACCGATGCAGTCCGGGCAGGCTCGCACGACTCCGCTGGCCATCAAGATCTCGGCTGGGTCATCCATGAGGACAACGGTGTCAGAGCCCGCCGACAAAACCGGGCCGACGCGCCCGGTGTGATCGGCACTAGCGGCCGAGCCAGGACAATCCGGTGCGCTCCTCCGCAGCCGCGGCGGCGACAATCGCCGTGGCCAGTTCGGCCGCGATCTTCTTGCCGACAAACGGAATGCGCACCTTCACATCCCCCACAATGCGCATCCGAGAGCCGTCTGCGAATGGCTCCAGCGAAACCGATCCCACCATCTGTGCCGGTTGGCCCTTGATCGAGATGATGAGCTCGGCGGTGCGCTGCCCATCGCGGCCCGGAGCACTCCAATGCTCGACCTGCATCACCTCAACGGTGTCTCCGATAATTTTCCTGGCGATGTCGGGCAGGTCTGCCGGTACTGTGCGGGTGATCGTGACGGAAGCGCTCCCGGAGTCGTCCTCGCGGATGTTGACGTCATAGGAGGTGGCATGCGTCGCCTCGCAGACCGCCGAGCGGAACGCTGGGTCCATGCTCAGCGCGAAAGCCCTCTCGGGCGAGGAGTTCGAATAGGTGATCTCGGCGCGCACGTCCATGGCGAAATCATTGCATCGCCAGGCAGAGCGCTATCGGCAGTAGCCTGAAGAAGTGAGCACCCGACGGAATTTGCCATGAAGGCCGGGAAGGGCGCCTCGGTCGACCCGACCGTCGGGGAGTGGTCAGGCGTCGACATCAACTTCGGTGAGTCCGGCAGCGCAAAGCTGACGTACGGCAGTTATCTGCAGCTCGAGCGGCTTTTGACCTCGCAGCATCTGGAGTCCGAGCCACCTGCTCATGACGAGTTGCTCTTCATCACCATCCACCAGGTTTACGAGCTGTGGTTCAAACTGCTGCTGCACGAGGTCGAGGCGGTTCGGGAGGCGATGTTCGCCGACCAGGTGTGGCTGGCCAAACACCTGCTCACGCGGGTACACGTCATCGAGCGGGTACTGATCGAGCAGGTCGACGTACTCGAGACCATGACCCCACAGGACTTCCTCGCCTTTCGGCAGCACCTCTCGCCGGCAAGCGGCTTCCAGTCCGTGCAGTTCCGTGAGCTCGAGTTCGTCTCCGGTGCCAAGGATCTCTCGTTCGTGCGCCGCTTCCAGGGATTGACGAAGGACGAGACGGCACGGCTGCACCGGCGGCTCGACGAGCCGACGTTATGGGACGCCTTCCTTGCCTTCCTGGATTGCCGTGGACTGGGCGTCTCGTCAGAGGCAGAGGTGCGCCAGTCCCTGCTGGCGGCGGCACAGGACCGGGATCGCTACTTCGACGTCTGGGAGCTCGCTGAGGCGCTCATCCAGCACGATGAGCTGGCCATTGGGTGGCGGGCGCGCCACGTCACCATGGTCGAGCGCGTGATCGGCACCAAACCAGGTACCGGTGGGTCGGCCGGAGGTGCCTATCTGCGCAGCCGACTGCCGCTGCGCTACTACCCCCTTCTCTGGGACCTGCGATCTGAGCTCTGACCCCCTCCGCCTCCCTCTCCTTTGAGGTCTAGGGTCGTATTGCCACACATCGGCGTGTGGCTGCGGCGTTTCGGCGCCGTGACGCCCGCGGCAAGAGCAGGTATCTCGCGCATGCACAGCAGCAGGCTTGAAGACGCCAAGGACCAGTTGATCGTCGACGCGCTCAAGATCGCTGACCAGCGCAAGCGGGGAGCAAGGGTGGATCGCGGTCACGTGAGCGACCTGCTCAAGCTCTACTACCACCACGTGCCTCCCGAGGACATCCTCGGCCGAAGCGGCATCGACATCTACGGCGCGGCCGTCAGCCATTACCTCCTTGCGACGACGCGACCTCAGGGCACCGCCGTAGTACGGGTGTTCACCCCGTCCATCGACGACGACGAATGGTCGGCAGACGGGCACAGCGTCATCGAGGTCGTCACCGACGACATGCCGTTCCTGGTCGACTCCGTCACCATGGCCCTCACAGCCGAGGACCGCTCGATCCATGTGGTCATCCATCCCCAGCTGCTCGTGCGCCGGGACGTGACCGGCCAGTTGAACGGGCTCTCTGACGGCGACGGCGTCGAGGCGGACAATGCGACGGACCTCGTCCGCGAGTCCTGGATGCACATCGAAATCGACCAGGCCGATCCCGCTGAGCTCGAGCACATCGAGCAGACACTGCTCCGGGTGCTCCGCGACGTGCGTGAGGCGGTCGAAGACTGGTCCAAGATGCGCGAACAGGCGCGCCAGATCGTGGCAGACCTCGAGGCTGAGCCGCCTCCCCTGCCGGTCGCCGAAGTCGCTGAAGGGCGGGCGCTCCTGGATTGGCTCGCCGCCGATCACTTCACGTTCCTCGGCTACCGCGAGTATCAACTGCAGACTGTCGAAGGCGAGGACGTGCTCCGCGCCATTCCGGGCACCGGCCTCGGAATTCTGCGTGCTGACCAAGACATGTCGGCTTCGTACGGAAAACTCCCCCCCGAGGGGAGGGCCAAGGCCCGCGAGAAGACCCTGTTGATCATCACAAAAGCGAACTCACGGTCGACCGTGCACCGTCCCGTCTATCTCGACTACGTCGGCGTGAAGTGCTTCGACGAGTCCGGTGAGGTCTGCAGTGAGCGGCGCTTCTTGGGGCTGTTCAGCTCAGCGGCGTACACCGAGAGTCTGACGCGCATCCCGGTCCTTCGCGACAAGGCTGCCCAGCTGCTCGAACGCTCGGGGTTCTCGCCACTCAGCCACAGCGGCAAAGCTCTCATGGACATCCTGGAGACCTACCCGCGCGACGAGCTGTTCCAGACTTCGGTTGATGAGCTGCTGCCGGTGGCACGCGCCGTTCTGCATCTGCGCGAGCGCCGGCAGCTGCGGCTCTTCGTCCGTCGCGACACCTACGGGCGCTACCTCTCGTGTCTCGTCTACCTTCCGCGTGACCGCTACACCACGAGTGTCCGCGAGCGGATGCAGCGGATTCTCAAAGAGACGATTCGCGCCGAGTCCGTCGACTACACCGCTCGGGTGAGTGAGTCGGTTCTCGCCCGTCTGCACTTCGTGGCGCGGTCGGCGCCCGGTAAGACGTTGGCCGACTTCGACGAGGCCGCTCTCGAGGAGCAGTTCGCCGAGGCCACCCGATCCTGGGCCGATGAGTTCGCGGTCGCCCTTACCGAGGAGTTCGGCGAAGGCAACGGCACACGCCTTGCCAGGGTCTACGCAGACGCGTTTCCCGGGGCTTACCGGGAGGACTTCCTACCCCGGGTCGCTGCCGCAGACGTGCGTCGACTGGAACGGCTGGGTGATGCACCGATCGCCCTGTCACTGTATGAGCCCTTCGACGCAGCAGACAGCGAGGCACGGGTCAAGTTGTTCCGTACCGGTGGACCGCTCAGCCTGTCCGACGTGCTGCCGGTCCTGTCGGCGATGGGCGTCGAGGTCGTGGACGAGCGCCCCTACCAGATCGACCGGACCACTGGGGTCGCCTGGATCTATGACTTCGGACTCCGTCGCTCGTCGCCGATGCCCGAGGGGGCCCGTTCCCTCTTTCAGTCGGCGTTTATGGCGGTGTGGTCGGGCAAGGCAGAAAGCGACGGCTTTTCGGCGCTCGTGCTGGAAGGCGGCATCGACTGGCGGCAGGTGTCGATTCTGCGGGCATATGCCAAGTACTTCCGCCAGGGAGGTCTTCCGTACAGCCAGGACTACATCGAGCTCGCGCTTCGCGCGAACGTCCCGCTCGCCCGTCTGCTCGTCGACCTCTTCGTCGCACGGTTCGAGCCCGGGAAGTCTCCGGCTGCCGACGAGCCAAGGCGCTCGCACCGCATGGAAGCGCTCGAACGCGAGATCGTGGAGAGCCTCGACTCGGTTGCGAGCCTTGACCACGACCGGATTCTGCGCAGCTACCTGAGCGCGATCAAGGCGACGTTGCGCACCAACTTCTTCCAGCCCGACGCAGATGGAGAGTTCAAGAGCTACATTTCTTTCAAGTTGGAGCCCGAGGCCGTTCCCGACCTTCCGGCACCGCGCCCACAGTTCGAAGTGTTCGTGTACTCGCCGCGGGTCGAGGGCGTGCACATGCGCTTCGGGGCTGTTGCACGCGGGGGGCTGCGCTGGTCGGACCGACGCGACGACTTCCGCACCGAGGTTCTGGGCCTCGTCAAGGCTCAGATGGTGAAGAACGCTGTCATCGTGCCCGTCGGCGCCAAGGGTGGCTTCTATTGCAAGCAGCTGCCCGACCCCGCCGCAGACCGCGACGCTTGGCTCGCCGAAGGCGTTGCCTGCTACAAGACTTTCATCAGCGGGTTGCTCGACATCACCGACAACCTGGTTGCCGGTGAGCCGGTGCCCCCAGCGCATGTGGTGCGCCACGACTCCGACGACAGCTACCTGGTCGTCGCCGCCGACAAAGGAACCGCTACGTTCTCCGACATCGCTAACGGGTTGGCTAAGGAGTACGGCTTCTGGCTCGGTGACGCCTTCGCCTCCGGTGGGTCGGTTGGCTATGACCACAAGGCCATGGGTATCACTGCACGCGGCGCCTGGGTGGCGGTGCAACGACACTTCCGCGAGCGAGGCATCGATTGTCAGAGCGAGGACTTCACCTGTGTGGGCATCGGCGACATGAGCGGAGATGTCTTCGGCAACGGGATGCTGCTCAGCGAGCACACGGGGCTGGTTGCTGCCTTCGACCATCGCCACATCTTCCTCGACCCTTCGCCTGACCGGTCGCGGTCGTACGCCGAACGGCGCCGGCTCTTCGAGCTGCCGCGCTCGAGCTGGGCCGACTACGACACGTCGCTGATCTCCAATGGAGGTGGAGTCTTTCCTCGCACCCTCAAGTCCATCCCGATGACACCTGAGGTCGCAGAGGTGCTGGGTCTTGAGTCTTCGGTCAGTGCGATGACTCCTGCCGAGCTGATGAAGGCGATCTTGCAGGCGCCGGTCGACCTGCTCTGGAACGGTGGCATCGGCACTTATGTGAAAGCAGTCAACGAGATTCATGCCGAAGTCGGCGACAAGGCCAACGACGCGATCCGGGTGAACGGTCAGGACCTGCGCTGCCATGCGGTTGGGGAGGGTGGCAATCTCGGGGTGACGCAGCGTGGACGCATCGAGTACGCGCAGAACGGTGGACGCATCAACACTGACTTCATCGACAACTCAGCCGGTGTCGACACGTCCGACCATGAGGTCAACATCAAGATCCTGCTCGACCGGGTCATGACCGCAGGAGACTTGACCGAAAAGCAGCGCAACTCTCTCCTGGCGTCGATGACGGACGAGGTGGCCGAGCTGGTTCTTGCCGACAACTACGGACAGAACCTCGCACTCGCGAGTGCCGTTGCCGGAGCAAAACCGCTCATGCACGTGCATGAGTCCTGGATCCGCCGGCTCGAACGCAAAGGACTCGTCGATCGCCAGATCGAGTTCCTGCCGAGCGTAAAAGAGTTCGCCGCACGCCAGGCCGCCGGCTTGGCCTTGACCACCCCTGAGCTGTCTGTGTTGCTCGCGTACACGAAGATCGTGCTCTCCGTGGAGCTGCTCTCGACCGATCTGCCCGACGATCCCTTCATGCGCGGCCAGCTGTACCGGTACTTCCCGAGCAAGATGCGCACGGTCTACCGAGCGCAGATGGAGGAGCATCCACTGCGCCGCGAGATCATCGTCACCCAGATAGTCAACGACATGATCAACTCTGCCGGCATCACGTTCTTCCACCGGCTCAGCCAGGAGACCAGCGCAACGGCCGAAGAGCTGGCTCGGGCCCACCTCGTCTGCCAGAGCATCTACGGCTCGGGTCAGCTGGTTAAGCAGATCAACGAGCTGGACAACGTGGTCTCTGCCGACGTCCAGACCGAGATGCGCTTGACGGTGCGGGCACTGATCGAGCGGGCAAGCCGGTGGATGGTCAACCACCGCAGACCCCCCCTCGATTCCGAGGCCACCGCCGAGCATTTCGGTGGCGAGATCCAACGAGTGCTGCCCGCGCTGCCGGGCCTGTTGGTCGGCGTACAGGCCGATGACTTCAAGGCGCAGCGGGACCTGCTAATGGACCGAGGCGTCGCCGAGGACCTCGCCACCAAGGTCGCCATTGCGCCGTTTGCGTATGCCGCTCTCGAGATCGTCGAGATCGCCAAACGAGACGGACTCGACGCGGTGGAGGTAGCGGAGGTCCACGCCACGCTGGCTGAGCGGCTGGGGCTCAGCCAGTTCGCCGCAAAGATCGCCGCGTTGCCGCGAGACGATCGCTGGCAGACGATGGCGCGCGCCTCGTTGCGTGACGACTTCCATGCTGTCCACGCAGAGCTCACTGCGCAGGTGCTCGCTGCCGCGAAACCCGACGAGCCGGCTGAGGGTCAGGTCGCCGAGTGGGAGGCTGGCGATTCAGTGGTCGTCTCCCGAGCGACCGCGACACTCGAGGAGATTCTCGCTGACGACGAGGCGGACCTGGCCCGGTTGTCGGTGGGGCTGCGGGTCATCCGGTCCATGGTCACGTCCTGATGGCTGCATCACCGTCGGGCGGGCAGTTGCAGTCGCGGCCGGGCGGCGTCGATCCGGTGATTCGAGGTAACTGTCGTCTGGTTGGGTACACCACTGGCATGACAGACAAGCCGATCGAGCAAGAGGGCGTGCCCTACGAAGAGCAGGTAGAGGACGCCGACGTGGTCGAACGCATCGACCAGGACCCCGAACTCGTGCCGAACGCACCGAATCGTGACCCATGGGCCGAGCCCGGCGGTAAAGATGCCCAGGACGACTCGTCGTCGCAGCCGCGCAGTCGTAGCTCAGCCGACGACCCCTCGAGCGCGCAGACGGCCGACGGTGGCTGGAGCAGTTCGAGTCGCTGAGGAGTCCTCGGAATGGGGTGCCGACCGCGTACCCTAGCGTCCGTGGCCGGCCCCGACTTCTCCGAACGCATCAAGGCGCTCGACTCCACCTTGCACAGCATCGAGCAGGTGCTCGACCTCGACGCGATGCGTGCGGAGATCGCCGAGCTGGCCGAAGAGGTCGCGGCACCGAATCTTTGGGACGACCAGGCGAACGCGCAGCGGGTGACCGGGCGCCTTTCGGCACTTCAGTCGGAGGTCGACCGGGTTTCTGGCATCCGGTCGCGCCTCGACGACGTCGAGGTGCTGGTCCAGCTGGCGCAGGAGGAGTCTGATGCCTCCGCCGTCGAAGAGGCCGATGTGGAGCTCGACCGGCTGGCGAAGTCCATCGACGCGCTCGAGGTGCGGACGCTGCTATCAGGCGAGTACGACGAGCGCGATGCACTGGTGACGATCCGGTCAGGTGCGGGCGGTGTCGATGCCGCCGACTGGGCCGAGATGTTGATGCGGATGTACCTGCGCTGGGCTGAACGTCACGGCCACGGCACGGAGGTCTACGACACGTCGTACGCCGAGGAAGCCGGCATCAAGTCGGCTACCTTCGCGATCCGGGCTCCCTACGCCTACGGCACGCTGAGCGTCGAACAAGGCACCCATCGGTTGGTGCGCATCTCGCCCTTCGACAACCAAGGCCGCCGTCAGACGTCGTTTGCCGCCGTCGAGGTGGTGCCGGTGCTCGAGCAGACCGACGAGATCGACATCCCCGAGGAGGACCTCCGAGTCGATGTATTCCGCTCATCTGGCCCCGGCGGACAGAGCGTCAACACGACCGACTCCGCGGTGCGGCTCAGCCACCTGCCGACCGGGCTGGTGGTCGCCGTCCAGAACGAGAAGAGCCAGCTTCAGAACAAGAACACCGCCATGGTGATCCTCAAAGCCAAGCTGCTGGCGCTCAAGCGGGCGGAGGAGAAGGCCACGCTCGACGAGATGCGCGGCGACGTGCAGGCATCCTGGGGCGACCAGATGCGCAGCTACGTCCTCAACCCCTACCAGATGGTGAAGGACCTGCGCACCGACTACGAGGAAGGCAATCCCTCGAGCGTTCTCGACGGCGAGATCGATGGCTTCATCGAGGCGGGCATCCGGTGGCGCCGATCCGCAGCAGGTGCGATATCAAACTGACCCAACCCTCAGATAGGCGAGGTTCCGCGCCGACCCGGCAGTTCGAGTGGGCGCGCTGCCGTTGATGTGCTGAGGGCCACGACCAGCGCACCCAACACCACCGTGAGCGCTTGGCGTATCCCGAAGGCATCACCCAAGAAGCCGACAAGCGGCGGTCCGGCCAGGAACGCGGTATAGCCGATCGACCCGACGACGGACACGTGCAGCGCGGCTCGTCCCGGGTCGTCTGCGGCGGCGCTCATTCCGGCGGGGAAACCGAGAGCCGCGCCGAGCCCCCACAAGAACGCTCCGACGATCGCCAGGAGCGGCGCAGGGGCAAGGATCACCAACGTCACGCCACCGGCAGCCAGGATTGCCGTGCCGCGCAGCACGCTAACGCGACCCCACCGGTCGATTACTGCTCCACCGGTCAGGCGGCTGAGGGTCATTGCTGTGACGAACACCCCGAATCCAATCGCGCCTACCGTCTCCGAACTGTTGAGCCCCTCGACGAACGCCACTGCCAACCAATCATTGGCAACTCCCTCGGTAAAGGCGAAAGCCATCACCATCAGGCCTACCATCAAGGTCCTGCGGTCACGCCAGGCCTGGAGCAGCAACGACCTCGAGCGAGCCTGGCCGGTTTCCTCAGACGTCTCCACCTCGACCGGAC
>Ga0183260_10001959_pt1 | contig 17169 bp, 17 predicted proteins | sample AntDrymUQ4972206_2_FD_129768 | JGI IMG/M metagenome (GOLD analysis project Ga0183260, IMG submission 129768) | Polar desert sand microbial communities from Dry Valleys, Antarctica - metaG UQ497 (22.06) (version 2) (version 2) | ecosystem: Environmental > Terrestrial > Soil > Desert | place...
CACCGGCGCGCTTGCTCCTCGAGAAGCGCGTGTAGTCGGCCGCAAAGGGAACCCAGGAGACGGTGATCGCCACCACGATGTCCGCTCCCTGCCATACGGAGAGTCCGCCCTCGCCGGGGACGTTCCAGAGCGCGCCCAAGTCCGCGCCGTCGACCGCCCACCAGGTCAGGTAGCCGAGCGCGAACGGCACTGTCCAGACCGCGATCCTGCGCACGAAGCGCCGAACGAACCCGATCGGCCCGAGGAGTGCGAGGACGAGTGCGACCGCGCCGAAGACGAGCGTCCACAACCATTGCCCGCGGAACCCGAAGAGCTCGTCGGAGAGCGCAGCAGCAGCTGTCGCGATGATCAGCAGCTCGAACACGGACCAGCCGAGCCCCTGCAAGACGTTGATCCCAGTCGGAAGGTACGAGCCCCGCCGCCCCAATGGCGCGCGCATGAGAACCATCCCGGGCACGCGCGCATCGGCGCCGATCGCTCCGGCTACTCCCAGCATCGTGTTTCCGATCACGCAGCCGAAGAGGATCGCGACCAGGGCGTGGGGGAGGGACAGGGCCGGCACGAGCGCTGCGCCCGCCACGATCACGAGCAGCGACACGCCCAGGTTGCCCCACAGAAGGCCCGTGTCGACTGTCCCGAGAACGCGCAGGCGTTCCGGAACGGGCTCGATTCCCCAGCTCCTTGGCTCGGGCGCTGCCATCGGCGGCTGACGTTACCTGGGAGAATCAGCGCGGTGATTCCGCGCTACTTCATCGTCGCGGAGCGGGACCACGAGATCCAGAACCCGACGTCCGAGGAGAAGCTTCGTCTGCTCGGCGAGCGGATCCGGCTCGGGGAGGACTCGCGCCTGCTCGACATCGCCTCCGGTCGGGGTGGACCCGCGCTCCTGCTCGCACAGGCCTTCGGCTGCAGAGTGGAAGGAGTCGAGATCGCACCCGAGTTCCACGCCGCCGCGGCCCAGCGGGCGGAGTCGCGCGGTCTCTCCGAACTGGTCTCGTTCCGGCTCGCCGACGCCTCCCGTGAGGAGCTCCCGCGGGAGGAATACGACGCAGCGCTCTGCCTGGGTGCAAGCTTCGTCTACGGAAGCCTGGCCGACACGGTCGAGGCACTCGCGCCCGCGGTGAGATCCGGTGGCCACGTCGTGGTCGGCGAGCCCTTCTGGCGCCGGTTGCCGCTGCCCGACGACTACGCGGATCGCGGTGACCCGTGGACCACCCTCGAAGGCACCGTGACGATCTTCGAGACGTCGGGACTTCCGGTCGTCTCCGTGATTGCGTCCTCCGAGGACGACTGGGATCGCTACGAGACCCTGCACTGGCGAGCGTGCGAAGAATGGCTCGCGACCAACCCGAACGACCCTCATGCCGCCGAGCTGCGCACGCGTCACGAGCGCTTGAAGCACGCTTATCTACGACATGGGCGCGAATACCTGGGCTGGGCGATCTTCATCGGTCGGAAGTCCGATGGCCCACCCTGACCTTCCCGCCGAGCAGGCTTACCTCGATCACGCGTACGTGTGCCTCGACCAGATGCGCGAGGTGCTCGTGCGCTCCGCGGGTGCGGGGGCGACCGACGTCGCGGCCGAGGCGATCGAGGCGTGGGCGATCCGGCGGCTTCGCAGCTACGACGATGCCGACCAGGCCCTCTGCTTCGGCCGACTCGACCTCGACGCAGCCGAGGGTCCTCTCTACGTCGGACGGCGCTGGGTCGATGACGACGAGGGCGCGGTTGTCGTCAACTGGCAGGCGCCCGCCGCTCGGCCGTTCTACACCGCCACTCCTGCGGAGCCGCACGGAGTCACGCTGCGCCGTCGCTTCCGAATGGAAGGCCGGACGCTCACGGGCATCAGCGACGAAGCGCTCGCCGGCTCGCTCGCCGACGCTGCGGCCATGGTCGACGACTTCCTGCTCGAGGAGCTCGACCGTACGCGCGACGACCGCATGCGCGACATCGTCGCGACCATTCAGGCCGATCAGTACGGCCTGATCGCTCGCGAGCCAGAGCCGCCGCTTGTCATCCAGGGCGGACCAGGCACGGGGAAGACCGCGGTCGGCCTCCATCGGGCCTCGTACCTTCTCTACGCGCACCGCTCGACCCTTCGCCGGGTGCTGCTCGTAGGACCGAGCCGGGTCTTCATGGACTACGTCTCGCACGTCCTTCCGTCACTCGGCGAGGAGAGCGTCGACCAACGAGCGGTCAGCGAGCTCGTCGAGGGAGTCGAGGTGACGAGGTTCGATCCGGCAGAGGTGCAGCAGCTCAAGGCGGACCCGCGTCTGGTCGAGGTCGTGCGCCGAGCCGTGGAGCTCCGCTCGCAGGGCCGGCCGCAGGAGCTCGTGGTCCGATTCGAGGGCCATTTCGTGGGCATCGAGACAGACGAGGTGGCGGAGCTCCTCGCGGAGACACGCGCCGAGCTCGGCGTCTCCGCGGCGGCACGCGAGCGCTTTCGTATGAGTGTCCTTCGCCGCTTCTACGTGAACTACGGGGAGCGGCTGGGCGGCCTCGCCGTGCGGTCGTTCGAGGAGGTCGAACGAAGCCTGCGCCGAGGATGCCTGCTCACGAAGTTCCTCGATTCCGTGTGGCCTGCCCCGCGGCCGGAGCAGGCCGTTCGCGGGCTGCTGGTGTCTCGCGACAGGCTTGCAGAAGCCGCCGATGGCGTCCTCGACGACGCCGAGCAGCGGCTCATCAGCCGCGCGAAGGGAGGGTGGAGCGATGCCGACCTCCCGCTTCTCGACGAGGCCAGGGCACTGCTTCTCGGCGTCCCGCGCTACGGCCACGTGATCGTGGATGAAGCGCAGGACCTTACGCCGATGCAGCTACGGATGATTGCGCGCCGTGCCGCCGGTGCGTTCACGCTCCTCGGAGATGTGGCACAGGCGACCGGGCCTGTGGCGTACCGCCGCTGGGAAGACCTCCTCTCGCACCTTCCGAGGGGCGAGCGAGCCGAGCTCGCAGAGCTCCGCCATGCCTATCGCGTACCACGCGAGATCATGTCGTTCGCGCTGCCGCTCCTCCTGCACATCGCCCCGGAGACGGAGCCACCGCTCGCGTATCGGGCCGGTGCCGAGCCGCCGCGAGTCGTCCTCTCGGACGCGCCCCTGGCGGCCGCCTACGAGGAGGCCGCCCGGCTGGCCGACGCCGAAGGCCTCCTGGCCGTGATCGCACCTGCATCGCTTCGTGGTGATCTCAGCGAAGCGCCCGCGCTCTTCGACGACACCCGCATCTCCGTCCTCACCCCGCGCGAGGCGAAGGGCATGGAGTTCGACCATGTGATCGTCGTCGAGCCGGCGCTGATCGTCGAAGAGTCGCTTGGAGGCCAGGGTTTGCGGGAGCTCTACGTCGCTCTCACCCCGGCCGACGACCACGCTCGTCGTCGTGCATGCCCAGCCGTTGCCATCCGAGCTTCACGTCTCTTGAGACACCGCTGGGGTCAGGCTTCAGCCTGACCACGGACCCGAGACCCGAGACCCGATCAGGACGAAAGCAGGCGCCGCAGGACGTACGGGAGGATCCCGCCGTGGCGCACGTATTCGCGCTCTCGGGGCGTCTCCAGCCGCACCAGCGCGCGGAACTCCGTCTCGTCTGCCCGCACGGTCACCTCGCGGGCCTCGCCGTTCGCGACGCCCGCGATCGTGAACTCCTCGCGCCCGGTCAGCCCGAGTGACGCGAGGTTCTCACCCGGAACGAACTGGAGGGGAAGGATTCCCATCATGAGCAGGTTCGAGCGGTGGATGCGCTCGTAGCTCTCGGCGATGACCGCGCGCACCCCGAGCAACCTGGGGCCCTTGGCCGCCCAGTCGCGAGAGGAGCCGGATCCGTATTCCTTCCCCGCGAGCACGATCAGCGGAACGCCTTCAGAGCGGTAGTGCTCGGCAGTGTCGTAGATAGTCCCCTCTTCACCCGAGGGGAGATGGACGGTCCAGGTTCCCTCGGAACCCGGGACGAGAAGGTTCCGCAGCCGGACGTTTGCGAACGTGCCGCGGACCATGACCTCGTGGTTCCCGCGGCGTGAGCCGTACGAGTTGAATGCGCGTCGCTCGACGCCGCTCTCGATCAGGTAACGCCCGGCCGGTGAGTCGGGCTTGATCGATCCCGCCGGTGAGATGTGATCGGTCGTGACCGAGTCCCCGACGGAGACGAGGCAGCGTGCACCGACGACGTCTTCGACCAGGCTCGGCTCGGTCGGCATTCCGTCGAAGTAGGTCGGCAGGCGCACGTAGGTCGAATCGGGGTCCCACGCGAAGAGCTCGCCTTCGGGTACGGGTAGCTCGCGCCACGTGTCGTCGCCGGTGAAGACGTCGGAATAGATCGCGCGAAACATCTCCTCGCCGATCGCCCCGGCCACGGTTTCGCGCACGTCCGCGGGGGACGGCCAGAGGTCGGACAGGAACACGTCCTCGCCGTCCGAGCCCACGCCGATCGGCTCTGTGGTGAGATCGATGTCCATGCGCCCGGCGAGCGCGTAGGCGACGACGAGCGGCGGTGACGCGAGGTAGTTCGCCTTCACCTCGGAGTGGATCCGCGCCTCGAAGTTGCGATTCCCGGAGAGCACGGCGCAGACGACGAGATCGCCCTCGAAGATCCCTTGTGAGATCGGCTCCGGAAGCGGTCCCGAGTTCCCGATGCAGGTCGTGCAGCCGTAGCCGACGGTGTGGAAGCCGAGCTCTTCCAGGTACGGCGTCAGCCCGGCCTTGTCGTAGTACTCGGTCACGACCTTCGACCCTGGAGCGAGGCTCGATTTGACCCACGGCTTGCGGGAGAGCCCGCGCTCGACTGCGTTCTTCGCGAGGAGACCGGCGCCGACCATGACGGCCGGGTTGGACGTGTTCGTGCAAGAGGTGATCGCGGCGATGACCACCGAGCCGTGCTCGAGCTCGAACGTCTCGCCCCCAAGTGTCACCTCCGCTCCACCCGGCATCTCGGCCACGGCCGTCGGCGTCACCTGAACGACCGCTCCTCCGTCGAACGTCTCGGTACCGGGCTCCATGTGCGCCGGCGGATCGCTGGCCGGGAACGATTCCGCGATCGCCTCGTCGTGAGCGGTGCCGTAGTCGATGCCAAACGTGGGAAGCTCGTGGAGGAATGCGTTCTTCGCCTCGCGCAGGGGTACGCGATCCTGTGGCCGCCGGGGCCCGGCGAGCGACGGCTCGACCGTGGAGAGATCAAGCTCGACCACCTGCGAGTACGTCGGTGGCTCTTCGGGGTCGTGCCAGAGGCCGTTCTCCTTGCAGTACGCCTCGACGAGCGCGATGCGTGCCTCGGGCCGCCCTGTCAGGCGCAGGTAACGGATCGTCTCCGCGTCCACCGGGAAGAACCCGCACGTCGCCCCGTATTCGGGCGACATGTTCCCGATCGTCGCGCGGTCGGCGAGTGGGAGTGTCTCCAGCCCGTGGCCGTAGTACTCGACGAACTTCCCGACGACGCCTGTCGCCCGCAGGATTTGCGTGACGGTCAGAACGAGGTCGGTGGCGGTCGCACCTTCGGGCAAGGAGCCCATGAGCTTGAAGCCGACGACCTGCGGAACGAGCATGGAGATCGCCTCGCCGAGCATCGCCGCCTCGGCCTCGATCCCGCCGACGCCCCAGCCGAGCACTCCGAGCCCGTTGATCATCGTCGTGTGCGAGTCGGTGCCGACGAGCGTGTCGGGGAAGGCCACACCGGCCCTGTCGTCCACCACGCGAGCGAGGAACTCGAGGTTGACCTGGTGGACGATTCCCGTACTGGGTGGGACGACCTTGAAGTCGGCGAATGCACCCTGACCCCAGCGCAGGAAGGCGTAACGCTCGCGGTTGCGTTCGAACTCGAGTGCGGCATTACGCGTGATCGCAAGCCGTGTCGCGTACTCGTCCACCTGCACCGAGTGGTCGATCACGAGCTCGACCGGGAGCAGCGGATTGATCTTCTCTGGCGCACCGCCGAGATCGGACATCGCATTCCGCATCGCCGCGAGATCGACGACGGCCGGCACGCCGGTGAAGTCCTGGAGCAGGACGCGTCCCGGTGTGAAGGAGATCTCCTGCGAGGGCCCGGACGATGCGACCCAGCCCGCGACCGCTTCGACGTCCTCCCGGGTGACGGACACGCCGTCCTCGTGGCGAAGGACGTTCTCGAGCAGGATCCGCAGCGTGTAGGGCAGGCGGTAGACGTCGAAACGCTCCTGGAGCGGCTCGATCCGGAAGAGCTCGAAGTCCGCTCCTCCAACACTCAGGTTCGAACGCGCGTGGAACGAGTTCGGGTGGCCCACGCCGCGATTCAACCAGACTGGCTCAGAGGCACGTTCACCGCCTTGTGACACAGTGTCACTAGGGTTCCGCTTGCCTAGAGCTCTCTCTGTCAGCGACGGTGTGCCTGGATCGAGGTGTCGCCCGATTGCGTCGGCGTACGGACGCCCTACCCGGCGGGCGTACGCACCGAAGCCCTCGTCGCGCACGGGCTGGAGGTCTTCCCTGTAGGGATCGAGCACGTGCTGCCTTCCGACCGATCGGGCGGCGTTGAAGAATGCGAGCCCCATGCCGACCGAGACCTCGAGGATGCTCTTCTGTTCGCGATCGGCTTCGTGGACGAGGGCGGAGTACACGGCGGAGAGCTCGCTCGGGCTCGGCAGTGCCGCCGCATCCTCTCGCAGGTCGGCGAGCGTCCGCTTGAGCCCCTCGACCTCGAGCGGCGGGATGTCGACCAGCCGTGCGGTCGTCCCACTCGCTCCCTCGAGGGCGGCGAGAAGATCGTCCACCGAGGCGAGCTCCGCCTCGCGCGCCAGGACGCCTGCCTCCTTCAGCTCGTCCACGAGCACGTCGAGGTAGACGCGAGTGCCACGTGTCACGTCCGCCGCACCGGCCAGCAGCCAGAGTGGCGAGAAGCCGAACGCGAGTATCGACCCGAGCTCGACGATGTTGCCGGCGCCCTTGCGGACCGCGAGCTTCTTGGGTGACGTCTCGAACTCGCCGGCAATCGCCTCCGGCGGCCGCTCGACGCCGCCCACGAGCTCGACCGTGATCCGGAGCAGGTTCCGAGCAGTCGCTTCGTACAGCCGGGAACTCCGCACGAGGCGTGGAAGGACGAGCTCGGCGGTCTCGTGGATGGCGCCGCCCGCCGCCGCGGCGACGGCACGAATGCACCGCTCTGGGAGGGCCAGGACGTAGGCGACCGGTCTCGGAACTCTGCGGGCCACGGATACCATGATCGCTGATGGAGGCCGAGACGATCCGCGGGGTCCTGGAGCAGGCGTTTCCGGACGCCGTCGAGCTCTCGGTGGAGGATCGCACCGGCACGGGTGACCACTTCCAGGTAACGGTCGCGAGCTCCGCGTTCGACGGTCTCCCGCTCCTCGACCAGCACCGCCGCGTGAACGAGGCCCTTGCAGGCCCGCTCGGTGACGGCTCGATCCACGAGCTCCGGATCAAGACGAAAGGAATCGAATGAAGACCTTGAACGAGCAGATCGCCGAAGTGATCGAGAACGAGCCGGTTGCCGTGTTCATGAAGGGAACCCCGGAGATGATCATGTGCGGCAACTCGCAGCGGGCGCTCCGAGCCTTGCATGCGGCCGGCGCGCCGGTGACGACGGTCGACGTTCTCCCCGACCCGCGCATCCGGCAGGAGCTCTCCACGCTCTCCGGTTGGCCGACCATTCCGCAGGTCTTCGTGAAGGGCGAGCTGATCGGCGGCGCCGACATCACCGAGGAGCTGCTCGCGTCCGGCGAGCTCGAGCAGAAGCTCGACGAGAAGCTCGGCGCCGAGCGCGCGCAGGACGTCAAGACGGTTGCTATGACCGTCGATTGAAGTCAGGGGTCTGGCTTCAGCCAGACCCAGCTCAGAGGTTGGATCTGGCCCGGAGGTGAACACCTCAAAACCGGGATCAGGCTGAAGCCTGACCCCAACCCCGGGTCACGCGGAGGCGGCGATACGGTCGGCGAGCTCACGCGAGATCGCGTGGTCGCCGCTTCCCGTGCGTACGGTGACCGGGCCTGCAAAGGGCGCCTGAGATACGAGCTCGACGGCTGAACCCGGCACAAGCCCGAGCTCCGCGAGATAACGGAGCAGCTCTGGATCGCCGTCCGGAACGCGCGACACGGACGCGCGCTCGCCCGGTACGAGGTCCACCAGCGTGCGGTCGCCGCTCGCCGAGACACGCAGATCGCTGTCGGGGATCGGATCCCCGTGCGGGTCGTGGGTCGGAAAGCCGAGCTCGGCGTCGATCTTCGCCTCGAGCTCCTCGGAGAGCGCGTGCTCCAGGAGCTCGGCCTCGGCATGCACCTGGTCGAGCGAGAGCCCGAGCCGGTCTACCAGGTAGCGCTCGAGCAGCCGATGGTGGCGGAGCACCTCGAGCGCGCCTCTCCGTCCTTCGTCCGTGAGAGCGACCCCGCGGTAGGGAGCTCGCTCGACGAGGCCGAGGTCGGCGAGCCGCTTCGCCATCGCCGTCGCAGAAGGGGCACGGACCCCCATGCGCGCAGCGAGCGCGGACGTCGTCACGCGCTCGCCTGCCGATTCGAGGGCGTAGATCCCCTTCAGGTAGTCCTGAATGGCAACGGTCAGATCGGGAGCTTGGATTCCCATCGAGTGAAGACTTAGGTTACACTGGCACTCGGATTTAGCTATGTCTAAAAAACCTCTGACCCGTCGTAAGCTGCTCGCCGCCGCGGCCCCGCTTGCGGCGGTGCCGTTCGTGGGAAAGCTCGCTTTCGACGGAGAAGCCGAGGCCGGTGGCTCGAGTCACGCAAGCCACATTCAGGGAGACGACACAGCACGTGTCGTCGGGAGTCGCGACGCGACGATGGGCCACGCGGCGATGATCGGCCCCGAGGTACCCGCGGTGGGCGGCCCCAACGATCTCGACGCGCTCCTCTATCCGCCCCGCGCGCTGCCCGCGCAGCCTGGCCGCGTACGCGAGTACACACTTGTCGCAGAGGACAAGGATCTCGAGATCGCGCCCGGCATCTTCTTCCCCGCCTGGACCTACAACGGCACCGCGCCGGGCCCGATCATCAGGGCGACCGAAGGCGACACCCTCCGCGTACGGTTTCTGAACCGAGGCTCGCACCCGCACACGATCCACTTCCACGGAATCCACCCGACCGACATGGACGGGGTCTTCGAGGTCGTCGAGAGCGGAGGCCAGTTCGTCTACGAGTTCGAAGCGCGACCGGCGGGACTCCACCTCTACCACTGCCACGCCACGCCGCTCAAGAAGCACATCCACAAGGGCCTCTACGGCGCGTTCATCATCGATCCGACGGAACCGCGCCCTCCGGCGCAGGAGCTCGTCCTGGTAATGAACGGCTTCGACACCGACGCCGACGGCGGGAACAACTTCTACACCGTCAACGGGCGCTCGTTCTACTACGCGCGTTACCCGATTCGCGTCAAGCGCTCGGAGCTCGTGCGCGTCTATCTGGCGAACCTGACCGAGTTCGACCTGATCAACTCGCTCCACCTACATGCGGACTTCTTCCGCTACCAGCCGACCGGGACGGGCGACTACTGGGAGTACACGGACACGATCATGCAGTGCCAAGGCCAGCGCGGTGTGCTCGAGATCCAGTTCGCGAACACGGGACGCTTCATGTTCCACGCGCACCAGTCGGAGTTCACGGAGCTCGGCTGGATGGGCTTCTTCGAGGTCGTCGAATAGTGGAAGCCGGCTCGGCCGCGGCGCGCGCGCGAATCGGCTGGCGGCTGTGGGCGGTCGTGCCGGTCTTGTTACTCGCGCTCGCCGTCGGGGCCGTCGTCTCGAGCGGCTCGTCGCTCGTCGACTTGGTGGGGACGAACCCGCCGCCCGCCGACGAGTTCGACATCCGCCGAGTCGAGTTCTCGCCCGGAGAGATCCGCATCACGGTGCGGAATCCACAGCCGGACGACCTGACGATTGCAAATGTGAACGTCGATGACGCGATCGTCCCGTACACGGTCGACGGTCCGACGGAACTGGGACGCCTTCGCTCGAGCACGATCGTCGTCCCGTTCGACTGGGTCGAGAACGATCCGATCACGGTCGGCGTCACGAGCTCGACGGGGATCGAGACCGTGGAGGAGATCCCTGCGGCGATCGCCACTCCGGAGCCCTCGGTCGAAGGGTTCTTCGGCTACGCGCTGATCGGTGCGCTCGTTGGCGTCCTCCCGGTCGCGCTCGGGTTGCTCTGGCTTCCTGCCTTACGCCAGGCCAGCGCAGCCTGGCTCTCGGTGTTCATGGCTTTCACCGCGGGGCTACTCGTGTTTCTCGGCTTCGACGCGCTGTTCGAGGCCTTCGAGCTGCAGGCGCTACTCCCAAGCGCGCTCGGCGGGACCGGTCTCGTCCTCCTCGGAGTCGCCCTCAGCTTTCTCGGGATGACGGCGCTCGCGGCCAGACTGAGCCGCGGTTCTGCAGCGACGGGATTCGCCCTCGCGCTCCTCATAGCGATCGGCATCGGCATCCACAACTTCGGCGAAGGGCTTGCCATCGGCGCATCGTTCGCGCTCGGTGAGATCCAGCTCGGAACGGTCCTGATCGTCGGGTTCATGATCCACAACGTCACCGAGGGCCTCGGCATCGCGGCTCCCATCGCGAAGAAGCGCGTGCAGCTGCTCGCGCTCGCGGCGCTCGTACTCATCGCCGGCGCACCCACCATCCTCGGCGCCTGGCTCGGCGGCTATACGGCGAGCGACGTCCTTGGGCCGCTTTTCTTCGGACTGGCCGCCGGCGCCGCCTTCCAGGTCGTCGTCGAGGTGGGGCGCTACGTCGCGCGCGAGGCGCCGGGCGGACTTCGCTCCGGGTACGCGATCGGCGGCTTCCTCGCAGGGATCATGGTGATGTACCTCACCGGGATCCTCGCGGGCTGAGTTGCCCGCGCAACTGGCGCTTAACCGGCTCTAACGCCCGGTTCACCCGCCTGTATCTATAACGGAGGGGCGTGTCCCTCTCCTCCTTGCGACCCTATGCAGCGCTCGTCGCGACCGCCGCCCTCGGGGGCGCGGTCGCGGTGGGCGCGGTCGCGGCGCTGGGCGGACTCGACGGCTCGACGACGTCAGTCGTCACCGAGACTGCTCCGCCCCCGCGCACGCTCGCCGCGCCGCCTCCCGACGCGATGAGCGTGAACGAGATCTACGAGCGCGCCGCGCCGGGCGTCGTCCAGATTGCGTCGACGAGTGGGACGGCGGATACGTTCTCCGGCGGTCTTTCTCCGTCGGCCCTCGGTTCTGGATTCGTCGTCGACAAAGCAGGACACATCGTCACGAACTTCCACGTTGTCGACGGCGCCGACGAGATCCGCGTGAGCTTCTCCAACCGCGACACGGTCGAGGCGGAGCTGGTGGGAACGGATCCCTCGACGGACCTCGCGGTGCTCCGCGTCGACTCGAGCGCGAGCGCGCTCACGCCACTACCGCTGGGCGACTCCGACGAGGTGCGAGTCGGTGACCCCGTCGTCGCCATCGGGAATCCGTTCGGACTCGACCGAACCGCGACCGCAGGCATCGTGAGCGCACTACAGCGGCTGATCACTGCGCCGAACGATTTCACCATCGACCACGTCATCCAGACCGATGCCCCCATCAACCGGGGAAACTCGGGAGGGCCCCTCCTCAACAGCCGCGGCGAGGTGATCGGCGTCAACACGCAGATCGAGACGGGTGGCATCAGCACGGGCGGCAACGTCGGGATCGGCTTCTCCGTTCCCTCGAACACGGTCGAGGACGTCGTCGCGCAGATCCTGCAGACCGGCCGGGTCGAGCATGCGTACCTGGGCATCGCCGGACGCGCCGTGACGTCCGATCTCGCAGAGGCATACAACCTTCCCGTGGAAGCCGGCGTGCTCGTCGAGGAGGTTCGTGCCGCGAGCGGCGCCGCCAAGGCCGGCCTCGAGGCCGGCGACACGAGGGTCGTAGTCGCGGGCGAGACCTACGACCTCGGGGGCGACATCATCGTCGCCGCCGACGGTGAGCCGATCTCCTCGATCGAAGAGCTTCGCGACGCGATCGCCGCCCACAAGCCCGGCCACAAGATCAAGCTCAGGATCTACCGCGACGCCAAGAAAACGAGCGTGACCGTCACGCTCGGGCGGCAGCCCCCCTCCGCTCGCTAGTCGGTCGCGCGAACATCCCTGAAGGCGTCCGCTTCGCGGCCGCACCGTTCCGAGTGACGCCACCGGAATCCGTTAGGGCGGGCAAGCAACTATTCCGACGAACGACCGAAGTCGGGGTCGGCGGCCAGCGCGTCGTCGGTGAGCTGGTAGCCGCGCTCGATCAGGGCGCGCTTGCGTTCCTCCGGCCACGGCTCGTCTCCACGGAACGTCGGGTCGAGACCGTCGTCTCCCGGTGTCGCCCTGACGATGAGGCTCGGAACCCGGCGGTCGTGCCGGAACGGAAACCGTGCCGACGCGAAGATCGCCTCGAGCTCGAAGCGCAGCCGAACCTGCCTGCGCTTTGGCGCCGAGGCGACCGCTACCGAGATCACCTCGTCGCGCAGTCGTTGCAACTCTGCGACCGACGTGTCTCGCTCTCCTGCGAGACGCTCTTCCAGCACGGTGTTGCGTGCGATAGCCACCCGCATGAGACGCACGATCATCTCCGCGTAATGGGCGGGCTCTCCGCGCGCCGCGCGTTCCTCGGCCAGTCGAACTTCCGCGAGAAGTGCTCGCACGGGCGGTACTGCTCTGAAACGATCGAGCCGCTCCCGCAGCCGTTGCAGAAACGCGTTGTCGGTCGGACGGTAACTTGCGACGTAGCGAAATGCCGCGATTGCCTGCACCTCCGGATTTCGGTACGCGTGTGCGAGCGGGAAGTTGCGGACCCAGCCTCCGTCCGTGGCGATGACTCCGTCGATGCTGACGGGCAGCACGAGCCCGCTCACGGCGGCCGAGGCGAGAATCGCCTTCCCCATGGTCTCCGCGGAGGTGGAGCCCGCCGGGTAGACGAGCTCGAAGTGACGCGAATCGCTTTCGTCCAGCGGGACGCTCACATCGGTCGCGATGACGACCAGCTCGATTTCGCACGCGACCAACGCCGATCCCAGCTCCTCCCCGCCGCCGAGCCGTTCGGCGATGGTTCCCGGAAGGGTGTAGTCGTGTAGGCCGCCGGGGAACTGCCAGACCCGTCGTGGCCGGAAGACCTCATCGGGTTGCAGGTCCAGCACGAACGCCTCGAGGTCGTCGAGCCGGTCGAGGGCGGCCATCGCGCCCGAGAGTGCGCCGGCAGACGTCCCGTAGATCCAACCGACTCGCGACCAGAGCGGGCTCTCCCGCAGACGCTCGAGAAAGCCGAGCTCGAGCAGGACGCCGTTGATCCCACCCCCTGAAAGAACGACGGCGACGTCACGTGAGACCGACTCGACCATGTGACTATTGTGGTCGCTGTGGACTCGGAACCCCGGCGCGGTGCCGCTGTCTTCTCCGACGTCAACCTCGAGTCCGACGAGATGCTGTGGGACGAGGACGACAGCGGCGATCACAGCGGGTGGTACTGCGTGCGCACGGATCCCTTTCCGTGCCCTGCGCCGGCGTGCCCTTTCGTCGCGGATTTCATGACCGCCGCGCACCTTGTCCTCGTGTGGGAGGAGCGTGACGACCCGAATCTCCTGTGGCACGCGCAGCGTGCGATGGAGGTGAACCGCAACCCGAGGATCGTTTCCTACGAGAGCGCTTTCGGCCCGAGCGCTTCGTACTATGCGTGGGAGGCCGCCGGCCGCCCGGTTCACGGCGTGAAGGGCAAAGCGACGAGGTAGCCGGATACCATCGCCTCGATGTCGACGGTGACCGAGACACTGCACGTCAGTGGGATCCGCTGCGAGCGCTGCGTCGGCAGGCTCGCAGCGGCGCTCGAGGGCTTTGACGGGCTCGCGTCCGCGAGCGCCAACCTCGTCGGCGACGTGACGCTGTCCTGGGACGACGAGCGTACGTCGAAGGACGAGATTCTCCTCGCGCTCTCGAAGGCCGGGTTCCGGGAAACCCCGCAGTTCGAGGAATAGCCAAGCCCCGCGCCTCGTTGCAGCCTCCCGTAACGAGAACGGTACGGTAGCCCGGTGAGTGAGCCCGAGCCCGCGACCGAAGCGCAGCGGATCGCGATGGAAGCTCGCGACCGCGCCCGCTTCGAGGAAGAGGCGCTGGGGCTCGCAGATCAGGTCTACCGCGTGGCGAGGCGCCTGGTCGGCTCTCGCGAGGAGGCAGAGGATCTGGTGCAGGAGACGTACGCGAGAGCATTTCGGAGCTGGCACTCCTTCACTGCCGGGACGAACATGCGCGCCTGGCTGCTCCGGATCCTCACCAACCTGAACGTCGATCGCGGGCGGCGGATCCAGCGCACCCCGCAGACCCAGCCGCTCGAGGAGACCGACTACTACCTCGCCAACAAGGTGGCATCCACAGCCGGTGAGGAGGCGCTCGAGCAGGAGCAGGTCGTCGAGCGGCTGTCACAGGATTCCGTCGTGACCGCGCTCTCGGAGATATCGCCGCAGTTCCGCGAAGTGGTCGTGCTCGTCGACATCGGCGACTTCACCTACGCCGACGCCGCGCAGATCCTCGATGTGCCGATTGGTACAGTCATGTCCCGTCTGCACCGTGGAAGGCGGGCGCTCAAACAGAAGCTCGCCGAGGAGGCGCTCACATGACGCTCGAGCCCTGCGACCGCTGCGAGGAGATTCTCCAGGACTTTCTCGACCGGACGCTCTCGAACGAGGAGTGGGCCGAGGCCGAGGCGCATCTCGGGGACTGCGACTACTGCAGGCGCCGATACCGCTTCGAGGAGACCCTGCGTCGGTACGTGAAGCTGAGTGCGATCGAGCGTATGCCCCCAGGGCTCATGGCGAAGCTCGAGGAGCTTCGCGGGCTCGACGCGACTGCCTAGCTCGAGTCCTCGGGTGTGTCGATGTCGCCCGGCGACCCGAGATCGTCGCAGGGGACGAGCCGGATTGCGAGCTCTCTGAGCCCTTCGTCGGGCACGGCGTCCCAGTCCCCACGACCGATAACGAGCGGATGCCCGCGGGCACCCGCGTAGGACGCCGCGACAATCCTGTTGCTCTCTTTCCAGAATCCGATGACACGCGCGACGGCATCGGGGGAGAGATCGGGCCCGTCGGCGAGAACGACTGCGGCGGCTTCGACCTCGTCCGCGAGCGCCTCGAGTCCACACCGAAGTGACGCCCCCGGCCCTCGCATCCAGTGGCAACAGTCGACGAGCCGTACGGGAACACCTTGTGACACAGTGTCACTTGGGAGCTCGAGCTCGTACGCACCTTGGACGACGACGATCTCCTCGACGGGAGCCTTGCTCAGCCGTTCGAGCACCTGCGGGAGGAAGAGCCGCTGCTTGGGCGAGCCGAAGCGCGTCGCCTCGCCCGCGGCGAGGACGACCGCGGCGATGCGGCTCATCAGCTTTCGGTGACGGTGACGCCCGAGATCACGACCGGTTGCGTGGGCCGCTCGTCCGGGCCACCGAGAACGCCGATCCGCTCGACCGTGTCGAGGCCTTCGGTCACCTCGCCGACGATCGCGTACTCGGCCGGCAGGCCGACGTCGGCGCCGGTGACGACGAAGAACTGGCTGCCGGAGGTTCCTGGCGCCTCGACCTGGGTCTTCGCCATCGCAACGACCCCCTTCACGTACCTGGAGCCTGCGGGCGGGGCGTCGGTCGTCTTGTAGCCCGGTCCACCCGCACCTGTCTGCGTGGGATCACCCCCCTGGATCACGAAGCCCGGCACGATGCGATGGAAAAGAGTGTCGTCGAAGTACCCGTCACGGGCGAGCCCGACGAGCGATGCGGCCGTGTTGGGTGCCAGCTCGGTATCGAGCCCGACCGTGAACGAGCCGCAACTGGTCTCGAAGACGAGGCCGTAGCTCGTTCCGCTGTCGAGTGGATCGCTCGGAGGAGTGAGCGTTCCGGGCTCGCGGGGAGCGGGCGCCTCGACGCTCTCGCACTCGCCATTGCCTGACGCCGAGGGCTCGTCGTCTCCGCCGCAGCCGGCTCCCAGGGTGAGGAGCGCGATCGCAAAGAGAAGGCCCCGCATCGCGTGCGATCCTATCCGTCGTGGCCGCGACGAGATGCGAATGGGCGTCGGGTGGATCCGAGCCGATGCTCGCCTACCACGACGAGGAGTGGGGCGTGCCCTCCCACGGTGACCGCCACCTCTTCGAGATGCTCACCCTGGAGGGCGCGCAGGCGGGGCTCTCCTGGAACACGATCCTGAACAAGCGCGAGGGCTATGGCGAGGCGTTCGCCGGCTTCGACCCCGAGGCCGTCGCGCGCTTCGGTCCGACGGAGATCGAGCGACTCGTCGCGGATCCGGGAATCGTCCGAAACCGGCTCAAGATCGAATCGACCGTCAACAACGCCGCCCGCGTGCTCGAGGTGCAGGAGGAGCTCGGGAGCCTCGACGCCTACCTCTGGGGCTTCGTGGACGGCGAGCCGATCATCGGTCGCCGGCGTGACCTGACCGCGCTTCCCGCGGAGACGGACGACTCGCGAGCTCTCTCCAAAGACCTCAGGCGACGCGGCTTCCGTTTCGTCGGTCCGACGATCTGCTACGCGTTCATGCAGGCGGTGGGGTTGGTGAACGACCACACGGTGGACTGCTTCCGGTTTCGAGAGCTCGCAGGATGAATGCGCCGATCCGGTACGCGCGGAGCGGAGACGTCAACGTCGCCTACCAGGTGACAGGCGACGGCCCCTTCGATCTCGTGCTCGTCCCTGGATTCTTCTCACACCTGGAGGTTGACTGGGAGCACCCGGCGCACGCCCACTTCCTCGAGCGCCTCGGGTCCTTCGCAAGGCTGATCCGCTTCGACAAGCGCGGCACGGGCCTGTCGGACCGAACGGTGGGTCTCCCCGACTTCGAGTCGCGGATGGACGATGTACGGGCCGTCCTGGACGCGGTAAAGAGTGAGACCGCTGCGCTTTTCGGCTACTCCGAGGGCGGGCCGATGAGTGTTCTCTTCTCCGCCTCGTACCCTCGGCGGACGCGCGCTCTGGTCTTGTACGGAACCTATGCGAAGCGGATCCGAAGTGACGACTACCCCTGGGCTCCCACCTCGGAGGAGCGGGCGGCGACCGCCCGGGAGCTGGAGGAGACGTGGGGCGAGAATGTCGACATCTCGACGATGATCCCGAACGCCAACGCGGCCGAGATTGCATGGTTCGAGCGGCGAGGGAGAGCGTCACTGAGCCCGGCCGCAGCCCGCGATCTCATCCTCATGAACTCGAAGGCGGACGTGCG
>Ga0183260_10001960_pt1 | contig 17166 bp, 15 predicted proteins | sample AntDrymUQ4972206_2_FD_129768 | JGI IMG/M metagenome (GOLD analysis project Ga0183260, IMG submission 129768) | Polar desert sand microbial communities from Dry Valleys, Antarctica - metaG UQ497 (22.06) (version 2) (version 2) | ecosystem: Environmental > Terrestrial > Soil > Desert | place...
AGAAGAAAGTTCCCGGCCGATTCCTGACCGGGCGATGTTCCATGGCCTGCTCGGCGACGTCGTTGACGCCCTGGACCCGACGACCGAGGCGGACCCGGTCGCGGTGCTGGTGTCGCTGCTGGCTGGGGTCGGCGTGATGATCGGGGACCGGCCGCACCTGCAGGTCGGTAACACCCGGCACCCGCTGCTGGTGTGGCCGCTGCTGTTCGGTCGCACAGCCACCGGCCGCAAAGGTGAAGCCTGGTCGACGGTGCGCCGGCTGCTTGCCGCCGTCGACGACGAGTTCATCAAGAGCAACGTCGAGACCGGGTTGTCGTCCGGTGAGGGGCTCGTGGAGCGGATCAAAGACGTCGTGCAGGACGACCCCGACGAAGGCGGCAAGGGCCGACGCAAGGTCGACTGGCCCGGCACCGACGACAAGAAGTTGCTGGTGATCGAACCGGAGTTCGGTGCGGTAATGGCCCGCGCCAAGCGGGAGGGCAACACGCTGGCGTCGGTGCTCAGGGAAGCCTGGGACGGCCGACCGCTCGGTGTGCTGACCAAGTCCCGCTCCCGCGCCAGCACCTCACACATCGCCGTGATGAGCCACGTCACCCCCAAGGAGTTCCGCATCCGCCGGGCCGAGACAGACCTCGCCGGTGGGTCCTACAACCGGTTCCTGCCGATGTTCGTCGAGCGGTCCAAGAGCATCCCGATCGGCGAAGGCGTCGACGAGGACCGGTTACATCGGCTCGCGGGAAGGGTGCGCAACGCCGTCACGGCGGCAAGCAAGGTCACCAGGATCACCCTGGACGAGCAGGCGAAGAGGCTGTGGTCATCGCAGTTGTACGAGGAGCTGATCGGCGCCGACCACGAGGACACCGCGGCCGCGGAGTTCACCCGCCGGGCAGCGCCGTACTGCCTGCGGATAGCAGGGTTGCACGCGGTCCTGAACCGCCGGCAACAGGTAGACGTCGTCGACCTGGCCGCTGCGGCCGCCCTGGTCCGGTACTCCATCGCATCGGCGCACTACGTCCTGCAGCAGTCAAGCGGCGACCCTAGGTTGGACCGGGTGCGCCGCGCCGTCGCCGACGCCGGCCAGGCCGGGCTGAGCCGCACAGAAATATCGGGGCTGTTCGGCCGGAACGCACCGGCCGCTTTGCTTGACGAGCTGCTTGCCCGGCTGCTCACCGACTCCACATTCGAGGAGTTCACGGAGTCGACCGGCGGCCGGCCGAGCACCCGATACCGGCGCCAACCAGGCGGCAGTGCCGACCTTTCTTCTTTCTTCGTGCCCGAGGAGCTCACACCGGCCGAAGCGTCCCGAAGCCAGCAGGCGCGCGGAATGTCGACCGGGGAGCCGCGCCGGACCGACGGCGCGACCTGTCCCCAGTGCGCCCGCGCCGCTTTCGTCACCGAAGACGGCGAAGTGTTGTGCGCGCCATGCGCGGCGGTTCCGACATGACCGGCGCGTGGACCGCATTGGAGACCGGCTGGTCGCTGCTGCTGGCCGAGTGGATCGACGGCCGGACCGTCACGACCACGGCACCAGCTCTCGGCTACGCCGGGGTGTGCGTGTGCCGCCCGGACACCGTGCTGTCTGACCGCGGCGGGGTGATCGTCGAGGTCGAAACCGGCTCGTGCGCCTGCACCGGGGCGGTGGCGCGGCTGCTCCCGCCCGGTGTCACCGACGAGCAGATCGCGGCGGTCAGGGAGCGGCTCACCCGGCGGCTCGTCGACCGGGCCGCGTCGTGACGATCTGCGGCGTCTGCGCCATGCCCCTAGACCCGATCGTCGCCGACGAGGGATCGCACCCGGCCTGCCTGTTCAGCGGTCTACTGCCGGCACCGATCCATGACGGCCTGATCGCCCTACTTGCCCGACGTCTCGGCGCCGTCGAGGTCGCATCCGCCACCACTGAGGAGATCTGCATGACCGACCCAAGATCATCCGCCAACCGAGAGGACGCACTGCGATGACCCGCGCACAGATCAACACACTCACGAACCTGATCGACAGCGCCGAAGCCGGGGGTTGGACACTGCCCGCCGACGTGCTGGAAGCGCACCGCATCTACCGCCAGCTCACGGCTCTCGACCTCGAGCCCCCGGCAGCACTGGACGCCTACACCGCAGCCGCGGGATCGTCACCGCCACCGCGGCCGGGGAACCCGTCGACGTTTTGGCTGCGGGCAGGGAGCTACGCCACGCCGACGACGAACGCCAGGCCCACGACCAAGCCAAGCGCATCCTGCAGGTCGCCGTCGACCAGGCGGCCACGGCCGCGGGGAACCTCGCCGCCGACCGCACCGAACAGATCATCACCGATTACCTGGCGCCGGCCCTAGAAGACGTTCACGGCCAGGCGCGGGAGGCCGCCGCAGCACTCGCCGGGCACCCACTCGACGGGCCGTCGATGGCCGCAGCGCCGCAGAAGGTGCGTGCCGCCTACGTCAGCCTGGCCGGGCCGGTCACCCGACGTCAGCTGATCTTCACCGCCCGGCGCTGGGCCAACAGCATCGGCTACCGCGTCCCGCAGCACGACGACGCCGGACTGTTCGCCGAGTTCGCCAACCCAACCGCACTCATGCCCGGATGGAAGCCCGGCATGAGGCCCGTCATCGACGCACCCGAAGACGCCGTCGAGCGCCTGCTGTGGGTCGTCAGTGACCAGGTAGCCCCAGCCAAGCCACGGCTGGCCACCGTGCCCGAGCAGGACGAATCCTGGCAAGCCGTGTTCGGTGAAGCCCAACGACAACGGCAGGCCGCAGCCCTGAGCGCACGCGCCCACGCCGGGCAGCGCGTATGACCAGCGTCGAGTCACCAGGCAGCTCGTGGTGGCGTGAGGAACTGCGCCGGCGCACCGACCCCGCCGAACGCACCGCCCGGCGTGAGGCGCTAACGCGCCGACTGTTCGGTACACCCGAGCCGGAACCAGCCGACGACCAGCCGGACCCGGACCCGGCGGCATGACAGACCAGCGGCGTCAAAGTCCCGAGCGGCCACCCCCGCACGTGCGGTGGCACGCCCGAATCCAAGGCGGTGAGCGCGTCCGACTTCCTCGCGCTACGACCCGGCCTGCGCCGCCGCGGTGGCCCCCGGCTCATCCGGGGTCGGGGTCACCGCACCCCCTGGGGAGTGCCTCCGATCGAGGCCGACAGACCGGGACTGAGGGCGAGGCGAATTTTTCTCTGTACGGTTCCCCAGACCTCAGCGGGCTGGGCGGGTGGCGTGCCTAGAGCATCGAGGGTCTGCAGCCAACCCGGCTGCCCCGCCCTCGTCCCGGCCGGCAAATGCCCGACACACCGCCGCGAAGCCAACCGCAGCATGGGCTCGAGGCAGTCCCGCGGCTACACCACCGCACACGACAGGCTCCGCGCACGGTGGACGCCCAGAGTTCGAGCCGGCGGCGTCTGCTGCGCCAAGTGCAGCCAACCGATCGCCGCAGACGGGCCCTTCGACCTCGGGCACACCGACGACCGGCGGGGCTGGACCGGACCCGAACACGTCCGCTGCAACCGCGGCCACGCCAAGACGGCAGCTACAGCCGGTAACAGGCCGAAACGTTTGAACCCACCGGAACTGCGAGACACCTCACCCCCAGTCCCGGTGTCGGACCCCTGGAGGGCCCACTCCCCACCCCCTGGGGCAGGGGGTGATTCGTCGTGAGCACTAGCCGTGGCGTTCCTCGGATGCGGTCTGCTGGTCGGCGGCTGTGGTCGAGCGTGACCGATGCTTACGACTTGGACGAGCACGAGCGGGCGCTGCTGGTCGAGGCGTGTAGGACAGCTGATGCCCTGACTGTGCTCGACGCTGTGGTGCGCGCGGAGGGTCCGCTGCTCGATGGGCCGCAGGGGGTGCGGGCGCATCCGGCGTTGGCCGAGGCGAGGCAGCAGCGGATCGTGTTGGCCCGCCTGTTGGCCGCTCTGCGGTTGCCGGCTGGTGGTGAAGGTGATGCGCAGGCAGGCGCCCGTCCGCCTCGTAGGGCCGGTGCGAAGGGCGTGTACCGCATCACGGGTGGTGCGGTCTCGTGAGGCCTCGCGTTGCCAGCGAACCGTACGAGGGGCCGCCGGTTCCTGAGCTGGTGCGTGGCCCGTTGATGGCGCACGTGCAGGCGCTGTACGACGCGACGGAGGCTGTGCCGGAGCTCTGCTGCGATCCGCGGAACGGGTCCCTTGCCGAGCAGGCGGCCACCTGGCGGATGTGCCGCGCCTTCCGCCGCGCACAGGATGCGCGGCAGGCGTGGTTCACCGAGCACGGCTACACCGATTCCACGGGTCATGTCAACTGGCACAGGTTCAGGGCCGAGCACCCCGGCGTGGCCTCGTGAAGCGCCGCGAGGTCAGCACGTCAGGTGGACCGGCAGTACCGATGCCTGAGCACCTGCGAGGTTCGCCGTTGCTGTTAGCGCGGGCGTTCGCCGATCCCGCGGAGACGGTGCCCAGCTGGTGGGTCCGCGACGACGCGGCAACCGTCCGTCAGCACGGCACGCGGGCTGAGCAGGAGGGCCGTTGGCGTTTCCTGCAGGCGTGGCGGCGTGCCGCGGCCGCTCAGGACGAGTGGGCGGCTGTCAACGGGTGGACTCGCCGGCAGCTGCTCGGCATGCGGTATCCGCAGTGGGTCGGGTACGACTGGGCGGATCTGCCGCCTGGGGAGGCGTGACCGCCGGATCGACGCCGAGGTGCGCCAGCCTCAACCCGCGGCGCTGGTGCCAGTTGGCCGGGGATGCCACTGCGCCAGGTCAGGTGGCCGATGCCCGCCTGATTCCCTCCCCACTCCTCGTGGCTAACGTATGTGCTACGTGGAGTCTTAGTCAGCGGATGGTTGTCAACTATGCGCTGACGGATGAGCCCGGCGCGGATGCGGGCATCACGAGGTCGGATGCGGCAGCCACGGTCCCCTCGACGATACGGTCGGAGTTGAGCCGGTGCGTCTTGCGCAAGACCTCAGGGCGGTCGCCCACAGGGTCGGCTTCTTGTCTCACCGGGTTCGTCCACCGGGGCGGCCTGCTGTTTCGTCAGTGTCACCAGTCGTACTACGTTCGCGCGGGACATGTTTCCCTCAGCCCTGGCCGTTGCAATGGCTTCTTCGAACTGCTCATCGTCTACGCCGTCAGTCAGTGCGTACACGACGCGCCGCTCAGAGGCGTTGGAGAAGAAGTCGTCAGGGGAGATCCGGGTCTCATCAGGACCCGGATCTACGATGTGCACCACTTGCCCGGCACATAGTCGACGCGAGGTCCACCGCCTAAGTTGGGGCCGCGGATGGTGCCCTGTTCCTGTCCGCGGCGAGTCGTGCGAACTTTTCTGCTCGTGGCTGTCATCCGGGGGGGCGGCTTGCACGAGTACTAGATATGCGGAACGAGCCCAGCGTCGTGATGGCCACCGGAGGTGACACCGTGGCGTTCGGGTCCCGCCTCGGCTTCGACGACTTCTACCGGGCCGAGCTACCACACTTGGTCACTCTCGCCCGGGCGCTGTGCGGGACCGCCGTGGCCGACGACGTCGCGCAGGAGGCGATGCTCGCAGCGTACCGGCGGTGGCGGCACGTCGGCGATCTCGAGCACCCCGAGGCATGGGTACGGCGGACGTGCGGCAATTTGGCCGTGTCGCAGTACCGACGCAAGCTGGTAGAGCTCCGGGCGCTCACCCGGCTGTCGAGCCGGCCGCAGGCTCCGGGGCTGAAGCCCGCTGACGATGCGTTCTGGGCAGCCGTCAGGCGGCTACCAAGACGGCAGGCGCAGGCCGCCGCGCTGCGCTACCTCTACGAGCTGGACGTCGGCGACATCGCGCGAACACTGGAGATCACCGAAGGGTCGGTCAAACAGCACCTGTCCCGGGCGCGTGCCCGGCTTGTGCGGGAACTGAACCTGACCGACGAGCGCCACCCGACACAGTCAACCGAGGAGGTGGAGCCGTGAGCCTCGACACCAGGGCACGGACTGCAGCCGAGGGACTGCGGGTCGCCACGGCGGTCGACACCGAAGCGGGGCTGGCCCGGCTCCGGCGCACCCATGGGCGCCGCAACGCCGCCCGTGTGGCAGCGGCAGGGGTGGGCATCGCTGTCACGATCGCCCTCTTGGCTGGCACTGGCCTGGTGGGGAATCGGGGCACAGCGGAGCAGGCCCCCGCCGGGCCGCCGTCCAGCACGGTCTCGCCGTCGACCGCGATCGAGCCGGGCGATACGAAGACCTGGACGACCTACACGTCGGACCAGTACGGCTTCAGAGTCGGCCATCCTCCGGATTGGACCGTGATTCCCGCCTCCCGCGGCTGGAGGTCCGACGTCGACACCGCAGACTGGCTGAGCTCAGCGCACGACACCTTCCAGTCTCCAGGCGGTGACGTCCTCGTGAGCGTCTGGAACGTCCCCCTCGATTCCGGTACAAGCATCGATTCCATCGCCGACATCGAGGCGTGGGTCGAGACGTACTGCGAGGAATCGAGCAACACCCCATGTGCCGGGATCGACGACCGCGCCGTAGAGCTCTGCCTCGAGAACCGGGATTGCCATCCCGGCCTGCTCGTACCGTTCGCTAACGATGTTCAAGCCTTCTTCGACGGTGGTAACGATAGCGATGAAGCCGGTCCGATGACCGTCCTCGCGGTGTGGAGACCCGAATCACATCGGTCCACGGCCCCGTACGGCGGTTCGCAGCGTCTCCTCGAAGCCTTCCTGTCGACCATGCAGGTCTGGCCCGCCTCGACGCCGTTCGAGGAACGCCTTTGCTATGGCGGTCCGCCTGGCCTGACCTGCTAAGAGGCCGACCGGATGGCTTCGAAGCCCTGGGATCAAGAGATGGCCTCGGACGAGGACGTGCGACGGCGGAAACTGAGCCGCCGGAATCGCGGCAGCATTTCAACGAGTGGGTTGGCGAAACACGCAAGTCTGCGGATTTCGCCACTGCCCCGGGAGTCGCGCCGGCACTTCGACGTGTGGCAGTGCCAGTGCGCGACCCCGAGACCTACCAGCGTGGTAGGTCTGTCTGGGTTTCCCGGCAGCCCACGTTCCTCAGTCGGGTACCGCTCGGCGAACTGGACACGGAACCCAATTTCGGCGCGGCTGGCGCCGACCTGCGCGCACACCGCGGTCAGGTAGCCGTTCGGCAGGCGCGGCCCTTGCCGCCGCGGCCTGTGCGGGCGCTGTACGAGCAGCAACGGACGGACGGCCCGGACAGGGCCGTGTAAGCGCCCAAGCCGGTCCCTGCTTGGTCGGTCTCGCGGTCTGTCCACAGTGGACTCACATGGTGCCAGTGTGGTTGCCAGCAGCGTCAATCCAGGGCAGTCCGGGGGAGTCCAGGCGCGAACGGCAACGGCCCTGACCTGCACGTATGCACTGACCCGGATACCCCCGGACCGTACCCGGTCACACTGGCAGTGTGGGGGTCAGGGGTTCGAGTCCCCTCAGCTCCACCCAAGAGAGTAGCCTCTGACCAGGCCTTTTGTGTTCGAGGTTCGAGCGTTGCGGTGCTCGGATGCCCTCCAGTCCGCACTCAGTCCGCAAGAAGTCCGCACGAGGGTTGAGAGCTGTCCCCCCCCGGGGACACGGCTTTCTGTCTCCGCGCGCGATCTGCTAGCGAAGTGGCTTCGCCAACCCCGCGGCGTTCCGACGGCCGTCTCAGGGCGATCGCTGCAAGTTAGCTTGCCATGCGTGGATCTACAAGCTAACTTGGAGACGTAGGCGACGGTCCGATCATCGCGGACAGCGCACGCCAGCACGGAGTGAGCGACGAAGACATCCTGCACGCGTATGCGAACCCGATCCGGGTCTTCGAACTCGACGACGGTCTCACGATGATCATTGGGGGCAATCTCGCCGCGATCATCTACGAGATCGGCGTCGTCGAGGGCACTACGGCAGCTCACAGTCGGCTCCCTCAGCTGCGCAGCAGGGTGAGCACTGCCAGCACGCGACGGTGGTCGTCGGGCGACTCGACCAGACCGAACTTGGTGAAGATGCGCTTGATGTGTGCCTCCACGGTCCGGTCGGTGATGAACAGCCGGGCCGCGATGGCCTGGTTGGACCGCCCCTCGGCGACGAGCCCCAGTACCTCCCGTTCGCGCTCCGTGAGGTCGGCGAGCGGACTGTTGCGGCGCGGACGTCCCAGCAGGCGAGCGACGATCGTCGGGTCGATCACGGTCTCACCGTCGCGTACCCGGCGCAGGGCATCGATCAGGATGGCGACGTCGAAGACCCGTTCCTTGAGCAGGTAGCCCAGCCCCGCCGGGTGCTCCTGGATCAGCCGCGTCGCGTACGTCGGCTCGACGTACTGCGACAGCACGAGGACACCGATCGCCGGATGCCGGTCGCGGATCGCTCGCGCGGCGACCAGGCCCTCGTCGGTGTGGGTCGGCGGCATCCGGATGTCGATCAGCGCCACGTCCGGTTGGCTGCGCCCCACCTCGCGCAACAGCGTGTCGGCGTCCTCGGCCTGCCCGACGACATCGACGCCGGCGCTGCCGAGCAGGTCGACGATGCCCTGCCGAGTCAGCAGCTGGTCTTCAGCCACGACTACCCGCATGGGATCTCCGCCCGTACCAGCCCTTGGCTCACCTCGACCGATCCGCCGAGCGCGCCGACCCGGTCGAGGAGGTGGGGCATCGGATCGGTTGTGCCGTCGCCGTCGTCGTACACGGTGATCACCAGCCGGTCGCCGTCCGGTGCGGCGTCCACCGCGACGTAGCTGGAACCTTTGCGCACGGCCGCCTCGACCGACTCGGCCACCACGAGGTAGCCGGCCGACTCCACCGACGTCGCGTACCGCCGATCGCTGACTTCGCCGAGTTCGACCGGGATCGTCGCCTGGTCGGCAAGAACGGCGATCGCAGGCCCGAGCCCCGCCTCGGCCAGCAACACCGGGAAGATTCCACCAGCGAGTTCCCGCAACTCCTCCAGCGCCACCTGAGCTTGTTCGGTGGCTGCGGCGAGGAGCGCGGCGACCTCGGCGCCGCCCTCGTCGATCGCGCTGGACCGTGCGATCCGCAGACCGTACGTCAACGCAACCAGGTGCTGCTGGGCGCCATCGTGCAGATCCCGCTCCAGCCGGCGCCGCCGCGCGTCGCCGTCGGCGACGATCCTCGCCCGCGAGGAGCGGAGGTCAATGACCTGGGCATGCAGTTGTACCTGCAGAACCTCGTTCTCCAGCGCCAGCCGGATCGCGGGGCCGAGTCCGCGATCCAGTTCCGAAGCAGGAACGCTGTGCGTGATGACCGCGACCGGCCGACCGCCGCGGAGTACCGGCGTCACCGACCGTGTCGGGGTCCCGGTCGGTTCGTCCCGGCGCCGGCCCTGCGCGTCGGCGAAGCCGCCGGAAGCAGGCAGCCGGTAGGTGATGGCAAGGTGCGGATCACCTACGACGCGCGCCAACGTGGATTGCAGCGTGCCGGGACGCGGCGCCCGGTCGAGATCGGCGATCACCTGCGCCACGGCGCGCCGCTGGGCGCCGGCTCGGAGCACGGCCCACCCGAGAGCGCCAGCAAGGCACAGGGCCGCGGCGCAGAGCAAGCTGAACGCCGTCCGCAGGGGGGTAGAGGCCGGGCTTTCGACCGGAGCTCGGACCAGCTCCACCGACCGCACAACCGTGGCCGTCGCAACCAGTACGCCGCTGGCGACGGTCGGCCACAGACCTCGCCGAAGCAGGCGCGTCGCGGGGACGAGACGCCACAACTGCCCGCTGACGAGCCCCACACAGGCCACGGCGAGGAAGCCGAGGTCGATTTGTTGGATCACGTCGGCCAGAACAGGCTGGCTCGACACGAGAAACGCGTTGTCGGTGCAGTTGGCCCAACACGCCGGATCGGCGAACGGATCGTAGAACAGTGCCCGACCAGCCGCCGATAGCAACGTCTCGGCATACACCAGGCCGACGGCCGCGCGAATCGAGGTGGTGGCGGGTCGACCACCCGGGTGGGCCAGCGTGATGTGCAACAGCAGCGGTACGACGAAGCCGCCGGCCACCATGCCGAGGCTGCGGATCAGGGCCGGTCCACCCTCCCAGCCGATCCAGACCGGTGCGAACCAAGCGAAGCCGGCCAGCATCGCCAGGTCGCCGAGCCTTACGGCGGCGGGACGCAGTACCGCCGTCCCGAGACCGGCCGCGACCAGCGCCAGCCCGGACAGCACCGTGAGCGCCACGAGGACCTGCGATTGCCCGGCGTACGTCGTGAGCCGGCCGGGTCCCGTGGCGACCGCCACGGCGCCCAGGGCGTAGCCGACCGACATCGCTCCCAGCGCGAGCCGGGGCACAGCCTTCGTCAGCGAGCGCCCGCGCGGCACGAGTGATTGTGGCACCGGCCGGGCCTCGGTTGTACCTGGCCGACGCCAATTGCCGTGCTGGCCACAATCGCCTGTGGGGTGAGCACGGATGCGTCACCGGCCGGCGCGGTCCTAGCGTTTGGTCATCTTCGAGGGGATGGCGGGCATGCTGGGAAACCTGGGGGTACAACCGATCCGGGCCACGTCGGCCGCCGTGCTCGTGGCGGTGCTCGCGACCGCATGCCAAGGCGCGGCGAGTGGGACCAAGGCGGGTGGCACCGAGGAACCCGTGGTGCTGCGGCTGGCCAACGGCTACTCCAACCTCAACTACGTTCCGGTGCTCCAGAGCTTCGTTAGCCGGGTCGAGGAACTGTCCGACGGCGCGCTCCGGGTGCAGGTCGAGGACGAATGGGGCAACTATGCGGCCGACTACGAGGAACAGATCGTCGGCGACGTCGCCAACGGGACCGTTGACCTCGGTTGGGTCGGCACCCGCATCTTCGGCAGCCTCGACGTCCCCGGCCTCCCGGCGCTGACCGCGCCGCTGCTCATCGACAGCTACCCGTTGCAGGACGCGGTGTTCGGCAGCGACATCCCGGCGCGGCTGCTGGCCGGCCTGGACGAGGTGGGGGTGGTCGGCCTGGCTGTCCTGCCCGGCAGCCTGCGCAAACCCGTCGCGGTGGCCGGCCCGTTGCTCGGACCGGCAGACTGGCGCGGCCTGACGTTCCAGTCCTTTCCCTCCGCCGAGCAGGCCGAGGCGATCGAGGCCCTCGGTGCCACCGCGACGAACCTGATCGTCGACGCGCTGGACGCCGGGCTGGACGACGGGTCGATCCAGGGCTTCGAGAAGGACCTGCTGACCGTCCAGGTCAACGGGATGCAGGTTCGCGCCCCGTACGTGACGACCAACGTCAACCTCTGGCCCCAGACGCTGGCCGTCCTCGGCAACCCGGACCGGCTGGAATGGCTCACCGACGAACAGCGGGGCTGGCTCGACACAGCTGCCGCCGATGCACGAGAGCTGTCGACCGGCTTCGCCGCGCGTGACGAGCAGATCCTCGGCGAGCTCTGCCAGGCCGGCGCCCGCGCCGCCGAGGCGTCGAACGCCGACCTCGAGGCGCTGCGGCAGGCGGTGGAGCCGGTGTACGCCACGCTCGCCGCGGATCCCGAGACCAGCGACGTCATCGACCAGATCGAGCAGCTCAAGAGCGAGGTCCCGGCGGGGCCGGCACTGCCGATCCCGGCCGGTTGCACCGGGTCGGCCGCGCCGTCGGTGTCCACATCCGCGCCGACAGCCTCAGCGGCGTTCCCCGAGGGCATCTACCGGGTCGACATCTCCGTGCAGTTCCTGGTCGAGCATGGGGTCGATCAGGCCAGCGCCGAGGACAACGCCGGCCTGCAGACGCTGACTTTCGCGAACGGGTCGTACGGCCTGGAGACCAGGGGCGAGCAGATCGTCCCCGCCTGCCAGAGCCCGTACACCGTGGGTGACCGGATCTCGCTGCTGGCGGGGCCCGGCTGTGGGGGCTCCGCGCCCGTCGGCAGCGTGGTGATGAGCGCGCGCTGGGAGCTGCTCGACGACCAGCTGCGCTTCCTCGACGTGCGGTCCGGCGTGGGCGAGGACCACTTCACCGTCGTGTTTTGGGCCGGCCTGCCCTGGCAGAAGATCGGCTGATCACTGTGACTCACATGTCTCGAGTGGAGGACGCTATGCGGATCAGGACACTCACGGCGACGCTGCTCGCCATGCTGGGTTGGATCGCTTTGCCCGGAGTCGCCCAGGCGGGGTCGGCATCAGAGGGTGGTGGCGACGGCACGAGCCTGGTCTGGTCGCGTTTCGTCGACCTCGACTTCAGCGCCGCCCGCATCGTGATCGGCGACTCGGACGGCGACGACGTCACCGAACTGACCCACTCCTCGGACGGCGTAACCGACATCGATCCACAGCTGTCGCCCGACGGTCGTCTCGTCGCCTTCGAACGGGACTATCCCGACGGCAGCGCCGATATCGTGGTCGTCGGATCCGACGGCCGGGGCGAACGGGTGCTCGACCTCGGCTGCGACGACCCCTGCGCCCTCGACGTAGCGCCGTCGTGGACGCCGGACGGCCGGCACCTCATCTTCACGAGGGTGATCGGGCCCTTCAATCAGGTCGGTGACTCGGCGACCTCCGCCGTTTTGTGGCGGACGGATCTCGCGGGCGCGGACGTCGTTCGGGTCTCCGAACCCGGGATCGACGGCGCCTTCGAGGACTACCACGCCAGCTTCGCGCCGGCCGGGTACATGGTCTTCATTCGGGTCAGGAACGGTGACATCGGCCCGACGGTGTTCCGAATGAATGCCGACGGGACAGGCGTCCGCCAGCTGACTCCGTGGTCACTCGCCGCCGACCTGCCGTTCGTCTCCCCGGCCAGCGGCGGACCGAGCCAGGATCTCGTCGTGTTCGAGGCCGCTCCGCCCGGATCGACGGGGCTCGTGGCCACCGTTCCGGCGGACTGTCGGCCGCTGGCCAGCTGCGCGCGGCAGGTGCGGAATCTGACCTCCCCGTTGCTACCCTCGACCGATCCCTTCACCCGGGCGAACTTCAACCCCGCCTGGTCGCCGGACGGCAGTCATGTCGTATACGTGAACTACCGCTTCGTCGGGCCGACCGACTCGGTGCGCGGCGACATCTGGACGATGCGGTGGGACGGCGCGGACAAGCAGGCGCTCTCGACGTCGCCGCTGTTCGAGTTCCGGCCGTACTGGGGCGTGGCGGCATGAGGGCCGCCAGAAGCCGGTGCGCGGCGATCGTCACGGTGTTGCTGACGCTGGTGGTGGTCGGCTCCGGGTGCGGCGACGCTCAGCCGGAGCCCGCGGGCGGCGGCTCCGCGGCGTCGCCGGCCGCCACGACGGGGCAACCCGCGACGACGGCCCTGGACGGCACCTACCGCTGGACGCTCACCGATGACGATGCCCTAGCGCACGGCACGACGAACGACCAGACCCCGGAAGCGTTGGCGCTGTTCCCGACGCTGCACACCATGACTCTCGCGGACGGCCGGTGGACGCTGGCCATCCGCACCGACACCGGCGAGGCGGAGTCCTACACCGGGACGTACGCCGTCGATGAGGAACGGCTTACGTTCACCTGGCCCATGCAGGACGCGGTGCTCACCTGGGGCTACACCGTGGGTGACGCTGGCGCCATCACGCTGGCGCCGGTCGGCGCCGCGGACGCAGGTGACACTTTCGTCTGGACCACGCAACCGTGGACGAAGATTGGGTGATGGTCGACGCGCGGACGAGGCCCGGCCCAGGACGATGAGCCGCATGGGGCCCACCCTGCTCATCGTGGACGACCACGCCGACTTCCGGACGTTCGCCCGTGCGCTCCTGACGGCGGAGGGCTGCACGGTCGTCGGCGAGGCCGCCGACGGCGCCGGGGCGCTCGCCGCGGTCGCCGCGTTACGTCCCGAGGTCGTCATCCTCGACATCGCGCTGCCTGACCTGGACGGGATAGCGGTGGCGGCCCAACTCGCCACGATCGACAACTCGCCGACGGTCGTGCTCGTCTCCAGTCGGGACGCCTCGGCGTACGGCACCCGCCTGACCACCGCCGCGGCCGCCGGCTTCCTGCCCAAGAGCGCGCTGTCCCGCCGGGCGATCACCGACCTGATCGCCTGAACCCCCGATGCCACCCTTCGCCCGGCTGCTGTGGCCGGTTGGCGTGGGGGTCGGCGTCCTGGCCGAGGGGATCGGGTTCGGGTGGGCCGACGCCAGGCACTGGGTGCCGGACCTGCTCACCGGCTGGATCGTGATCGCGTGCGGGCTGATCGCCTGGGCGCGCCGTGCCGACAGCGCCGTGGGTCCGCTATTGGCGGCGGCCGGGTTCGGCTGGTTCATCGGCAACTTCGCCGGGATCGGGCCGCCGGTAATAGCTTGGCTGGCCGGTAACGCTACGTACATCCATCGCGGCCCGCTGGTACACGCCCTCCTCAGCTATCCGACCGGCCGCCTGCACGGGCGCGTCGAGCGGGTCGTCGTGCTCGTCGGCTATCTGGCGGCGGTGATCGCGCCGGCGTGGGGCACCGAGGCATCGGCGATCGGGCTGGGAGTACTGCTGATCCTCGCCTGCGCGTGGGCTTACCGGCGCGCACCCGAGCGGCTTCGCCGGGCCAAGGCCACGGCCCTGCAGGCCGCGGCTGGGTTGGGCGTCGTGCTCGTCGGCGGCGCGGTGGGCCGGAGCGTGACTGCGGACGCCAGCTACCCGGCCCTGCTGGCCTACCAGATCGTGCTCTGTGCCGTCGCCGCAGGCGTGCTGGCAGGTCTGCTCTCCGCTTCGGGCGAGCGCGCCGCCATGACCGATCTCGTCATCGAGCTGGACGAGGAGCGCCCCGGCACGCTCGACAAGGCCCTGGCCTGGGCCCTGCAGGATCCGTCCACCCAGGTCGGCTTCTGGCTCCCAGCGGTGGAGGGGTTCGTCGACGTCAACGGCGACCGTCTGATCCTGCCTACGACCGATCCGGAGCGAGCGGTGACCCTCGTCGAGAATGGCGGGCATCCGGCCGCCGCTGTGGTGCACCGACCCGGGCTGCTGGACGAGGTCGGCTTGCGCGAGGCGGTGTCGACGGCGGTCCGGCTGACCGCGGCGAACGTCGAGCTGCACGCCGACGTGCGAGCCCAGCTGTCCGAGCTGCACGGATCGCGACGACGGATCCTCGATGCCGGTGACGAGCAACGCCGCCGACTCGAACGGCGGCTGCGGGACGGCGCCGAGCGGCGGATGGTGGCGCTGACCGACCTGCTCCGCGACACCCGAGGAATCGCCGACACGGGCACCACGCGGATCCTGATCGAGGGCAGCCAGGACCAGCTCGAGCGGGCGCTGGATGCGCTGCGCCGGCTGGCCGGCGGCCTGCATCCCCGTGCGTTGTCCGAGCACGGCCTGGCCGCCGCGCTGGCCGAACTGACCGCCGGCCTGCACCCGGTCGTCGAGCTCACGGCGCCGTCGGCCCGGCTGCCGGCGCGGGTCGAAGCCACTGCCTACTTCGTCTGCTCGGAGGCGATGGCGAACGTCGCCAAGCACGCCGCGGCCTCGAACGTCAGCATCGCGGTGACCGCAGAGACCAGTCACGTCACGGTGACGGTCGCCGACGACGGTGTGGGCGGCGCAGACCCGGCCGTCGGCTCGGGTCTGCGTGGGCTCGCCGACCGGGTCGAGGCCGCCGGCGGAACGCTGCGCCTGATCAGTCGGCCAGGGTGCGGCACGCACCTGACCGCGGACATCCCCGTCGACGATGCGCAGCCGTAACCCTCGTTGGCGCGCGAGAAGCTGGCGCGGATCGAGCTGGATCGGGCGATGGCGTCCACCGGCGGCATCGTCGGCGGCAAGGACCGCCCCGAGCTGCCACCCAAGCGGGGATCAACGACTGGATGCCATCTCAGCGGCGGACCGAGCATGTCTCGTGAGCCTGAATCTCCTGGACTCCATGGTGCTGCTCGGCCACCAGCGCGCTACCCCCGGTCTGGCCTCCCTGGCTGCGGCGTCGGCTGGCACTCCGCATTCTGGTGACCGACCGGGAGGCTGCCCGACGAGCCCGGCAATATCAGGCTCACTTCGGCAGCCGGACCTTCCCCCGGTAGCGGGCGACCTCTCAGCGTTGGTAGCGCCCACACCAGCGCCTACTCCGTCTACTTCACCAGCGTCGATGACCCTCGTCCGCCAACTCCGCGAAGCCGAGGCCACCGGCCGGCTGCCCAGGAAGCTGCAGACCTACCTCAAACCCGCCGTCCTGGTCCTACACGAGGTCGGCTGTGCGCCACGAGGCGCTGAGGAGTGAGTGGATGAGAGATCCGCCGTCTGTCGTCGCGGCGACGGACTGACGCTGGAGGCAGGTGCCGTCCCTGGATCGGGGGCGGTGCCGGGAGCAGCCTGACAACGTAGGGGCGGGTCGGCGCCACCAGACGGCTAGTGCCCGCTAGCAGTGACGGACAGGCGTACGTGCAGGAACCAGCGATTGAAGCCCCGTGCACCGACCCAGGCAGGGTCGGGCGTTCCGCCCCAATGGCGGCATGTGCGGGTCCTCGCTGGCCTGTGGCTGTTGCGAGGCTTCATGAGGTCGGTGATGAAGGGTGACCCCTTCGGCTCTGCCAATGTCGCTCGGCTGCGTCGCCTTGGGTTCATCCTTGTCGCCGGTGGGCCAATCGTGGCGCTCGTCACCTACCTGCTCCGGCTCTGTCTGTTCGACGCGATCCCTGTTGTCCCCTCCGTCGAGCTCGGCGTTGAAGGGTTCAGCCTGCCTGCGGGTGCGCTGCTGGGCGGTCTGGCCGTATTCATCCTCGCCGAAGTGTTTGCCTTCGGTGTGCGGCTGCGCGAAGACGCCGAGGGCACGATCTGAATGCCGCCGCAACCTGGCGAGCACAAGATCACCGTGCACCTCGATCGGCTGCTCGAAGAACGCCAGATGACCCCACCAGGGCATGGCGGGTTGTCATGCGGTCCACAAGTGAGCTCAGTTCCCGAGGGTGATGACCCGCTCCAGGTTCTGCACGACTAGATTTGGGTCGGCTTCATCCATCCAGTGCGGTGCGCTGACCAATTCCCATACGCCGGGCGACCAGCGTCCGACGAACGCCTCCCGGATTGGGTCATCGGCCGCTCCGCGGTCGGAGGCATCTTGGGCTGCCAGATAGATCAGCGGCACGTCTGGCTCTTGGTCGCGACGGTCGTACGCCCACTTCGCAAGCCGGCAGTTGTCGATCTTCTCCAGCGATTCCCAGGCATCGGCCTCGCGGTTTGCCTCGAGGCACATGCCGGCGAAGCCGTGCCGCTCGTCGATGACGTAGTCGTCCGGGATCGAGGAGTCCAGCAGGAGGATCCCGGCGGTCCTGTCAGGGTAGGCAACGGCGTACGCGCCGGCGACAAGACCGCCGAAGGATGCTCCGAGCAGGA
>Ga0183260_10001961_pt1 | contig 17165 bp, 17 predicted proteins | sample AntDrymUQ4972206_2_FD_129768 | JGI IMG/M metagenome (GOLD analysis project Ga0183260, IMG submission 129768) | Polar desert sand microbial communities from Dry Valleys, Antarctica - metaG UQ497 (22.06) (version 2) (version 2) | ecosystem: Environmental > Terrestrial > Soil > Desert | place...
ACCAGCTGGAGGCCTTCGAACTCCTTGCCCACCCAGAGCAACGGAAAGCCCTCGAAGTCCCTCGCCGCCGCGAGCTGGGCGTCGAGGCGGCTGTCCCCGCGACCGAGCGTCACGGCGGTCGCGAGCGCAACCGTGAGGGCAAGAGCCGCCGCGAGTGCTTCGCGAGCCCGCACGCCGAGGAGCTACATCGCCCGCAGCTGGGACGCCGCGGCCGGGATGGCATTCAGCCGAAACTTGCCGACGACGGTGACGAGCGTCGTTCTCGTCAGCACAGCGAAGCCCGCGCGCAGCTTGCCGGTGCTCTCGGTGCGATCGGGAATCACCGTCACCTTCTCGCCGCCGAGCCGCAGCGTCACGCTCGCGCGCGGCCAGGGCGCCGTGCGCAGGTTGCCGTTGCTGCCGTTGTAGACCCTGAGCGTGCGTTGAGCGGCCGTGCTCGTGAGAGCCTGGCTCAGCACCTGGAGCTCGCCGGATGGCGCACGCTGGCCCGGGGATGCGCTGGTTTTGCCCTGCGCGGAGGGAAGCTCGTAGAAGGTCACGTGATAGGAGAACGACTCGCCCGGAGCGTCTCGCGTGCCTCCCCGGCTCGCGCGTGGCCCGGCGTAGTGCTCGACAGCGGTGATGGCCCGGCGACCGGAGAAGGCCGGTCCGAGCCAGTACGAGCGGACGGCGAGGCGCGGTCGTGCGCCAACCGGCCGCTCGGTCGCCGAGCTCGTCACCTCCTCGGCGGGAATGACGAAGAGCTTGCGCTGCACGGCCTCGGCGTTGGAGAGCTTCTCGGCAATCGTGGCGACGATCGGAGTGGTCGAGCGGCGGAAGCGAAGCTCCTGGTTTCCATCAATTGTCTCCTTCACCTCGACGCCGTCACTCGAGCCCGCGAGGTAGGCCCGCAGCGGTTCACGCGTGGCGGCACGGTTCGGCAGCGAGCCGAGGAACGGCGCCGAGCCCGTGCGGACATGGGCGCCCTGCCGGCGATCGATGATCGCGTATGAGGGGCCCGTGTAGATGTACGTCTTGCCGCCCTCCTCGAGGCGCCAGCGGCCCGAGTCCGGCGCCACCCACTCCGTCCACTGCTGCGTCCCGCCCGGCTGCGTCGCCACGACGACGAGCCGGTACACGTCACCCTCTGCGCGCCCCGACGCGCCGCCGGCCAGCGTCAGCGCGGCCGAGAGCACGACCGGAATCAGCAGACGGGCTGAAAGAGGCTTGCGACGACGCACCGAGGGGGCCCTACACGACTTTGATCGTGCCGTTCAGCGACCGTGCCTGCGGGTCGGAGCGGTATCGGTAGGTGCCCTTGCGCAGGTTCACGAACCAGATGTGGCCCTTCACAGTCTTGACCGAGGTCCTCTTGTTCACGCCCGGGCCGAACAGGTGAAAGTTCCGGATGCTGGAACGATCGCGAACCAGGAATGCGTACCGCCCGGCGCGGAGCACTTTCACGGGCGCACCGCGGACGTTCTCCACGACGAAGAGGGGGCCCGGACCGACCGTCGCGATGATCCGCGGCGCCGGCGCAGCCCGCGCCACCGGGACGAGCGTGGTCGCGACCGCGAGGGCGGTGAAGAGCGTGCAGATTGACCTCATTAGGACCTCCTTCCTCGATTCAGGCTGAAACGGTAGCGAGAGCCGCGAGGCTAGCGGCGGCCGACGTAGACCGTGACCTGCGCGTAGCCCGCGATCCGGACGCCCGCGTCGGGGCGCTGCAGCAAGACGACGCCGACCTCGTTCGGATCGCGCACCGCGCGGTAGATGGCTCGCACCGTGAGGTTCGCCCGGTTCAGACGATCGCGCGCGCGGCCCTGCTCGGCCCCGGTGACGTCGGGCACGGTGCGCTGGGGCCGGGGCCCAGTGCCGATGGACACGTTGAGACGGACGGCGAGCCCCACGACGACGCTCCGTCCGGATGCGGGCGTCTGGGCCACGACCGTGCCTGCCTCGTCCTCCGACGAGACCGGATAGGTATCGGCAAAGACGCCGACGCCTCCAAGCTCGGCCGCCGCGTCGGCCAGCGGGAGGCCCACCACGTCCGGGACGCTCACGTTCCGGGGCGGCGCTGTCGTCGTTCCACCGGTCGTCGTGCCGCCGGCGCCTGTCGTCGTTCCGGTCGTGGTGGCACCCGTGGTCGTGGCACCGGTGGTCGCGGCGGCGGTCGTCGTCGCCGTCGTGGTCGTCGTCTGCGTCACGCCGCGCGAGACGTTGATCCGCACCTCCTCGCCCTTCCCGATCCGCTCGTCGGCGCTCGGGCTCTGGGCCACGACCGTTCCATCGGCCTCACGCGACTGGACGCGGAAGACCTTCGAGCGCAACCCGAGCGCGGTCAGCTTGCTGGCGGCCGCGGCCTCGCTGAGGCCGCGCAGGTTCGGCACCGCCACCTCCGCGGGGCCGCGCGAGACGGCGATCTGGACGATCGAGCCCGAGGGCGCCTCGCTGCCGCCACCCGGGTCCTGACGCAGGACCTCGCCCTGCTCTCGTCCCGAGAACTGGCGGCTTGCGCGAACGGCGAAACCCTCCTGGCGGAGCCGTTCGGACGCGGTGTTCTCGGGTAGGCCGACCACGGAGGGAACGGCCACGCGGTCGGGCTCGTCGCCGTCACGCGAGAGAAGGTAGGCGGCCAGGATCCCGCCGAGCACGAGCAGCAGCAGGGCGAGCAGCCAGGGCCACGGGTTCCGCTCGGGCGGTAGCGCCACTCGCCGCCGCGGCGGAGGCGGCGGAGGCGGCGGCCCGGTGCGGCGCTCGCGCTGCACAACGGTGACCTCCTCGTCGGGAGGACGCGGTGCGCGCGGATCGGTGGGCTCCGAGCCGCTGCGCCGGAAAGGACGGCGAGGCCGCATGCGTGCATTTAACAGTTCCCCGCGGTCGGAAAACGAACCGTCCTCAGACGCCGGCCCGCGAACGCACCACCCGTCCGAACCCCGTGACCTGCCCCAGGTACCGGAGCCGCCGCTGCACCTCGCCGCCATTCGAGTCCCGTCCCGGCGCGGTGTTCCCCTCGATGCAGTGGAAACGACCCGCGTCGACGGCCGCCTCGACGATCCCGACGTGGTCCGACGGACCGCCGTCCCAGTTGAAGACCGCAATGTCGCCGGGCAGCGGCGCCGTCCGGCCTGCCCACATCCCGGTTGTCCGCAGCCAAGCCTCGGTGGTCGGGACGTAGGTGCAACCCTTCGGGTACACGCCTGCTCCGGCGAAGCCCGCGCAGATCACGTGCTTGGCCCCGACGGCGAAGCAGTAGCTGAGAAAGACGTTGCACCAGGGGATGCCGTCGACCCCGAACCAGCGACCGAAGGGCGTCCGGTTCGAGCCGCGCGGGCGCTCCTTCACGCCGATGTGCCTGACTGCCTCGGCGAGCGCTCGCTGGCCGATCTCGCTGGGCGTCCGCCGCAAAGCGCGGCTGGACCGCGGTCTGCGCTCCCGCCTTAGCGCCCCTCGAGTCAACGGTCCGACGATCCCGTCAGGCTCCAGCCCATGTGCTCGCTGAAAGGCCCGAACCGCGCTTTCGGTGGCGACTCCGTAGACGCCGTCGAGCGGGCCCGGCGCGAAGCCGAGCAGATCGAGCTTCTCCTGCAGGGCAAGGACGTCCGCCCCGGCCAGCGGCGGACTCGCCATGTGGAGGTCACGTGGCACCCGGCGATCATGACGTAGCCTCCACTCGATGACCACCTGGGAGCGTCTCGCCGACCTGTCGCTCGCCGTCGAGAGTTACGAACTCGAGGGTCTCGAGCAAGCGGTCTCGAGCGAGTTCGTCCGCCGCACGACCGTGATCCGCTTACAGGGCGGTGATTACGAAGGAGTCGGCGAGGACGTCACGTACGAAGGGTCTGACCACGCCGCGGCCCAGGCGGCAGGGCCGGTGCTGCCACTTGCAGGCCGGCACACGCTCGCCTCGTTCTCGGATCTCCTGGACGGGCTCCCGCTGTTTCCGGGCGATCCCGCGCAGGAGGCCTTCCGGCTCTACCGGCGCTGGGCCTACGAGAGCGCGGCGCTCGATCTCGCCCTCAGACAAGCCGGAAGCTCGCTCGGCGGAAGGCTCGACCGCGAGCCGCGGCCGGTGCGCTTCGTCGTCTCGATGCGGTTGGGTGAGCCGCCCTCGGTCGATCTGTTCCGGCGCTGGCTCGAGCTCTATCCCGAGCTCCGCTTCAAGCTCGACCCGACGAGCTCGTGGGACGAGGAGTTGATCGGCGAGCTCGTAGCCACAGGCGCCGTCGACTCGGTCGATCTGAAGGGCGCCTACAAGGGAACGGTCGTCGATCAGCCGCCGGATCCCATGCTCTACCGGCGGGTGGCCGATGCCTTCCCGGCCGCGTGGATCGAGGACCCCGCCCTGACCCCTGAAACCGAGCCTGTCCTCCTCCCTCACCGCGACCGCGTCACCTGGGACGCCCCGATCCACTCGGTCGCCGACATCGAGGCGCTCCCGTTCCCCCCGCGCACGCTGAACATCAAGCCGTCCCGGTTCGGCAGCCTGAGCGCGCTCGTCGAGGCCTACGACTACTGCGCCGCTCGACGAATCGAGACCTACGGTGGCGGCCAGTTCGAGCTCGGGCCCGGACGGGGGCAGATCCAGCACCTCGCCTCCCTGTTCTCCCCCGATGCACCGAACGACGTCGCTCCGGGGGCTTACAACGCGGGCAAGGCCGTGCCAGGCCTGCCAACGAGCCCGCTGCCGCCCCCGCCTGAGGGACCCGGTTTCCGCTAGCCGCGGCCTGACACTCGATCGGGACGGCGAGTCACTGTAGGGGCGACTCCCTGCTAGGATCGTTAACGTGGTTAACGATCTCGTGGCGAGCCCGACGACGAGGGAGCTTGCGAACCGGCTACGGCCGGTCCTGCTGAAACTGAGCAGAGAGCTTCGCCGCGAGGTGCACGCGCTCGGTGTGACGGGCGGGCAGGTCTCACTCCTGGTCCAGATCCGCAAGGAGCCGGGCATCGGAGCGCGCGAGCTGGCCGCGCGGGAGCGCATCTCCCCCGCCGGCATGTCGGGACACATCGACCGCCTCGAGCAGGCGGGTCTCGTCGAGCGGACGAGGCACGCGACCGATCGCCGGCGACAGGGCCTCACGGTCACCGCGGCCGGCGAAAAGGTGCTGCGGTCGGTTCGGTCACGCCGGACCGCCTGGCTCACCACGCGGCTCGATCGGCTGTCCTCCGCGGAGCTCGCGGCGCTCGATGCGGCGATCGAGCCGCTCACGCGGCTCGTGGAGGACGGTCGATGACCGCCGCGATCCTCGCTCTGCGAGCCCGCACGTTCGCAAGCCTGAGCAAGCACCGGAACTACCGCCTCTTCTTCGGCGGGCAGATCGTCTCGCTCACCGGAACCTGGATGCAGAACATCGCGCTCGCCTGGTACGTCGTCGAGCTGACCCACTCACCGGTTGCCGTCGGCATCCTCGCCTTCTGTCGCTTCGCCCCGTTCACGGTCTTCGGGCTCTTCGCCGGTGTCCTGGCCGATCGGCTCGACAACCGCCGGATGGTAATGGGCACCCAGCTTGCGGCGATGGTGGTCTCGATCGCGCTTGCGGCGCTCGCGTTCTCGGGCAGCGGCAGCGTGACGGCGGCGTATGTGCTGGCGGCGCTCGGCGGCACGACGCTGGTCTTCGACGCGCCCGGGCGTCATGCGCTGACGTTCCAGATGGTCGGGCGGGCGGAGTTGCCGAACGCGGTCGCACTGAACGCGAGCCTCTTCAACGCCTCCCGCGTAATCGGGCCTGCGATCGCCGGCATCCTGATCGCAACGGTCGGGGTCGGCGCCTGCTTCGCCATCAATGCCGTGAGCTTCTTCGCCGTCCTGGCCGGCCTCTTCCTGATGCGCCCCGGCGAGATGTTCCCGCTCGACCGGGGCGACGTGAAGCCCACGTTGATCGGGGGTGCTCGGGACGGTATCCGCTATGCGCTCCGAACCCCTGGGGTCCGCCTCGTTCTCGGCATGACGATGGTGGTCAGCACATTCGGCTTCAACTTCCACGTGCTCGTGCCGGTCCTCGCCTCCGACACGCTCGAGGCGGGCCCGCGCACGTTCGGTGCCCTGTCGGCCTGCTTCGGCGGCGGTGCGCTGATGGGCGCGCTTCTCTCCGCCGCACTCGCCCGCGCGAGCTGGAAGGCGCTACTGGCCGGGACGGGCGGTTTCAGCTTGGCCCTACTCGCGCTCGCGCCTCAACAGAGCGTGCTGGCTTGCGCCCTGCTCCTGTTCGCGATCGGCATCTGCTTCACGCTCTGGACTGCGAACAGTCAGTCGCTCCTTCAGCTCACGGCACCCGACCACCTGCGCGGCCGGGTGCTCAGCATCTACCTCTTCGCCTTCGGGGGGCTGGCCCCCTTTGGCGGCCTCCTCGCCGGATGGCTCTCGCACGTCGGCGGGACCCAGCTCGCGTTCACTGTGGCTGGGATCAGTGGGCTTCTTGTCACTGGACTCGCGGTGGCGAGCCGAAGGGAGTCACGAGTGCCGCTCGACGCGCCGCTCCCGAGCGCCTGAAGCCCCTTCAGACCGGCTGAACCGCTTCCGCGCGGCGCTCGTCACCCGAAGGGAGCGGCCTGTCGCCGAGCAGAAGGGCGATCAGCCGCGCGATCGTCAGGGCGGCGAGGGTCGAGCACACCATCAGCACCGGGATCTGCCAGCTCCAGTTCAGCGCGGGCGCGAGGGACAGCGAATTCCAGAGCGCGTGCAGCGCGATGCAGGGATACAGCGAACCGGTCCAGTGGTAGAGCAGGCACATCCCGATACCAAGGAGGACGATCGGGACCATGAACGAGATCGGCAGCCATCCGATATGGGTCGCGGCGAAGAGGACGCCTGTCGCGATAGCCGCCGGCCACACGCCCCGCCAGTTGCGCAACGAGCGAAAGATGTAGCCACGAAAGAGAAACTCTTCCTCGAGCGGCCCAACGATCGTAAGGACCACGATCAGGATCACCACAGCCAGCGCCCCGTCAGTACCCAGCCGCTCGGTTAGTCCCTGGCCCTCCTCGTCGTCGAGTCCGAGCGCCGTCGTCCACACTACGGTCAGTGCAGTCAACCCGATCCCGATGGCGAGCAGCAGCCCAATCGCGCGTACGAGCGGCGGGCGCCGCAGCCCAAAGTCAGTGGCGGTCGGCCTTTCCTGCATGTTCGCCAAGAAGAGCGCCAGACCGATCGAGGCGACGCCGAGCAGGATCAGCGCAATCCCGATGGCAAGCAGCGAACCTTCGCTCCCCTCCGAATGAGTCGTCACGATCGCGCGGCCGGCGAGGGCGAGCCCTACGATGCCGATGAACGCCACACCGACCGTCCACGGCTTCCACGCGGCCGCTCCGAGCAACGGCGCCGGCAACCCCGACTCGCCAGACTGTGGTTCGTTCACATCCGATTCTGGGTTACGAGCCACGGCGCTGAGACTAGCGCCGGTGGGGCGTCTTTACACGCCGCTAACGGAGCGTCCACCGGCCCTTGACCTTCGGCAGTCACAATGACGGCCGTGGGAAACCGTCTCCTCAGCCAGCGAGCTCGCCTCCTCTTCCTCCTCGCCGCACTCGTCGCAGCGCTGGCGGTGCCGCTCGCCCGTGCGTTCACGCCCACCTCCGTCTCCTATTACTTCGGACCGGGCATGGTGCGAGCCGAGACCGTACTGATCAAGGGGAGCGGACAGTTCGGCGATTTCCGCATCGACCGCGGGCGCATCCGCTCGATCACAGCCGGCTCCGTGACGCTCAGAGGTCGGGACGGCCTCGTCGTCTCGATCCCGCTCGCGGCCCAGACGAAGGTCCGGCTGAACGGGCGTTCGGGACTGCTCGTCGAGCTGCGGCCGGGTATGGAGGCGATCGTGATCCGTGACGGCCAGAGACCGGCCGACACCGTGCACGCCGGGAAACAGGTCCCCTCGACCCCGAGCCGCTTCTTCGGGCCCCAGATGATCCGGGCCGAGGCGCTGCTGATGGGTGGCGGGCAGATTCACGACTACCGCATCGACCGCGGGCGCATCCGGGCAATCGCGCCGGGCTCGATCACGCTGCAGGCACGCGACGGGCTCGCCGTGTCGATCCAGGTCGCGACCACGGCGCGCGTTCAGCTGAAGGCACGCACCGTGGGCGTTCAGGCCTTGCGCCGCGGGATGGAGGTAACGACCATCCGAGACGGAAGCAACCCCGCAGACGCGATCCAGGTGCACAACCGGCGATGACCACGACCACCAACCTCCAGCCGACACCGAGCGCGCCAGGAGCCCTGGGGCCAACCGTGCTGCTCGTGGAGGACGATCGCTCGATCGGGAACCTGCTGCGCGCCTACCTCGCCCGCCACGGGTACCGGGTGCTGTGGGTCCGTTCCGGTGAGGACGCCCTCGCCGAGCTGCGCCGCCAGCCCGTTCGGATCGTGCTGCTCGACATCGGTCTGCCGGGCATCGACGGATTCGACGTCTGCCGGGAGATCCGCAACCGCTCCTCCGTGCCGATCGTGATGCTGACCGCGCGTGACGAGGAGCCGGATCGAGTCGCCGGGCTCGAAGTCGGCGCCGACGACTACGTCTCGAAGCCGTTCTCGCCCCGTGAGCTCGCGGCCCGCATCAAGGCGGTGCTCCGCCGCTCCGAGCTGCCCAAGGACGAGGAGTTCCTCGCGCTCGAGGACATCACCCTGCACCGAACGGCACGAGAGGTCACGGTGGCCGGCCGACCGGTGGAGCTGACCGCCAAGGAATTCGATCTGCTCGCGTACCTGATGGAGCACCCTGGGATCGTCTTCTCCCGCGAGAGCCTCCTCGACTCGGTCTGGGGCCTGACGTACCGCGCCGGGACGCGGACCGTCGACGCGCACGTAGCTCAGGTGCGCCGGAAGCTCGGTCGGCCCCGTCTGATCACGACCGTGCGAGGAGCCGGGTACAAGGCCGTTCGCGCATGAAACTCCCGGGCTCGCTGCGAGCTCGCCTGTTCGCCGCAGTCGGCCTGATCGCTCTTCTCTCGCTGGGACTCGCGTTTGCGATCGGGGCGGTGCTGACGCGACGTGCAGTCGAGCGGAACACGCTGCGCGACCTCGCCGCTCAGGCCGATCTGAACGCCGAGCGTGAGGGCGAGGCGATTCTGCCGCTCGGCGAGCGTGGGATCGGCAGCATCCAGCGCATCCTCGCTCGGCGCGGTGCGAGGATCGAGACACCCCCGCTCGACGGATCCTCGCCGTACCTCAGCGCCGAGGAGGTGAGCGGGCTTCGTAGTGGCGGGCCGCTCAACGGCACGCGCACGGTGGATGGGACGCGGTACTTCTACGCCTCGCGGCTCGTCGGAACCGGAGCGTTCGTGCTGCTCCGCCCGACGAACACGGTTGCCTCGTCCTGGCGCCCCCACTTCCGCGGCCTCCTGATCGGCGCGCTGGCCGCGGCAGCGCTTGCCGCACTGGCGGCGTTCCTGCTCGCGCGAGCGATCGCCCGGCCCGTGGGACGGGTCGCCAGGGCGACGCGCACGCTCGCAGAGGAGGGCAGCTCCGAACCCGTCCCGGTCGAGGGGCCGAACGAGCTGGCCACACTGGCCCGCTCGTTCAACGAGATGGCCGAGCAGCTCGCGCGTGCCCGCGCGGCCGAGCAGTCGTTCCTCCTCTCGGTTAGCCATGAGCTGAAGACGCCGTTGACGGCGATCCGCGGCTACGCGGAAGGACTGGCGGAAGACGCGGTGCCGGTCGAGGACGCGGCCGAGACGATCGTGCTCGAAGCGCGTCGCCTGGAGCGGCTCGTGCGCGACCTACTCGACCTCGCGCGTATGAACCGCAGCGAGTTCAGCGTGCATGCCGAACCGATCGACCTCGCCGTCTCGGCTCGGGAGGCCGTGCATCGCTACGAGGCCCAGGCGCGCTTCTTCGGGGTCTCACTCGAAGCCGTGGCCGACCTCCCCGCCCCCGCCCTAGGGGACCCCGACCGGATGTTGCAAGTGATCTCGAACCTGGTTGAGAACGCGCTCCGCTCGACGCCGCAGGGCGGCCGCGTCCGGGTCATTGTCGAGCCCGAGCTCCTCACGGTCGAAGACACGGGGCCCGGGCTCAAGTCCGAGGAGCTGGCACGCGCCTTCGACCGCTTCTACCTCCACTCACGCTACGGCGGGGAACGGTCGGTTGGCACAGGCCTCGGGCTCGCGATCGTGAAGGAGCTGGTGGAGGGAATGAGGGGAAGCGTCGAGGTGTGGAGCGAGCCGGGCCTGGGCACACGCTTCACGGTTCGGCTGCCGCAAGACCCTGCCTGGGATCCCATCGAGGCACCCGAGCCTACGCTCCTCGGCGTCTGACCAGCGTTTTTTACACTGGCAACCAGCGCTTCCCATTCCACTTTACATTCGGTTTTACATTCCGTTTTACGTGACGCTTACGGGGGTGCGCCTCGCCGTTCACGTTTCCATCTGACCATGGCCCGGCAATCAACCGGGAGGTCAGAAATGAAGGGCAGGCTCGTGGTAGCGCTGCTGATCAGCGCGATCGGGCTCACCGTCGTCGGCGGCGCTGCCGCCGACAAGTTCAAGGGTACGCCGGGACCCGACGTGATCATCGGCACCGGCGGTGCCGATCTCATCCACTCGCTGGCAGGCGCCGACACGGTCGACGGCGAGGGCGGAAACGACCGGATCGACGCGGGTGCGGGAGCCGACCGCGTGCTCGGCGGCAATGGTGACGACCACGTTCGCGGCGAGGAAGGCGAGGACAACCTCAGCGGCCAGGACGGCAACGACGTGCTCAGAGGAGGCCCCGGTGACGACATGATCAACGGTGGCGACGGCAACGACGCCATCTGGGTCGGGTCGGGCCAGGACGTCCAGTTCGGCGGCGAGGGCAACGACCGTTTGCACGCGCTCGCGAACGACAACCAGGTCGACACGCTCGACTGTGGTGCCGGGCACGACGTCGCGGTGATCAATCGGAACGAGCCGCGAGACGTGGCGGCCGGAAACTGCGAAGTGGTCCGCCGTATCGTCCCCACGCCGCAGCAGGCTGCGGACGACGACAAGTAGGACGCACTGGCGATGCGGGGCCCGCCGACCCGACGGGCCTCGCCTCGTCTCCTCTACGGTGCGAGCTGGACGGCGCCTAGCGGCCGCGCGTGACCGTGACCGTGAAGCTCGCCTGCGTCGTGTTCGCGCTCTTGTCCGTCGCCGAGCAGCGGACAACCGTCCGGCGACCGACCTTGAAGCGGCTGCCCGACCTCGGCTGGCACGCCACCGGAACCCGGCCGTCCACGTTGTCGGTCGCCGCAAGCTGGTATCGCACGACGACCGATTTGACCTTGCGGGGCGCGCGAACCACCTTCGCACCCGCGCCCGAGATCGATGGCGTCTGCAGGTCGAACTCGAGGTTGGGCACGACCATGGTGCCCTCCCAGATATCGGTTGCGGCGCCGTGCCCGTTGAGCTGCCTAGAGATCGCCGTACGTCTCACCACACCACTCCCCGAGGCCCCGGCGTACACGCCCGTTCCGCCGGTGATCGTGAAGGGCTGCGTGGGACCGAGGACTGTGTCCGAGGGCGGTCCCTGCAGGCAGCCCTCGGCCAGCCCCACAGACAGGGAGATCTCGCCCTTGTCGCGCACGATCAGTCGAGCGGGGTAGCCGAGGACATGGAATCCGGGGCATGCAGGCCCGGGCTCGGTCTCGACCGGGTAGACGTAGGACTGCGACACGTCGCCGAGGCCCGGGACGGGGAGGGCGTTACCGGGGTGGCCATAGCAGATGACCGTCGGCCGATAGGTGCCCCCGCACTGCGCAGAAGTTCCGCGCCAGGAGACCCGAGCCTGGAGCGGATAGGTTCCGCCCGAGCCTCCTGTGGAAAGCGGCACGAGCGCCAGCCCCCCGAGAAGCGCGGCCGCCAGTGAGGCTATTCCTCTTCGCATGGTCATCCTCCTCTTCTGGGGCTGCGCCGGCCCGGCAAGCCTAGCCGACGAGATCACGCCCCGTGCGGCTGCGGCTCGTGCAGCTCGGGATGGAGGTAGTTGCCCCGCTCACCCGCGGGCGATCTGCCAGGTATCGCCGGCGTGGAGCAGCGAGTGGAGGTCGCCGGGCCCACGTTGCGAGCGCGCCGTCTCCAGCTGCTCGGCCATCAGCTCGTCGTACACCGGCCGCTCGACGTTGCGGAAGACGCCGATCGGCGTCGGCCCGTGCGGGGTGTGCGCAAGGCGGCTGAGCGCGAATGCGACGCTCGGATCGGCGAGCGTCTCGTCGTGCACGAGCAGCGCGTCCTCGCCGACGGACGCAACCTCCACGAGGTCGACCGTGCCGTTCGGCCGCTGCAGAACACCACGCTCATGCTCGGCGCCGAAGCGGATCGGCTGCCCGTGCTCGAGCGCGATCCGATTCTCCCGCTGCTCGCGGACCGCGTCGAAGGCCCCGTCGTTGTAGACGTTGCAGTTCTGGTAGATCTCGACGAAGGCTGCGCCACGGTGCGCGGCGGCCTTGCGCAGCACGGCGGTCAGGTGCTTCCGGTCGGTGTCGATCGAGCGCGCGACGAAGGTCGCCTCGGCTCCGAGTGCGAGCGAGAGCGGGTTGAACGGGTAGTCGAGCGACCCCATCGGCGTCGACTTCGTCACCTTGCCGAGCTCGCTGGTGGGCGAGTACTGCCCCTTCGTCAGTCCGTAGATCTGGTTGTTGAAGAGCAGGATCTTGACGTTGACGTTGCGGCGCAGCGCGTGGATGAGGTGGTTGCCGCCGATCGAGAGCGCGTCGCCGTCTCCCGTCACCACCCAGACCGAGAGGTCGGGCCGCGAGGTCGAGAGTCCCGTCGCGATCGCCGGCGCGCGACCGTGGATCGAGTGCATTCCGTACGTCTCCATGTAGTACGGGAAGCGAGCGGCGCAGCCGATGCCGGAGATAAAGACGATCCGCTCCCGCGGAAGGCCGAGCTCGGGCATGAACGCCTGCACCGCGGCCAGGATGGCGTAGTCGCCGCACCCCGGGCACCAGCGGACCTCCTGATCGGTCTTGAGCTCCTTGGCCGTCAGCTGCAGCTGCCGCCCGTTGCCGTTGCCCGCACTCACCGCTGCGTCGCCGGGATGCTCGCTCACGCGCGCCCCTTGAACAAGCGAGCGTGTCGACCGGTCGGTGCAGACGCCCGCACCGGCAAAGCCGGCGCGGGCTGAAGGAGCAGCCGCGAGCGGCTGCTCACTCGTTGCCTCGCTTGAAGTTCCCAGTCAGGCGCGCGAGCAGCTGCTGCACGCCGTCCTCGTCGAGACGCTCCGCCTGGGCGAGAAAGCGGCGCGCCGGCTCGCCGCGAAGCGTCGTCGCCGAGCGTCCTCGCCACGAGATGAAGACGTTGCCATCCTTCGTCGACCTATACGCGAAGCCGAGCGTCACAGCATGGCCTCGATCGCGTGAGCCAGCTCGTCGGAGCGGAACGGCTGCCCGCGCACGCGGTTGTAGCCGACCGCGTCGACGAGGAAGTCCGCCCGCACGAGCTTGAGCAACTGCCCGAGGTTCATCTCCGGGACGAGCACCTTGGGGTAGCGCCGGAGCACCTCGCCAAGGTTGCGGGGGAACGGGTTCAGGTACGTCAAGTGCGCCTGCGCGACGCGGTTGCCACCGAGGCGCACTCGCCGCACCGCGGCGCCGATCGGCCCGTACGTGCCGCCCCAGCCGAGGACGAGCAGCTCCGCTCCATCCTGGTCGTCCACCTCGAGCTCCGGAATGTCAGCGGCGATGCCCGCCACCTTGCGGGCGCGCAAACGCACCATGTGATCGTGGTTGTCAGGGTCGTAGGAGACGTTGCCGGTGCCGTCCTCCTTCTCGAGCCCGCCGATGCGGTGCTCCAGGCCGGGTGTCCCCGGCAGCGCCCATTCGCGCGCCAGGGTTCCTGAATCCCGAACGTAGGGCCAGAACTTCCCGTCGTGGTTCGGCTTGGTCGCGAACTCCGTCGAGATGTCCGGCAGCGTCGCGGTATCGGGAAGCAGCCAGGGCTCGGAGCCGTTCGCGAGGTACGCGTCGGAGAGCAGGTACACCGGCGTCCGGTACTTGAGCGCGATCCGAGCCGCCTCGATCGCGGCCTCGAAGCAGCCGCCCGGGGTCGACGCCGCGATCACCGGCACCGGCGACTCGGCGTTCCGGCCGTAGAGCACCATCAGGAGATCGGCTTGCTCGGGCTTGGTCGGCATCCCGGTGGAGGGGCCGGCACGCTGGATGTCGAGAATCAGGAGCGGCAGCTCGAGCGCAACCGCTAGACCGATCGTCTCGCTCTTCAGGACGACACCGGGGCCGCTGGAAGTCGAGACGGCCAGCGAGCCGCCGAACGCGGCGCCGAGCGCCGCGCCGACGGCAGCGATCTCGTCCTCGGCCTGGAACGTGCGCACGCCGAAGTCTTTGTAGCGCGAGAGATTCTCGAGGATCTCCGACGCCGGCGTGATCGGATAGGCGCCCAGGAAGAGCGGCAGGCCGCTCTTCACGCTCGCAGCGATCAATCCCATCGCGAGCGCCTGGTTGCCCGTGACGTTCCGGTAGGTGCCCGGAGGCAGCTTGGCCGGCTTGACCTCGTACGAGACGGCGAAGTCCTCTGTCGTCTCGCCGTAGGCGTAGCCCGCCTTGAAGGCGACCGCATTCGCCTCGGCGATCGCGGGCTGCTTCCCGAACTTGCGCTCGATGTACGAGAGCGTTCCCTGCGTCGGGCGGTGGTACAGCCAGGACATCAGGCCGAGCGCGAACATGTTCTTTGCGCGCTCCGCTTCGCGTTTCGTCACGTCGATGCCCTTCAGCGCCTCGAGGGTCAGCGCCGTCAGCGGCACCTCGTGCACATGGAACTCTCCGAGCGACTCGTCGCCGAGCGGGTTGTGCGCGAAGCCCGCCTTCTGCAGGTTCCGCTCGGTGAAAGCGTCGGTGTTGACGATGATCGTCCCGCCCTTGGGCACGTCGCGCACGTTCGTCTTCAGCGCAGCAGGGTTCATCGCCACGAGCACGTCGGGCGCATCGCCCGGCGTCAGGATGTCGTGGTCCGAGAAGTGGATCTGAAAGCCCGAGACGCCCGGCAGGGAGCCGGCCGGCGCCCGGATCTCGGCCGGAAAGTCCGGCAACGTCGAGAGGTCGTTCCCGAGCAGCGCCGTCTCGCTCGTGAAACGGGTGCCCGCGAGCTGCATCCCGTCGCCGGAATCGCCGGCGAAGCGGATGATCACTCGGTCGAGCTGCTCGACTGGCTTTGCCATCGGGATCCGTGCCTCTCCACGGTAGCGCACGGGTGACAAGGGGGAACCCGCTCGATCGAGGGCCTAGGACGCCTTCCGCCGGCGCCTGAAGAAGGCCCACGAGGCAGCCTGGTCATCGACGGGCACTCCCTCCCCGAGCGCCGCTGCCGCGGCGAGCAGGTCGTCCGCCTTCAGAGTCTTCAGCTCGTTCTCGCCGAGGCCGGACAGCTCCCCACCGGCCTCATCGGTAAGCCGGAGCGCCTGCGCGTTCAGCGCCTGCTCGAAGAGCGTGCGCGCGAAGCGTGCGTTGCCGAAGCCCTCGCCGCGCACGCAGCCCGCAAAGACGTCGCGCAGGGCGCGATCACTGCCTTCGGCGAGCTCGTACCGATGCTCAGTGGCGAAGCGGCGGGAGATCGCCACCAGCTCCTCGGTCGAGTAGTCGGGAAACTCGATCTCACGGGAGAAGCGCGAGCGCAGCCCCGGGTTGGAGTCGAGAAAGTCGTGCATCAGGCGCGGGTAACCCGCCCCAATCACGATCAGCCGCTCGCGGAAATCCTCCATCCGCTTGAGCAGCGCCTCGATCGCCTCGCTGCCGAAATCCCAACGGCCGTCACGCGGCGAGAGTGCGTAGGCCTCGTCCACGAAGAGGACGCCGTCGAGCGCGCGCCGCACGACCCGGTCGGTCTTGATCGCCGTCATGCCCACGTACTGGGCCACGAGCCCCGGTCGGTCGACCTCGACCAGGTGGCCTCGTTTGAGCAGGCCCATCGCCCGGTACATCTGGGCAAGCAGGCGCGTGACCGTTGTCTTCCCGGTGCCCGGATTGCCGAGGAAGACGAGGTGCTGGCTTGTCGCCACCTCGGGCAGGCCGCTCTGCTTACGAAGACCCTGAACCCGGAGGAAGGCAACGAGGGCACGCACCTGCTCCTTCACGGTCTCGAGGCCGATCAGCGCGTCGAGCTCCGCCTGCAGCTCTGAGAGCGTCTTCGGCGGGCCCGTCTCCGCGAAGGTGGAGCGGCCGGCGAGCTGCGGGAACCGGCCCTCGAGCTGATCGGACAGCCACCCCACCTCGCCCGAGGTGTTCTCCCGCAGGCGTCTGGCGGCCTGTTGAATGCGCTTTGCGGTTTCGTCGATCCGGTTCCGGGCCATCTTCAAGAAAGTACCCCGTGCGCGTCTTCCGAATCAGAGAGAAGCTGGGCTCGAGCCTCTGGTTCGTCCCCCTCCTGTGCGTGCTCGGCGGCGTCGTCCTCTCGTTCGTGACCATCGCGCTCGACCGCTGGTCGGGCGGCTCCGCCGTGCCGCGCTCGCTCTCGGGCGATCCCGACGCCGCCCTCTCGATCCTGACGACGGTCGCCGCCTCGATGGTGACCCTCACCGGTCTGGTCTTGACTGTGACGATGGTTGTCGTCCAGCTCGCGATGGGCCAGTTCTCGCCGCGCGTGCTGCGCACCATTTTGCGCGACCGGCCGAGCCAGTTCGCGATCGGCGTCTTCGTCGCCACGTTCGCCCACGCCATGCTCGTGATGCGGGAGGTCAAGGCCGCGAGCGGGCAGGACGAGGGCTACGTCCCCGGCCTTGCGATCGTCGTCGCTTTCGTGCTGATCATCATCAGCATCATGGTGCTCGTCTCGTACGTGAACCACATCGGCCAGTCGCTGCGCGTGGCGTCGCTGATCCAGTCCGTCGGGGACGAGACGCGCGAGCGCCTGGACGAGCTCTACCCGTCCGACCGGGACGACGGTCGGGCCCCCGTTGCCACACCGGAGGGCGAGCCGGACCGGACGATCGACGCTCCCGAGGCAGGCGTCCTCTACCGCATCGATCACGCCGAGCTGGTGCAGAAGGCGCGCCAGGCGGGGGTCGTGCTCAAGCTGCTCCGGCGGATCGGCGACTTCGTACCCGAGGGGGCATCTCTGTTCGCGGTCTACGGCAAAGGTCGGTTCGACGAGGACGATCTCGTCAGCTCGGTCGCGATCGGCAAGGAACGAACGATGCACCAGGATCTCGCGTTCGGCTTCCGCATGCTCGTGGACGTCGCCGAGCGCTCGCTCTCTTCTGCGATGGGCGACCCGAC
>Ga0183260_10001962_pt1 | contig 17161 bp, 17 predicted proteins | sample AntDrymUQ4972206_2_FD_129768 | JGI IMG/M metagenome (GOLD analysis project Ga0183260, IMG submission 129768) | Polar desert sand microbial communities from Dry Valleys, Antarctica - metaG UQ497 (22.06) (version 2) (version 2) | ecosystem: Environmental > Terrestrial > Soil > Desert | place...
CCAGCACGACCAAGGTGAGCAGGACGGCGAACAGGCGGCGGCCGGGGCCCTGGCGGCGGCGGCGCCGGTGGTGGCTCGGGCCAGGGCGCTCCTCGTCGATCAGGAGGGACAGGTCGCTGCGGCCGTCGTCAGTCACTCTGCCTGGTTCTCCCGTCCAGCCACCCCTGGAGTATGTATGCAGCCGCGGCCTGATCGACCACGCTGCGCTGCGCGCGAGACCGTAGGCCCTGCTCCCGCAGGCCCCGGGTGGCCCCGACGGTGCTCAGCCGCTCGTCCACCAGCCGGACCGGTACGGGGGCGATGCGCCGGCCGAGCCGGTCGGCGTACTCCTCCGCCTCCCGGGCCGAGGAACCGGCCGCTCCGGACAGCTGCCTGGGTAGCCCGACGACGACCTCCACCACCTCATACTGCCGCACGAGGTCACCCAGTCGGGCCATATCACGACCGTCCCGCGCTACCGTTTCCAGCGGGCTGGCCAGCATGCCGGCCGGATCGGACAGGGCGACACCGATTCGTACCGTGCCCACGTCGACACCCAACCGGCGGCCTGGACCGGCGCTCATGCCGACCCGGTCACCCTTTGCGAGACCGCGTGTTCGGCCAGCCGGACGGCCTCGGCGATGCCTTCGGGCCGGCTACCCGCGCCCTGCGCCAGATCGTCACGCCCACCGCCGCGGCCGTCCACCGCCGGTGCGAAGGCCCGCACCACCTCGGTGGCCGACAACCGCCACTCCCGGGCCAGGTCGTTCACCGCGACGACGAAGGAGACCTTGCCGTCGGCCGGACCGAGCAGGGCCACGACCGCCGGCGTGTCCGCCGGCAGCCGCCCGCGCACGTCGAGGGCCAGCGTGCGCAGGTCCGCACCGGACAATGCGCCGGGCGCCTGGACGCCCACGAACTTCACCCCGAACACGTCCTTGGCCTGCCCGGCCAATGCGCCGGCGCCGGCCAGCACGGCCTGCGCCTTGAGCCGGTCCAGCTCCCGCTCAGCGACGCGTAGCCGCTCCAGGATGCCGTTGATGCGGTCGGGCAGCTCCTCGGGTGGCGCCTTGAACGTCTCGGCGAGCTGGCTGACCAGCACGTGCTCGCGGGCCAGGTGGCGGAAGGCGTCCATGCCGACCAGCGCCTCGACCCGGCGTACGCCGGCGCCCACCGACGACTCCGAGAGCAGGGTGACCACGCCGAGCTGCCCCGAGCGGGCCGCGTGCGTGCCGCCGCACAGCTCGAGCGACTCACCCACCTCGACGACGCGCACGGCGTCGCCGTACTTCTCGCCGAACAGCGCCAGGGCGCCCATCCGCTTCGCCTCGGGCAGCGTCGTGACGAAGGCCCGGACCTCCAGGTCTTCCACGAGCGTCGCGTTGACCTGGTCCTGGACCTCGGCCAGCACGCTCGGCGGGACCGCAGCAGGGGTGCTGAAGTCGAACCGGAGCCGACCCGGTGAGTTCAGCGAACCGGCTTGGGTCGCGTTGTCCCCCAGGGCATCCCGAACCGCCTTGTGGATCAGGTGGGTCGCGGTGTGGGCTCGCGAGATGGCCCGGCGGCGGTCGACGTCGACCACCGCGTGCACGGTGTCGCCCCGGCCCACTTCACCGTCAACCACCCGGACCCGGTGCACGATCACCCCGGGCACCGGCCGCTGCACATCGAGCACCTCGAGCTCGGCCGACCCGGTCCGCAGCCTTCCGTGGTCGGCCTGCTGCCCGCCGGCCTCGGCGTAGAACGGCGTCGCGTCGAGGATTACCTCGATCTCCTCGCCCGCGCCCGCGCGGTCCCGGACCCCGTCGGCCCCCACCAGCGCGGTGATCCGCGCCTCCTTGGCCACCTCGACGTAGCCGGTGAACTCCGAGGCGCCGGACTGCTCGCGGATGGCGGCGTAGGCCGAGACATCGGCCCGACCGCCCTTGCGCTGCTGGGAGTCCGCCTTGGCCCGCGCCCGCTGCTCGGCCATCAGCCGGCGAAAGGCCTCCTCGTCGACCGTGACGCCCTGCTCGCCGGCCATCTCGAGGGTGAGCTCGATCGGGAAGCCGAACGTGTCGTGCAGGGCGAAGGCGCGATCACCGGGCAGCCGCGTCCCGCCCGCCGCCTTCGTCTCCCGGACGGCGGTGTCCAGGATCGTGGTCCCCTGGCGCAGGGTGTGCCCGAAAGCCTCCTCCTCGGCGTACGCGTACTGCGCGATCCGGTCATAGTCGGTGACCAACTCGGGGTACGACGGCGCCATGGCGTCCCGCGACACCGGGAACAGCACGGGGAAGGCCGGATCCCCATAGCCCAACAGCCGCATGGCGCGCACCGCCCGGCGCAGCAGCCGGCGCAGCACGTAGCCGCGGCCCTCGTTGCTGGGGGTCACCCCGTCGCCGATCAGCATCAAGCCGCTGCGCACGTGGTCGGCGATCACCCGCAGCCGGACGTCGGCTTCGTGATCGGTGCCGTAGCGCCGGCCGGTCAGCTCGGCGGCCGCGTCGAGGACCGGCCGGACCTCGTCGATCTCGTACAGGTTGTCGACGCCCTGGAGCAGGCAGGCCACCCGCTCCAGACCCATGCCGGTGTCGATGTTCTTCTTCGGCAGCTCGCGCAGGATCTCGAAGTCGTATCCCGCGCCGGGCCCACGCTCGTACTGCATGAACACGAGGTTCCAGAACTCCAGGAACCGGTCGCCCGCCTTGTCCACCGCCGGGCCGCCGTCCGGCCCGTACTCCGGACCGCGGTCGTAGTGCAGCTCCGAGTCCGGTCCGGCCGGGCCTGGCTGCCCCGTCGACCAGTAGTTCTCCGCCATGCCCAGCCGCTGGATCCGCTCGGCCGGCAGGAACTGCCGCCAGAGGTTGGCGGCCTCGTCGTCGTCGAGGTAGACCGTGGCCCAGATCCGGTCGGGGTCGAAGCCCAGCCCGCCGTCGTCCACCGCTCCGGTGACCAGCTCCCAGGCGTACTGGATCGCGCCTTCCTTGAAGTAGTCCCCGAAGGAGAAGTTGCCGTTCATCTGGAAGAACGTGCCGTGCCGGGTGGTCCGGCCCACCTCCTCGATGTCGAGGGTGCGCACGCACTTCTGCACGCTGACCGCCCGGGGGTACGGCGCGGGCTCGAGGCCGGTCAGATACGGGATGAACGGCACCATGCCGGCCACGGTGAACAGCAACGTCGGATCGCTGGCGATCAGGCTGGCGCTGGGCACCAGGGTGTGCCCGCGCTCGGTGAAGTGCCGCAGGAAGCGGCTGCGGATCTCGGCCGTACGCATCAGTGCCGGAAGTCCTCGGGCTTGGCGTCGAGTCGACCGTCCAGTCCCACGCCGTCGCGCAGCTCCTCCTCCCGCTCACGCATGCCCTCGCGCACCTCGATCGTGAAATCACGTACTGCCGCACCGAGGTCGCGGATCCCCTCGGCGAGGTTGCCGAGCAGATTCCCGGGGGTGAGCTGCCGCGCCGCGGTGGACAGCTTGCGAACGATCAGTGCCCCGATGCTCGCCCCCATCGCCAGCCAGAACAGTCGGCGCATCAGGACCTCCGCCGGCGGCGACCCACGCGGGTGTCGGCATCGGACTTGCGCCGCGCCTTGGTCGCCTTGCGTACGCCGTAGGAGAACGCGGCCACCTTGACCACCGGGCCGCCGAGGGTCGCAGCGAACAGGGAGGTCAACGCCGCGGCGTTGCTGGTCATCGCCTGCGCGTTGGTGGTGATGCCCTCGACCCGTTCCAGGTTGCTGTTCACCTGGCTGACCGTCGCGGTGGCGTTGTCGAGCAGCGGCCCGGCGCCCTCGTGCGCCTTGCGGATGGCCAGCGTCGTCTCGTCCAGCGTGCGGCCGAGCTTGAGCAGCGGCACGGCCACGACGACGACGAGCAGGACGAACGCTCCCGCCGCGACGACGGCGGCCCACTCACCTGCGGACACTTCACTCCTTCGATCGGCGCGGCTGGGCGCGTCCGGGCGCAGCACCGCAATGGCCGGCGCATCCCGCAGACCCTATCCCGTGCTCAGCCGACGAACCTGTCGGATCCAGGCCGGACCGATCGCGCGCCGTCAGCCGACGCGGGTCGCCGACCTCGGCCCCGCAAGGGCAACACCCGGGCGGGAATGGTCCTGCCGAGTGATGGTGAGCGCGGTCACACCTTCCTAACGTGGGCCACCCGTCGACGAAGGAGTTGCTCATGCGCATCGGCAACCAGGACATCCTGCTGCCCACCACGATGGTCGGTAACTACCCGAACCCGCGCTGGTACGACGGCCATGCATTCGCCACCGTGCCCAAGGGCGAGTTCATCTTCGACGCGATCAGCCGGGAGGCCTTCGAGGACGCGGTGGGGGCCATCGTGCACGACCAGGAGGCGGCCGGTTTCGACGTCATCGCCGACGGCAAGGTGTACGGCGGGGACTCGCCGTACGGGACGATCCTCTACTACTACTCCGAGCGGATGTCGGGGTGGCGACTGTCCGGTCCGCCGGTCGGCCTGCCGATCTACTCCACGCTGTACTCCCCCACCTGCGTCGGCGAGGTCAACCGGGAGCACCCGTTCCACCTGGCGCACCTGCGCGCGGTGCGCAAGGCCACCAAGAAGCCGGTGAAGATCTCCTACACCGGCCTGGGCGTCATCGCCGCGGCCACCCAGAACCTCTACTACAAGGACACCAAGGAGCTGGCGATGGCGCTGGCCAAGGCGTTCAACGAGGACTTCAAGGAGCTGGCCGACAACGGCTGCGAGATCATCCAGCTCGACGAGTTCGTCTGGCCCTACGGCATGGGTGACTGGGAGATCGAGGCCCTGAACGCGTCCGTCGAAGGAGTGGACTGCCAGTTCTGGGTGCACACCTGCTGGGGCAACTACTCGGGCAACCCGGCGTACTTCCCGGACGAGACGGAGACCGAGTTCGGCGCCTACAACTTCTCCGCCCGGGCCAAGGACGCTCCCGCGCCGACCCGCGCGCAGGCGATCTTCCCGCACGTCAACGACGCCAACATCCACGCCTTGAACTACGAGGTGGGACGGACCGGCCCGGACGACCTGACTCCGCTGCGGGACAACAACTGGGAGAAGGACTTCGTGGCCGGGGTGGTCGATGTCAAGACCACCATCACCGAGAGCGCCGCGGAAGTCGCCGAGCGGATCCGGGAGGTGCTCAAGGTGGTGCCCGCCGAACGGCTCGGCCTGTCCACCGACTGCGGGCTGCCCAACCTGCCGCGGATGGTGGCCGCGGCCAAGCTGCGTGCCCTGGTCGCCGGCCGCGACATCGTGCGGGCCGAGCTCAGCAGCTGACGCACCCGCCACAGGGGCAACGACCGGCCCGATCCTCGACCCCATGGGACAGGGAACTCGCCGGCCGTTGCCCCTAGCGTCGCAGTCACGACGACCAGGAGGTGGCGGTGTCGGACGGCGGTCCGGGCTTTCTCGACCTTCCCGCGCGGCCGGCCAAGCCTCGCTCCCGCGGCATCACCCACGTCCTCGACAAGGGCCTCACGCTCGCCGCGACCCGGGGCATGCTCGACCAGGTCGCCCACCTGATCGACATCGTCAAGATCGGTTGGGGCATCGGGTACGTCGACCCCCTGCTGCCGGCCCGGGTCGCCGCCTACGCCGCCGCCGGTGTCCCCGTCTGCCTGGGCGGCACGTTCACCGAAGTCGTCGCGCTGCAGGACAAGGTCGCGCCGTACCGCGACTGGGCCCTGTCGATCGGGATCACCCACGCGGAGGTGTCCAACGGCCTGCAGGGCATGACCGACGACCGCAAGACCTGGCTGATCAAGGAACTGTCCGCGGACTTCGTCGTGCTCGCCGAGACCGGCGCCAAGGACGGCAGCTACCCCACCTCGCCCGAGCAGTGGACCGAGGAGATGATCCGCGACCTCGAAGCCGGCGCGGCGTACGTCGTCGCCGAGGGCCGGGAGAGCGGGACGGTCGGCCTGTACTCCGCCGACCAGGCCGTCCACGAGGAGATCGTCACCGCCATCACGGAGCTGATCCCCGTGGACCAGGTGATCTTCGAAGCCCCCCTCAAGGCCCAGCAGACGTGGTTCATCGAGGCGCTCGGGCCCGACGTCAACCTGGGCAACATCGAACCGGCCGCCATCCTGCCGCTGGAGACCTTGCGGCTCGGACTGCGGGCCGACACCGCGAGGACGGGGTGAGCGAGCGCAGCGAGACGTCGGCAGCGCCGCCGTACGACGAGATCCCCGAGCCCGCGCCGAACACGATCACCCGGCCCTACCGGGGACTGTCGGTGCAGGACGTCGAGGTCCCCCTCACCGACGAGGGCATCCGTGGGCTGCTCCTCGGCCGGGAGGTGTACCGGCGGACCGAGCTGCTCGCCCTGCGGCACGGTGCCGACACGGCCCTGGTCGCGGTCAGAGCGGCCGACCGGGAGGCGCTGTTCGGTCCCGTCACCGACCTGCGGGTGCTCGCCCGACCTGACCGCACGGTCTGGATCGAGGACTCCGACATCGACGTCGGCATCGCCACGGCGTTGGCCGGTGCAGCCCTCGCCTCCGGTCGGGACGCCGACGCGTACGTCGTCCAGGGCCGGTACGAGCACGTCAACGTCATCTGGCGACCCCAGCCGATCCGCATCCACGTCACCGAGGTGGTCCCGCCGCACCCCCCCAAGCTCTTCGCGATGGCCGCCCAGGTGGTCGCCTTCGACGAGGACCTACCGCCGATCGAGCTCGTCCTCGACACGGTGGACATCCGCACGCTGGCCGCTGCCAACCCGGCCGAGCACTACCTGCTGCCGTGTCGCGGCAGCGGCGTCGACCTGCCCGGCGAGGTCAGCTTCCTGGACACCCGTCCGGGCACGGAGCAGGACTGGCTGCTGATCGGCTGCGAGCGGTCCCGGCAGTTCCACGAGCACTTCTACGGCAGCGACCCGCGACAGGTCGACCTCTGCCCCCGGGCGCGCGCCACCCGTGACGACGGCGAGCCGGTGCTGGCCAAGTGCTGCCTGCTCGAGCGCGGCCTCGCCGTGCAGGACGGTGTCGCCGTCGTACCGTGGGGTTCGAACCTCGACGAGATCCGGGCCGGCCTGCGCGCCCTGTGCGGCCTGCCCGGTCCCCGGTCCCCTGAGCTGGTCCCGGCTCCAGCATCCGCCACCCGGTGAGCGCGCACCCGGTCGACTCCCGCTTCTTCGGCCACCTCTGGGGTACCGACGAGGTGCGAGCCCTGCTGGACGACGAGGGCCGGATCACTGCCTGGCTGGACATCCTCGCCGTCCTGGCCGAGGCGCAGGGCGACGTGGGCCTGATTCCCGTCGAGGCCGCCCGGGTCATCCGCGAGCACGCCCGGATCGACAACGTCGACCTGGACCTGGTGGCCGAGCAGACGCGCAGCAGCGGGCACTCCACGATGGGCCTGATCCGCGCGCTGCGCGCCACCCTGCCCGAGGACGCCCGCGAATGGGTCTACTACGGCGCCACGGTGCAGGACCTCAGCGACACCTGGGCGTCGCTGCTCACCCAGCGGCTGACCGACATCGTCGGCCGCGACGTGATCGCCATGCGCGACCGCGCTGCCGCGCTCGCGCGGGAGCACCGGGACATCCCGATGGCCGGCCGTACCCACGGACAACCCGGCCTGCCCATCACGTTCGGCTTCAAGGCCGCGGGCTGGGCCGCCGAGTTGGACCGTCAGCTCCAACGGCTGGCCGAGAGCCGGGCCCGCCGGGAGGTCGTCCAACTCGGCGGGGCGCTGGGCACCATGCAGTTCTGGGGCGAGGCGGCCCCCGCCCTGCTCGGTAGGTTCGCCGAGCGGCTCGGGCTGCACGAACCGGAGATCGCCTGGCTGACCGCCCGCGACCGGGTCGCGGAGTTCGTCACCCTGCTCGCCTCGGTCGCGGGGACGATCGGGCGGATCGGCAACGAGGTGTTCCAGTTGCAGCGCCCCGAGATCGGCGAGGTTCGCGAGGCATTCACCCCAGGAACCGTCGGCTCGATCACGATGCCGCACAAGCGCAACCCCGAGCATTCCGAGCACCTCGTCACGCTCTCCCGGGTGGTCCGGGCCCAGGCCGGACTCGCCCTCGAGGGCATGGTCGGTGAGCACGAACGCGACGGCCGGGCGTGGAAAACCGAGTGGCTGCTGCTGCCCGAGGCCTGCCTGGCCACCGGGGCCAGCTGCGCGCTCGGCCGCCAGATGCTCGACGGCCTGGAAGTCGACGCCGAGCGGATGGCCGCCAATCTGGCCGGCCATCGTGGCTACCTGATGTCCGAGTCGGTACTGCGGGCCCTGTCCGACCGGCTCGGCAAGCACACCGCGCATGACGTGGTCTACGAGGCCTCGATGCGCGGGATCGACGGCGGTCTGGACTTCCGTACGGCGCTGCGCTCCGACGAGCGACTGGCGATCATCGACGACGACGAGCTGGACCGGCTGCTCGACGTCCGGACGGCGCTCGGGACGGCGATCGCCTTTGTCGACCGGGTGCTCGCCGGCCTCAGCCGCCGATGACGTCGCTCGCCGCTGCGCTGGCGGCCGGCCCGCGCCGGCTCGAGCTGGCCACGCTGCCCACGCCGCTGCACCTCGCGCCGCGACTGTCGGAGCATCTCGGCGTACCCATCTGGTTCAAGCGCGACGACCTGACCGGCGTCGGCCTCGGCGGCAACAAGGTGCGCACCCTCGAGTACCTGCTCGCCGACGCCCTCGACCGGGACTGCGACTGCCTGGTGACGGGGGCCGGCCCGCAGTCGAACTGGACCATGCTCGCCGCGCTGACCGCGATCCGGTGCGACCTGGACCCCTACGTCGCCTGCTACGGCGACCCCACGCCGGCCTGGGGCAACCTGCTGCTGCACCGCGGCCTGGGCACCACGGTGACCTGGACGGGTGATCCCGAGCGGTCCTCGGTCGACGCCGCGATGGCCGCGGTGGCCGAGCGCTTGCGCGGCGAGGGGCGGCGACCGTACGTCGTTCCGCGCGGCGGCGCCACGAGCCTGGGTGCGCTCGGTTACGTGCGGGCCACGCTCGAGCTGGCCGACCAGCTGGACGCCGCCGGTGTCGGGGCGCGGTCGCTCTGGCTGGCCACGGGGTCCGGCGGCACCACCGCCGGCCTGGTGGCGGGTGCGGCGTTGCTGGCGACGGCGTACGACGTCGTCGGGGTCACGGTCAGCCGACCCGACGTCGGCGCGCACGTGAGCGAGCTGGCCCGCGGCGCGGCCGCCCTGCTCGGACTCGAGAGCGCTCTTCCCGCCGCTGACGTCCGGGGCGGGTGGATCGGGCCGGCGTACGGCGAACCCTCCCCCGAGGGCGCCGCCGCCGCGGATCTGGTGGCGCGCACCGAGAGCGTGTTCCTCGACCCGGTGTTCGCGGCCAAGGCGATGGCGGCCCTCGTCGAGGCCTGCCGGTCTGGCCGCGAGCGGGGTCCGGTGGTGTTCCTGGTCAGTGGCGGGGCACCGACGCTGTTCGCTCCGGAGGTGGTGACGTGACCGAACCGCCGGACGGGTACCTCGGGACGCACGGGCGGATCACGCGCGGGCCGGCTCCCGAGCTGGTCGAGGCCGGGTACGCGCTGGAGACCGCCGACGCCGCTCTGCTGCACCGCGGCCTGTCGCTGGCCGACCTCGCCCACCTCCTCGCACTGGTCGAGGCGGGGGCGGTGGACCCCGAGCGGGTTCGCCGGTTGCTGACCCGGTTGCTGGAGCTGTTGGACGTGCCCGCCGCGGACTTTCCCTACGACCCGGTGTACGGCGACGCGTACAACAGCCGCGAGCGCGTGCTGGAGGCCGAACTCGGCGACGAGGCCGGCTGGCTGCACCTGGGCCGGACCCGCCGCGAAGCCGGCCGGATCGCCTTCCGGATCGCGCTGCGCGGTCTGCTGCTCGACCTGCACGACGACGTCTGCGGATTCGCGGCCGCGCTGGCGACGGCCGAGGAATCGCACGCGGACACGCTGTGGGCGGACAGCACCTACCTGCAACCCGCCCAGCCCTCGACGTTCGGTCACTACCTCGGGCAGTTCGCCGAACAGTGTCTGCGGCACCTGACCCGGCTGCGGGCGGCGTACGACAGCGCCGACATCTGCCCGGCCGGCGCTGGGGGTGCGGGCGGCAGCCGGATCCCGGTGGACCGCTCACGGCTGGCGGCGTTGCTCGGTTTCGAGACGGTCGGGGCGAACACCCGCGACGCGATGTGGTCGGTGGACGCCCTGGTCGACGCGGTCACCGCCGCGGTACAGACCGGGTTGACCGTGAACCAGCTGGCCGAGGACCTGGAGATCTTCGCCAGCCCCGCCTTCGACTACGTGGAGCTGGACGCCTCGCTGTGCCGGGCCAGCGTGCTCATGCCGCAGAAGCGCAATCCCTACGCGCTGGCCGTGCTTCGCGGCGGCGTGGGCACCCTGAGCGGGCGGCTCGCCGGCGCGGTCGCGACCGCGCGGACACCGTCGGCGCGGACTGACAACTGGCTGTACGCGTACGGCGAAGTGGCCGGGACGCTGCAGCTGGCCGGGCGGCTGGTCCGCCTCGGCGCGGCCGTGGTCCGCGGCCTGACGGTGAACGTCGAGCGGCTGGCCGGCCTGGCGGCGGGCGACTTCATCGGCGCCGCGGACCTGGCCGAGGACCTCAGCCAGGCGCAGCAGCTGGACTACCGCACGACGTACCGGATCGTCGGGCGGGCGGTGGCCGCGGCCGGGGACGGGCAGCTGACGGTGGAAGGACTGTCCTCCGCGGCCGCGGAGGTCACGGGTGAGCCGCTGGCGGTCGACCCCGAGCTGCTCGCGGCCAGTGTGGATGCCCGCGCCCTGGTCGCGGCCCGCAGCGCCCCCGGCGGGGCGGCCCCGGAGCGGGTTCGCGAGCACGCGGGCCTCGTCCGCCGGACGATCGGGACGCAGGGCCGATGGCGCGACGAGCGGCACCACGGCCTGGCCGCCGCCGAGGCCGGCCTGACGACGGCGGCGCGGGCGTTCGCCGGCTCCTGACCCGCGGCGACCTGCTGACCGGACAGTTGTGCGGTGTTGTTAGCCGAGGCTAATGTTCGCAGTCATGCAGGCTACCGGTGCTGTTGAGGATTACCTCAAGATCATCTATCACCTTGTCACCAAGGGGGAGCCGGCGACGACGTCCACGATCGCGCGCCGTCTGGGGGTGTCCTCGCCGTCGGTGTCGGCGATGGTGAAGCGGCTGGAGGCGGGCGCTCTGGTGGAGCGCAGCGGCGCGGGCGGCCTGGCCCTCACCTCGGGCGGGGAAGCCGAGGCGCTGCGCGTTGTACGCCGGCACCGGCTGCTGGAGACCTTCCTCGCCGAGGTGGTCGGTGTCCCCTGGGACGAGGTGCACGAGGAAGCCGAGGTGCTCGAGCACGCCCTGTCCGACCGGCTGGAGCAGCGCATCGACGCCCTCCTGGGACACCCGGTGCGTGACCCCCACGGGGATCCGATCCCCCCGCGGACCGGGCCGCACGACGAGCGGTGGGCCGATCCCCTGACGGCCGCGCCCACGGGATCCCGCTTTCGGATCGAGCGGGTCAGTGACCGCGATCCCGACGCGCTGCGCTACCTGGCCGGCATCGGCCTGCGGCCCGGGGTCCACGTCGACGTGGGTGCCCGGACGCCGTTCGGCGGTCCGCTCTGGGTCACCGTCGACGGGACCGAGTACGCCCTCGGCCTCCCCCTGACCGATCTGCTGCACGGTGCCGTCGTGGGAACCCGGCCGTGAGCCGACCGGCAGCGCCATCCCGACGGCAGTTCCTGGTCGGAGGGGCGCTGCTCGGCTCCGCCGGCGCCGCGCTCGGCGCCGCGGCCCTGCTCGATCCGACATCGGCCGGAGCCGCTGACGACGGGACCGGACAGGTGCCGGAGCCGGGACACGGCGGCGGGGTCAACGGGCCGACGTTCCGCGTCGGTGAGACGGTCGACCACGTCGCCAACGGCTTCCAGCCCACCGAGATCCTGCGGGACTTCGACTACGGGAAGGTGTCGACTGCCGCGGACGGCCGCCCCGTCCGCGAGTGGGAGGTGCTCGCCACCGACCGCGACATCGAGGTCGCCCCGGGTGTGCGGTTCCCGGCCTGGACGTTCAACTCCCGGATCCCGGGGCCGACCCTGCGGTGTCGCGAGGGGGACCTGCTCCGCGTCAGGTTCGTGAACAACTCGGCCCACCCGCACACCATGCACTTCCACGGCATCCATCCCGCCGAGATGGACGGCGTGCCGCTGGTGGGGCGGGGCGTGATCCTGCCCGGGGAGAGCTTCACCTACACCTTCGACGCCGAGCCGTTCGGGCTGCACCTCTACCACTGCCACGTGGGGCCGCTGGCCGAGCACATCGCCCGCGGCATGTACGGCACCTTCATCGTCGATCCGCCCGCCGACCGGCCGCCGGCCGACGAGATGGTCATGGTGATGCACGGCTTAAACACGACCTTCGACGGCGAGGGCAACCAGCTGTACGCCGTGAACGGCATCCCGTTCCACTACATGCACGAGCCCATCCAGGTCCGCCGGGGCGAACTGGTGCGGATCTACCTGGTCAACATCCTGGAGTACGACCCGATCAACAGCTTCCACCTGCACGGAAACTTCTTCGACTACTACCCGACCGGAACCCGGTTGGAGCCCTCGGAGTTCACCGACACCGTCATCCAGGCGCAGGGCCAGCGCGGCATCTGCGAGGTGCGCTTTCCCTACCCCGGGCGATACATGTTCCACGCCCACAAGACCGAGTTCGCCGACCTGGGCTGGATGGGCTTCTTCGAGGTGAGCGACGGTTGAGCACCGACGCGGAACTCTGCGCGCCGGCCGTCGACCGCCCGGCGGCGCCGACCCGGCTGCCGGTCTGGGCCCTGTCGATCGTCGCAGTCCTCGTGGCGGCGGCAGCGCTGATCGGGCTGGCCGTGCTCGGCGGTCAGTCGCTGCCCGAGCGCAACGGGCCCCCGGTCGAGGAGCTGGCGGTCGAGCGCACGGTGCTGCGGCCCCAGGTGATCGAGCTGACCGTCCGCAACACCGGTCCGGACGCGGTCCAGATCGCCCAGGTGTTCGTGAACGACGCCTTCGTCGGGGTGTCCGGCGGCACGCAGCCGATCGGCCGGCTCGACACCGCGACGCTGCGCCTGGACTACCCGTGGCAGGACGGACAGCCGTACCTGGTCTCGATGCTCACCTCTACCGGGGTGGTCGTCGAGCACGAGATCCCGGCCGCTGTGCTCACGCCGTCCCCCAGCAGCGTCCTGGGCCTGATGGCGCTGCTCGGGACGTACGTCGGGATCATCCCGGTCGCCCTGGGGATGTTCGTCCTCCCCCTGCTGCGGCGGGTGAGCCCCACCGTGGTGCGGGTGCTCCTGGCCCTGACCGTGGGGCTGCTGGGGTACCTCGCGCTGGACGGCGGCCTGGAGGCGCTGGAGTTGGGCGGGGCCTCCAGCGGTGCGTACGGCGGACCCGCCCTGGTCCTGCTGGGCTCCGCGCTGGCGTTCCTGGCCCTGACGCTCGTCGACCGGCTGCTGCGCGGGCGCCGGCAGCGCGCGGCATCCGCGGGGGCCAGCGGGCTGCGGCTCGCGATGATGATCGCGATCGGGATCGGGCTGCACAACCTCGGCGAGGGGCTCGCGATCGGCTCGGCGTACGCCGTCGGCGAGCTGGCCCTCGGCGCGTTCCTCGTCATCGGCTTCGCCCTGCACAACACCACCGAGGGCATCGCGATCGTCGCGCCGCTGGCCGAGGACCGGCCCTCGCTGGTGCAGCTCGGCGGGCTCGGGCTGATCGCCGGGGCCCCGGCCATCGCCGGTGCGATGCTCGGCGCCGCGGTGAACAGCAGCGAGCTGTCGGCGTTCCTCCTCGGCGTCGGAGTCGGTGCGATTGCCCAGGTGATCGTCCAAATCGCGCCGGCGTTGCGCGGTCGTGCCGGCCAGCTGCTCAACCCCACCGCCATCGGTGGCATCACGGCGGGCGTGCTGATCATGTACGTGACCGGACTGCTGGTGGCCGCGTGACGTCCGCACTGAGCCGGCGCACCCTCCTGGCCGGAGGTTGCGTCCTCGTCGGGGGCTGCGTCGTCGGCGTGGCCGGCTGCTCGGGCGGGGACCGGCCCCCCGACCGGCCCGCCTCGGACGCGCCGATCCCGGTGTCGGAGGTCCCGGTCGGTGGCGGCGCCGTGTTCGCCGACCGCGACGTCGTCCTCACCCAACCCACGGCCGGGGCGTTCCAGGCCTTCTCGGCGATCTGCACCCATCAGGGCTGCCGGGTCAACGAGGTGGTCGACGGCACGATCAACTGCCCCTGCCACGGCAGCAAGTACAGCGTCGAGGACGGGTCGGTGGTCATGGGACCGGCACCGCTGCCGCTCCCCCGCCGCGAGGTCACGGTCGACGGGGACTCGCTCCGCCTGGGCTGAGCCCGCTCTGCGATGCCCGGACGTTTCAGCTGAAACTCTCTCGACCCGCCGACGTGCACCTGATGTTCGACAAGGGGTACCTCGGCGTCGACCCGCAACGACGAACGCTCACACCGTCTTCAGCTGACCGGGCGCTCCTGACTCATCACAGCCAACATGTTGCCGGCCGGGTCGTGGAAGAAGGCCATCCACTCCACGGTGCCGTCGTCGTGGGTGTGGATCACGTGCGGACCCTCGGCGAACGTCACCCCGTCCGCGCTCAGCCGCTTGTACGCCGCCCGCGTGTCAACCACCCGCAGGTAGACGAGCGAGCCGGCGACCCACTCCGCCGTCGGCACCGCGCGCAGGAACAGCCGGGTGTCCCCGCAGGCGAAGAACGTCAGCTCACCGTACGTGTACAGGTGGGTCAGGCCGAGCACGTCGCCGTAGAACCGTTCCGTCTCGCCGATGTCCGTGACGACCAGCGCGATCTGGCCGACCGAGGTGAGGGCGGTGTCGCTGGGCATCCATGCCTCCTCCGCGCACTGTGAGCGCCGCAGGCAGCGCCGTCGCCTAGCATCCCCGGATGGCTCTGGACCTGTTCGCCGGGATCCCGGTGCGGGACTACGCGACGGCGCTCCCCTGGTACGAGCGGCTCCTCGGCTCCCCGCCGAGCTTCGTCCCGCACGCCACTGAGGCGGTGTGGGAGCTGGGCCCGCCGCGCTCGGTCTAGAGCAGCGCCCCGACGACGCCGGGCACGGGTTCGTGACGGTCTTCGTCGACGATCTCGACGCGCGGGTCGCCCAGTCGCCGGCCGCGGGATCGAGCCGGTCGACCGGGAGACGTACGGCAACGGCGTCCGCAAGATCACCTACCGCGACGGCGACGGCGACGGCAACGAGATCGGGTTCGGGGGCGGGCCGGTCGCCGGGTAGGGCCGCCAGCGCATCCGTTGTTGCCGAGACCGGGCTCGACGTACGACGACGGGCTCATCAGTGCACGCTGCCGGTGCCGTGGATCGCGCCGGTGGGGTGCGCGTCCAGCCGGTCGGCCGGGGACAGCAGGGTCAGCGGCCGCACCGCCACGAGCTCGTCGCCGGGCAGCGGGCAACCGGCGGCGATCCACGCGGTGGCCACGTCGGCCCACGTCCGCCCGTTCCCGGCCGGCCCGGCGAACGCGCGCGCCATGGCGTTGTCGCCGCGAACGAGCTCGGTGATCAGCCGGCTGGCCGCCGGATCGCCCGGGGTGATCCACCCGTTGGCCGGCGCGCGAAGGGCGCGGAGCAGCGCCCGCGGTGGCTGGTCGAACCACCAGGAGACCGGCTCGTCGACAGTGGCCTCGGGGTCGGCGGGATCGGACTCGCTGAGCCGGGTCGCCTGGTGGGCGGCGGTGCCACGCTGCCGCTCGCGCAACGCCTCGACCAGGCGGAGCATGTCCTCCCCCGGATCGCCGGCCGGTGGTGCCGCCGCCGCGACGTCCGGCGCGGGCTCGGCCGCCATGGCGCGCACCCACTCCCGCCACACGTCCTGCTCGGCCGCGTCGAAGATCCCGAACATGGGGCCTTCGGGGGTGAGCAACCCGAAGAACGGGCTGCGCTCGGGTGCGCCCGCGACGATCAGGCCGGACGCGGCCAGCGCGCCCATGAGTTCCTCGGGGACGGCGAAAAGGTCGTTGATCGGCCGGCCGTCGAGCTGCTTGCGGCCGTGGTTGAGGCGGGCCTTGGGTCCCTTGTCCCGGATCATGGCGGCCACCCGCTGGGCGGGACCGGTGGGTTGGCGACGACGGGCGGCCACATCCTGGGCCAGCGTGCCGGTGGTCGCAAAGGCGACGTACCCGGTCCACACCCGGTCCCAGGCGGCCTGCATGGCCTCGTCACCGGCCGCGATCCGGATGCCCTCGAGGTAGAGCCGGACCGCGCGCAGGGCCATGGCCCCGTGCCCGCTGGCGGCGTTGTCGATCCCCACGTGCAGCTCGTAGAAGTGCGGGTCCAACCCCAGGTGCTGGTGCAGGCGGACCATGTTGCGCAGCTCGACCGAGCTCCACTCCAGGTACAGGGTCATGCCCAACAGCTCCGGCCGGAAGTCCTGGGAGAACTCCGAGACGACGAGCTGGAAGAGCGGGACGGTGAACGCCGAGTCGAGCAGGGCCGGGTTGTCGGCGTACGCCCGGGTACGGATGCCGGGCAGCTCGATGCCCACGCTGCGCAGCAGCTCGGTGTAGACGTTGGGGTGGTTCAGGCGCGGGTCGCCGTTGCCCAGCTCCTCGATGTAGATGCGGAACAGCAGCGCGTCCACGGCGTCCAGCGGCCCGACCGGGGCGATGTTGCGCAGCCAGGACCCGTCGGTCTGGTTGAACGGCGCCATCTGCAGCAGCCAGTCGACGACGTCCTCGCGGGTGCGCAGCGTCCAGCTGCGCTTGGCCTCGTACCGGTTCACGTCCTCGACCAGACCCTGGTAGATCGTGTCCAGGCGGGCCTCGAAGGCCTCCGGCGTATAGCGGAACGGCCGCAGCTCGGCCTCCAGCCGCGCGCCCTTCAGCCGCTCTCCGGCCGCCGCCAGGTACTTCTCGGCCAGGGTGCGGGCGGTCGGCCGGAAGTCCTCGAACGACCCGAGGTTGAGCATGATGTGGAAGTAGTCGCGTTCGCTCAGCTCGGCGTACGACGTCGCCTCGGTGGTGCTCACAGGACCTCCCGGTTGGCCTCGATCCAGGTGTCGATGTCCGCCCAGCGCTCGTACAGCCAGCCGATCCGCTGCTCGCGACCGACCGGGACGTCCGCTGCCGCGACGAACCACCACCGCAACCGCAGCGTCTTGTCCTGGGGTAGCTCACGCCACAGGTCGGCCAACGTCAACAGGTGATCCAGCCCGGTGTGCGCGACGAACACGACGTCGGC
>Ga0183260_10001963_pt1 | contig 17152 bp, 10 predicted proteins | sample AntDrymUQ4972206_2_FD_129768 | JGI IMG/M metagenome (GOLD analysis project Ga0183260, IMG submission 129768) | Polar desert sand microbial communities from Dry Valleys, Antarctica - metaG UQ497 (22.06) (version 2) (version 2) | ecosystem: Environmental > Terrestrial > Soil > Desert | place...
ATCGGACGGCGTCGAGGAGGCCCTGCTCCGGGTGGCCGAGTCCTACGTGCAGCTGCTCACCCCTACGCGCGACACCTCTCCGGTGCACGCCTTCCTCGCGCGACGGGGCGAGGGGATCCACCACGTCGCCTACCGGGTGGCCGACTGCGCCGAGGCGTTGCAGGCGGTGAAGGACGCCGGCGGCCGGGTCATCGACGACCACCCCCGCCCCGGCAGCCGCGGCACCACCGTCGCCTTCGTCCACCCCAAGGGCGCCTTCGGCACCCTGATCGAGCTGGTCCAGGAGTAGCTACGGCCTCCCGGGCGTGAGCCCGGTGTCAGGCCCGAGGATCACCGGCTCATCCTGGCCGGCGTCCGCCAACACCAACACCAACACGGCGGCGGCGAACAGGGCGGCCCCCGTCGCCGCGATCCCTGCCCCGATCGCCCGATCGCCTCGGACCCGGATCGCCACCCCCGCGACGACGAGCACCCCCCCGAGCAGGATCGCCGCCAACGGCGAGGCGGCCAGGGCGACGAGGCCGACGGCGCTGATCCCGAGCAGGGTGGCGACGGGGCGCACGGGGATCACCGTAGAAGGTCAGGACTGTCGAGCACCCACCCTCAACCCTCACGTGAGGGTTGAACCCTGCCGCACGTTGCCAACGGGTCCGGCCGAGCCGCAGCCGGGTGGGCGGCTCCACGGCCGGCGCGTCACGCGGGCCTCACGAAGCGGTACGGCGCGGATCGCACACCTCGTCTCCTACTTCCGAGCGCGAGCGCCCTGAGCGCTCGCCCCTTCGGGTGATTCTTGCCCGAGACCGCTCGAAAAGCCCCAGGCCGGGTACCACTGAGCGAGAAGTGTCTATCCACACCCACCGTGACGGGGGTATCGTCCGCGTCATATGGCGTGGGTGCGATCGACGAGGTGGATGCGGGCGGTGCGACTCCTCGTCGCCGTGGTCCTGGTGGCTGGAGCGTTGGTCCTCACGGGCAGTCCGGCCAGCGCCGCCGGTTTCAGCGGTCAGGTGCAGACCCCGATGGGCGGCACCCTCAACCAGCGGTCGATCCTGGTGGGCGGCAAGGACGGCGGCTCGGCCCCCTTTAACATTCCGAACAGCGGGGTGTCGAACGTCACGGGCCGGCTCTTCTTCGGTGCCGCCGACGGCGGCGCCCCGACGGTGACCGAAGCGGACCGGCTCCTCGCCACCGTCAACTTCAACCCGGGCGGCACGTCCACCGTCACCGGTACGGCTCTCCTCAACGAGGGCGGCGGCAGCTACCGCTACGCCACGAACCTCACGATCCCGGGGAACGCGAACTCCATCGAAGTGTCCGGGATCGAGGGCACGGGTGCCTCCTGGGCCTTGCTCATCATCTATGACGTCGCCCTTCCCGGCGGGCAGCGCAGCCAGGTCACCTACCGGGAGGGCTTCACCAAGGTCAGCGCCGGTGCTCCTGATCCTGATGACACAGTCACCTTCACCGGCCTGGCCCCGGCCAAGCCGGCGACCTCGGGAACCCTCCGGCTGGCGGCGGCGGCCGGAGGCGCCGCCGACGACGCTGTCACGTTCGACCCCGACGCCGGCGTAGCTGCCTTCTCGCCGGCTCCCGTGCCGGGCAACAACTTCGACGTCAGCGGTGGCGGTGACAAGGTGGCCTTCAGCGCGACGGTCACCCCGGCCCCCGGCGCCCCCTCCGCCACGGTGGCGTTCGCCCCGCCCGCCGCCGGCGACACCTACTTCGTGATGGTCGCCGTCTACGAGGTCTCCTTCTCCACCGCCCTGCTGACGCTGGGCCAGACCCTCAACGACACCTCCGGGACGACGCCCGCCTTCGCCGGTGACGTCGTCGGCGTCACCGGCACCGTCACCAACACCGCAGGGCGCTCGGCCGCGGCAGGGGCGGTCTACTCGACCATCCTCCCGACCGATACCACCCTCGTCGACGGGAAGGCCTACACCGACAGCGGAAAGCTCACCCAGCTGCCAGTCAGCATCACGGGCTCGGCGTTGCAGATCGGTGTTGGCACCGGGACCAGCGCCGTGGGCGCCCCCCCCCTCGTCGGCGGCGAGGTGCTGGCCGGCACGCCCGCCACCTTCTACTACGAGCTCAAGACGGAGCGGAGCAACACCGGCAGCTTCACGGTCACCGGCGACGTCGCCTATAGGGACCTGGCCAGCAACACCGCCCAGACCCCGGTGCAGAACACGTCCGGCGCCATCGAGCTGCCGGCGCTCACCAACCTCAGCGTCGCCCTCAGCGGCGTCCCGGCCAGCAACACCGTGGGCGGCGCTTCCTTCACCGTGACAGCGACGGTCACCAACCTCGGCCCCAGCGACCTGCTCGTCGGCGAGGCCACGGTGAAGATCGGCCTCGTCCCCGGGCTCGTCTTCGCCACGCCGCTGCCGACGGGCTGCACCCCGGACCCGGCCACCGACCCGACCAGCATCACCTGTCCGGTCCCGGCCTTGGTCAGCGGCGCCTCCACCACCGCGGCGACATCGCCGAGCGCCAGCATCGAAGCCATCCGTCCTCCCCCCCCGGGATCGCGAAGGGTCACGGCCACGGTGGCCACGGTGGCCACCACGCCGGCGCAGGACCCCGTGTTGGACAACAACGTCAACTTCGGTGACATCAGCGTCATCGTCGACACCGACCTCAGGGTCGTCCTCAACGACCTACCGGTGACCGTCGGGGCGAACACGCCGTTCCCGGTGAGCGCCACGGTCTTCAACGACGGCATCAGCGACACCCTCGCCAACGAGGCGTCGGTCGCCTTCAGCTTCGGCACGGCGCTCACCGGCACGGGGCTCACCGCCGAGCCGCCGCCGGCGCCGGCGGACTGCTCCTCGAGCGGCACCGCCACCCTCACCACGATCACCTGCAAGGCACCCGCCATCGCCGCCGGCGAGTCCTGGGACTCCCCGACGCTCTCCTTCACCGGGGCCGTCAACGCCACCAACCCCCCCGGCCCCCGGAAGATCACCGCGGCGGTCACCACCACGCCAGGCGACCTTGATTCCAGCGACAACAGCCGGGACGGGTTCGCCACCATCACGGTCACGCCCGGGCTCACGGTGGAGGGCCTCCCGCCCAGCAAGCGCGTCCCGTTCGGTGACGGCTCGACCGGGACCTTCTCCACGGAGTTCAAGATCTCCAACGACGCGAAGGTCGCCGTCCCGGGCCTCCAGGTCACGGTCGAGAAGCCCACGGTGCCCACGGGAACCGTGCTCAAGCTCCTCACCCTCAGCAGCCCCGGCGCCACCTGCGTCCCGGCCACCGGCGACGCCGCCAGCGGGACCTGCACCTACGCCACCTTCCCCGTGTCCAGCAACAAGATCCTCACCGCCACCTGGGAGATCAACACACCCCTCGCCCTGACCTTCACCGCCACCGCCACCGCCCCGAGCCCGACGCCGGGCAGCGCCATGGGCACCCAGAACGTCGAGATCGTCAGCGTCGACCTCGAAGCCACCGCCAGCATCCCGACCCCCCCGACCTTCGCCGTCCCGACCTACAAGGTCGGGACCCCCTTCGTCGCCACCTTCACCGGCACGAACAACGGCCCCAGCGCCACCGGGATCGACACCGCTGCCTCCGTCCTCGTCATCACCTGGACGGCCGGCCTGAACCCGACGGGCGCCCTTCCCACCGGCTGCACCCGAGTTTCGCCCTCCGCCCCGGAGATCAGGTGCACCCTGCCGGTGCTGGCGACGGGCGAGACGAAGAGCTACGCCATCGAGTTCACCGGGGCGACGAAGGGCCCGCAGTCCGTCACCGTCACCGCCAAGGCGCCAGGGGCCGACACCGCCTCGACCGCCGACAACGAGGAGCCGACCTCCGATCTCGCCAACGGCTTGAACACCGACGTCGAGAACGTCCTGATCATCGTCGAGCCGAAGCTCAGCGTGCTCGGCGCCCCGCTCACCCAGCGGGTGCCCCTGGGCGACATCCCCCCGTTGACCCTGAAGACCTTCGACACGAAGTTCACCGTCAAGAACGCCGCCTCGACCGACATCAGCATGCTCGTGGTCGAGGTGTTCCGGCCGGCGTTCCCGGGCACGCTCAACCTCGTCGGCCTGTCCAGCACCCAGGGCGGCATCTGCGACCCCGGCACCCGTCTCTGCACCTACGCCACCTTCGGCTCGGCTGCTTCGGACATGACGGCCACGGTCACCGCCACCTGGCAGATCGACGGTGTGGCGGACGACCTGGTGTTCACGGCCACCGCCACCGCCCCCAACCCGACCCCGGGCACGGCCACGGGCAGCCAGACCGTGGACGTCGTGAGCGTCGACCTCGAGGCCACCGTCGCCATCCCGGACAGCACGGCCGTGAAGGGCGCCTCGTTCACGGCCACCTTCACCGGCAAGAACCTGGGCCCCAGCACCACCGGCGCGGGTGACGCGGCCTCGGTGCTCGTCATCACCTGGGCGCCCGACCTCAGCCCGACCGGATCGCTCCCCGACGGCTGCACCCGGACCCCGAACAACGCACCCTTCATCACGTGCAAGCTGCCAGAGCTGGCGGCCGGCCAGTCGGCGAGCTTCGACATCAAGTTCACCGGCTCGGCCAAGGACGTGAAGACGGTCACGGTTCTCGCCAAGGCCCCCGGGGCCGACACGGTCGACCTCACCGACAACGAGGAGCCGACCTCCAAGGTCATCGGCACCAACACGGCCACCGCCACCATCCGGATCGTCACGCCGGCGACGCTCACGATGCTGGCAGATCCGCTGACCAAGCGGGTGCCCGTCTACCCGGGCGACCCGACCACCACGTTCACGGTCACCTACGCCCTGCGGCACACCTCGGGGGCCGACATCGACAACCTCGTGGTGACGGTGCCGACGCCCGTCCTCCCGGTCGATGTGCTCCCGGCTGCGCGCAACCTCACGGCGATCGGCGCCGCCGTGTCGGTCGGGTCTCCGGCGGGCACCTGCGCCTTCGGGACCACGACGACCTGCAGGTTCGCCATCTTCCCGGCGGGTGCTGCCGGCACGGTGACGGTCACCTACACGATCGAGGGGAACGATCCCGCCCCGCCGTCCCCGTCGCTGGAGATCGACTTCGTGGCCACGGTCGAGACCTCGGTGAACACCCCGCTCGTCCCCCCGACCCCGCCGGCAATCGCCCGGATCTCGCTGGTCGAGGCAAAGGCCGACCTCGACATCGTGGAGCCGATCGCCTACGAATCCCTCTCGCCCAGCAGCGGCAGCAACCTCCAGGTGGGGTCGGACCTCAGCGGCACCTTCAACGCCAAGATCACCCTGAAGAACCTTGGCCCTGACATCGCGCTGAGCCCGACGATCACCTTCGGCCCGACCCTGACCAACGTCGAGGTGGTCGGCAGCGCCACCTGCGCCGGCAATGTCTGTTCGACGGGCAGCCTGGCGAAAGACGAGTCCCGGGTGATCACGGTCACCGTCCGGCTCCTCGCCACCTCCGACGGAAACCACGACCGCTCCGCCCCCTTCACGGCCGCCACCACGACCACTGAGCAGGCCGCGGATCTCGCCAACAACACCGGCCTCGTCGTGGGCACGATCAACCGGTCCCTCGTGGCCAAGCAGGACACCGGAGCCGAGAGCGGTCCGGCCGTGCCGTCCGGTGGAACCCTCACGTACAAGACCTTCAGCAACGGTGACAGCGATCCCGATGGTGACGTCATCAAGCTGAAGGCGAACGGGGTGGCGACCTTCAGCCCCGCCGATGGATCGGCGAGCGCAACGATCGAGCGCAACGAGAACGGGACGCTCGTCGTCAAGCCGGTCCTGTCGCCCGACACCGACCCCGCGGTGGACCGGGTGGTCAAGATCACCATCCCGGTCACGATCGAGGACGATCCGGCTGGTGACGCGGTTGGCGTACCCGTGTCGTCGACCCTTGAGCTGGCGGTGACCGAGGCCGTTGCGGAGGAGTTCGCCGGCAGCTTCGGGGACGCCCCGACACAGATCCCCACCTCCTTCGGCGAGAGCGTGGCCGACAAGCTCGTCCCGTCGGTGAACGTCTTCGACGTCCTGGACGCCGAGCGGGGCAAGAACGCCGCCGGCGTGGACTTCGCGGACGCGCCCTCCGCCGGGGCCACCGCCTACACGCTCACCTCGGTCGACGCCAACTCGATCAACGTCGCGGGCTCCACCGCCGAGGCGGTGAGCGAGCCGGCGGGAGCGCCCAAGTTGCTCCGCTACGTCCCGGCTCCGGGCTACACCAGCGACCTGCCCGACCGGCCCGGCACCGACCTGGCCCAGGCGCCGGCCGACTCGTTCACCTACACCGCCACCGGCGCCCGCGACGGCCAGGAGGTCTTCACCGTCGTCAGCCCGGCCACCGTGAAGGTGACGAACCAGCAGCCCATCGGGGTCGACTCGATCCTGACCGTCTTCACCAGCAACCCGACGGGCTTCACCGATCCCGCCGGGAACGACATCGACGGCAACAACGTCGGCGAGATCCAGGTCGGCGGCGCCCCGTTCGTCTTCGACGACGAGGGACGGATCGTGGGTGAAGGCAAGCCAGACCACCGCCTCCTGATCGCCTGCATCGGCCCGGCCCCGCAGCCGGACGGGACGGGGGCCCTGCCCCCGGCGCTCTGCACGGACGACAACGGCGTCCTGCTGCCGAACATGAAGGAGGCGGGCCAAGAGCTGGTGGTCACCCCGCCGGCCGACAAGGGCGTGGGGAGCATCACGGCCAAGCTCCGCGGCGCGGGAGCCGAGGGTGCGTTCAGGAAGGTGGACGTCGCCATCGACGACAAGGTCGGTGGAATCATCCCCTTCGCCGCCGTGGTCGTCGACAACTACGGCGGCGCGGCGTGGAGCCTCGTCAACGTCGAGATCCCCGACCAGCCCCCCTTCGTCATCCCCGAGGTCCAGATCGTGCCGAAGAACTCGCCGCCCGTGGCCGTCCTCGACTCGACCAAGGCCGGGCGAGACGGCAACGGCGACGTGGTGAAGGTCTCGGGCGTCACCGATCCGGATTTCGGCACGGCCTCCATCCAGGACGATACGGTGATCATGTACAAGCCTGACACCGACTACCTGGGTCCCGACGATCTCGTGCTGAACGTCTCGGACGCCCGGGGTGTCGGGAGCAACTCGGCGTTGCTGCAGATCGAGGTCGTCGAGGACGTCGTGCAGGCTGACACCGGGGCCGGCAGTGAGGGTGGTGGTGGCGCCACACCGGCCGGGAACCTGCCGACGACCGGTGGGGACCCGCTGGCCCTGACCGCCGGTGGGGCCGCCTGCCTGCTGCTCGGCTTCCTCTTCGTGCAGGCCAGCCGGCGACGCCGGACCATCCCGCTCCTCGCCGGGGCCCGCCACCTCCGAACCTGAGCGTGTCGCTCCCCCCGCGGGAGCCAGACGTCCTGTGGCGGCCCCGGGCCGACGCCCGGGAGACCACCAACCTCGGCCGGTACCTGACGTGGCTGGCCGAGGCCCGAGGGCTGGCCTTCGACGGCTACGACGAGCTGTGGCGGTGGAGCACGACCGAGCTCGACGCCTCGTGGGGCGCCCTGGCCGAGCACCTCGAGGTGCGCTGGCACGCCCGCCCCCGCCGCGCCCTGGCCCGGCGTAGCCTCCCCGGGGCGGTGTGGTTCCCCGGAGGCACGCTCTCGTACCCCGAGCACGCCCTGGCCGCCGCCCACGAGCGGCCCGACCAGGTGGCCGTGGTCGCCGCCAGCCAGACCCGCCCGCCGCTCGAGTGGACGTGGGCTGACCTGGCCGACCAGGTGCGCCGCATCGGCGCCGGCCTTCGCAGCCTGGGGGTAGGGCCGGGCGACCGGGTCGCCGCCTACCTGCCGAACCTGCCCGAGACCGTCGCTGCCTTCCTGGCCACGGCCAGCCTCGGCGCCATCTGGCTCTCGTGCGCCCCCGAGTTCGGCATCCGCAGCGTCGTCGACCGGCTCGCCCAGGTCGAGCCGGTCGTGCTGCTCGTGGTCGACGGCTACCGCTACGGCCCCAAGGTGGTCGACCGGCGGGCCGAGGTGGCCGCCATCCGGGCCGCCCTACCCGGGCTGCGGGCCACCGTCTGGCTCGGCTACCTCAACCCGGGCCAGCCGCCGCCCCCGGGCGCCGTGCCCTGGGACGACCTGGCGACCGACACCTCGGCACCGCTCGAGCCGCTCCCCGTCGCCTTCGACCACCCGCTGTACATCCTGTTCTCCTCGGGCACCACCGGCCTTCCCAAGCCGATCGTCCACAGCACCGGCGGCATCACCCTCGAGCACCTGAAGGCACTGGCCCTGCACCACGACCTCGGCCCGGGCGACCGCTTCACCTGGTTCACCACCACCGGGTGGATGATGTGGAACTACCTCGTCTCCGGGCTGCTCGTCGGGTCGACGATCGTGCTGTTCGACGGCGACCCCGGCGCCCCCGACCTCGGTGTGCTGTGGCGGCTGGCCGCCGACACCCGGTGCGCCCTCCTCGGCGTCAGCGCCCCCTTCCTCCTGGCCTGCCGCCAGGCCGGCCTGCACCCCCGGGACGAGGGCGACCTCGGCGCCCTCACCCAGGTCGGCTCGACCGGGGCGCCGCTGCCCGCCGAGGGCTTCCGATGGGTGCAAGACGAGCTCGGCCCCGGCGTGCTGCTCAGCTCGATCAGCGGCGGCACCGACGTGTGCACCGCCTTCGTCGGGATGAACCCGCTGACCCCGGTGTGGGAGGGCGAGATCAGCCGGCCCCTGCTGGGCTGCGCCGCCGCCGCCGCCCGCCCCGACGGGTCACCGGCCCCGACCGGCGAGCAGGGCGAGCTGGTGATCACCGAGCCGATGCCGTCGATGCCCGTGGCCTTCTGGGGCGACGAGGACGGCAGCCGCCTGCGGGCCGCCTACTTCGAGGACCTGCCGGGCGTGTGGCGCCACGGCGACTGGGTCACCTTCACCCAGCGGGGCAGCTGCATCGTGAGCGGCCGCAGCGACGCCACCCTGAACCGGGGCGGGGTGCGGGTGGGCACGGCCGAGCTGTACGCCGTGGTCGAAGGCCTGCCCGGGGTGGCCGACAGCCTCGTGGTCCACCTCGAGGCCGGCGACCAGCTGCTCCTCTTCGTCGTCCCCGCCGCCGGCGCCGACCTGGACGACGCCCTCCGCCAGCGCATCCGCTCCGCCTTGCGCACCCAGCTGTCCCCCCGCCACGTCCCCGACCGGATCGAGGCGGTGCCCGCCATCCCCCGCACGCTGTCGGGCAAGAAGCTGGAGGTGCCGGTCAAGCGCATCCTCCAGGGCACCCCACCCGACCAGGCCGCCGCCCGGGGCGCCCTGGCCGACCCCGCCGCCCTCGACACGTTCGCTGCCGTCGCCGCCCCGCGGGCGGCGGTCAGACCACGATGATGTCGACCACGTCCTCGACCCCCTCGAAGTCGGCCCCGTTTCGGGTGCAGAGGCGGAGGATCACGGCGCAGGCGGTGGCGGCGATGAGCAGATCTACGGCCCGCAGGGGCCGCCGTGGTCGGAACCTACTTCCGCCGGCGGCCCGTCGCCGCTACAATTTTTCCCGTGGGGGCGGAGCGCGGCGGCGCGGACGAGCTTCTGGCGACTGAGGTCAACCCGCGAGCGGTCGCAGGCGGCCCTCCCGGTGGGCTGGTGGCCAGCATGATGGCCGTGCAGCGCAGCGCGGGAAACCGCGCCGTGGCCCAGCTCCTCCAGAACCGTGCACCGCGACGCGACGCAGCTGAGCTGGAGGGCGAGGCGCCGTCCCTGGCCCTCCCAGCCGTCGAGGCGCCTGCCGAGGCCCCTCCGAGCCGGATCGGCGAGGAGGTCGTCGCCGCCACCGTCGAAGGCCAGCCCACGATCGACGCGGCGGTGGCCCACGCTGGCGCCGAGCTCGACGGCGCGGCCGACCGCCAGGAGGCCGGCCTCCGCAAGGCCTTCTCGCAGCAAGCCGCAGCGGTGGATCGCAGCGTCAAGACCATGGCCGCCGCCGTCAGGACGAGCAGCGCCGCCCGCTCCGCCGCCGTCGCCGCCTCGGCGGCTCAGACCACGGCGGCGGTCCGGACCAGCGGCGCCACGGCCAAGGTGGCCGCGAACGCCACCATCGGCGGACTGGCAGCCGAGGCCGCCGGAACCGGCCAGCAGGAGGCGAACCGGGCCACGACCTCGGCGTCGGCGCACGTTGCGGCGGCACGCCCGAAGGCGGGCGTTGGCGAGCCCGAGGTGGCTGAGGGGAAGCGGCGCATCGCCGACGACGTCACGGCAAAGGCGCGGCGGGAGCTGTCGGCGGCCGGGGCACGCACGGCCCAGGCCGTGCGGAGCGGGGTCGGCGAGCTGCGCCAGAAGCTCTACGGGCCGGCGGGAGCCAAGGCGGCCGAGCAGGTCGCGAGCGTCGTGGCCAGCACCACCCGGGCGACCCAGCAGGGGCTCGGAGCCGCCCGCAGCGGCATCGAGCGGACGGCCCGCGGCTCGGTGGCCATGGGCGAGCGTGCGAGCCGGGAGATCCGCCGGGCGGTGCAGGCGGGCGAGCGGCAGGCACTGGCCGACGTCCGGGCCTGGACCCGATCCGGGCACGCTCGCATCGCCGCCGCCGCAGACCAGATGAAGCACTCCATCCTCCAGCAGGCCCGGGCCTTCGCGGCCCAGGTGGGCCAGGGCCCGCTTCCCCGGCGCCGGGCCGCCCAGGTGGGCAGCGAGGTGAAGGCGGGGGTCAGGGCCGCCGTCGATGCCACCCGCGCGAACGTCCAGCAGGCGACGGCTGGCGCGGCGCAGGGCATGGGCGAGCTGGCCACCGGCCATGCCGCCGCCGTGGGGCAGGTGGGGCCGGCAGCCACCGCCGGGTTCCAGCGCAGCGGGCAAGCCGCCGTGGCCGCCCAAGCGCAGACAGCGGCGGCCTTCACCGCGCACGCCACCGCCGCATCGGGCGGCGTCTCCGGCGAGCTCAGCCAGCTGCCCGCTCGGGCCAGCGCCGCGCTCGCGCCGGAGCACCAGCGACGAACGGGCGACCTGCGCAACCTGGTCGACGACGCGGACAGCCGCCAGGCCGCCTGGTCGGGCGACGCTCGCTCGAGGGGCGAGGCGGGAACCGGCCGCTTCGACGCCGAGGCCAACCGGCTGGGTGACGCCGCGAGCAGCAGGAGCAGCGTCGAGTCGGTGCAGCGCTGGTCGTTCGGCGGCCTCATCGCCTCGGCCCGCAGCTGGCTGCGAGAGAACCTCGGGGACGTGCTCGGCGGGATCATCTCGGGGATCCTGCTGTCCCTCCCGGCGATCGTCATCGGGGTCGGCCTGCTCCTGGCCGGGCCCGTCGGCTGGGGCGTCCTGGCCGGTCTCCTCGTGGTCGGCGCCGGCCTGGGCATCTACGGCCGGTTCCGCGACTACAGCCACGACCACGGCGGCCGGTCTCCCAGCGTGCTGCAGGGCCTCGGCCTCGTCGGCCTCGGGATCGCCGACATCACGGGCATCCCGTACATCGTCGAAGGCCTCGCCGGTCAGCGCGCCTTCGCCCCCACGACGATGAACCGGTTCGAGTCCTGGGAGCGGGGTACGCAGGGGGTCATCGGTCTTGGCCTCCTCATCGCCGGCGGGGCGAAGAAGCTCTTCGGCGAGGGCCCGCGTGCCGAGGTGCCGATCGAGCCGAGGCCGGTCGAGGTGCGGCCCGGTGAGGTGCGGCCCGGTGAGGTGCGGCCCGGCGAGGTGACCCCGGCCGAGCCACCGCCCGAGGTGGTCCCCGCGACCGACGTGCCGAACACCCAGGTCCCCGGCCCGCGCACCGTCACCGCCGGAGAGCTGAGCACGCTGCAGGCCATCGCCGATCGCTTCAACACGACGCTGTACATCGTGGGCAGCCGGGCCAAGGGCCTGGGCCGCAACGTCGAGACCCAGCTCCCCGCCCGCAAGGGCCCTGGCAGCAAGAGCGACATCGACGTGGTCATCGACGGCCAGGTCGACATCGACACCCGAGGCGGCCTCTCGGGGGCTGTCAGCGGCGCCTGCGACGGGGCGGCCAACGTGGCCAGCTCCATGGGCCGGCCCTACGGGCCCCACATCACGATCAGCCCCCGAGGTTCCTCGCCGGGCGGTGGCCAGTCAGGTACTCTCCCCGCCGACCGGCCCACCATCCCCCCGGGACGTGACTGAGCCGCGATGAGCCGGGCCGACGCCTGGACGTGCTTCCGCCAGGTGTCGCCGGAGGGCAGCCACGTCGCGCTTCTCGTGGCCACCCCGGTGGGCTCGCTCTCGGCGCTGGCCCTCTCCCCGGATGAGGAGAACATCCTCCTGCGCGAAGCCTGGGAGGCCGCCCTCGAGGAGCTCCCCTCGATCTCCACCGGCCACCGGCTCAGCTGGCGAAGCTTCCGGTTCGACTGCGTGGCCGAGCCGGAGGAGGCGGTCACCGCCGCCCACCGGCTGCTCGCCCGCCTGACCCGGGGGGAGACGGGCCGCACCACCTGGCACCTGGCCGTCGCCGCGGGCGTTGAAGCGGACCTCCTACCCCTCCTCGAAGAGGAGGTCGCCGCCCTGGCCAAGCGAGGGTCGCCCTCGTCGGTCGCCGTCGCCCCAGGCACGTCCTGACCACGGGCCGGCCCCGCGTGGCTCCCGGTCGCGTCGACCCGGTCGGCGGCGACAGAAGCAGCCAGTGGGCCGCCCGCCCCTCGCTGAACCGCTGGTAGGCGTACCTGCGCATCTTCCCCGACAGGCCCTTCGGGGGGCACGACGTGCCGAAGACGGGCGTCAGCATCGCGTGCTCGATCGAGCGCTCGCGTGGCCCCGCTCGGGCTGGCGCTCGGGCAGCTCGCCGCTCCCACCGTTCACCGAGTCGGTGCCGCCCTGCGGACCGAGTCGATGGCCCAGTTGAGCGCCACCGGAGACCCGCCCTGCAGCTTCAGCTTCGCTGAGGTCACGTGCTGCAGGAAGTTGCCGTCGGCCTCGGCGCCCACGGCGTCGATGGCCACGCGGCCCGCAGGTGGTCGGTGATCTTCTTCATGTGCACGACGATGTCGTCGTACTCGGCGAAGTTGTACGTCTCGGTGTGGGCGAAGGTCCGCGCCTTTTCCAGCCGGTAGGTCCTGCAGCCAGACGTGGAGCATCGGTGGCGTCGAGACGAAGGCGCCGGCCGGCACGCACCGGCCGTCCACCAGTCGACCGGCGAGGCGCGGGCCGGGCGGGGTCCCAGCACAGGTCCTGGTGGTCGTGCCACGCCGCGATGCCACCGGCGGCGACGGGCACGTCCGCCATCGTCTTGCCCAGCTCGAGGATGTACATCGCCGACGCGACCCGCTTGCCCGAGGTGGTCCCCTCCAGGACGATCGACTCGATCCGCTCAGGGTCGAGCTCCCGCCCGTCAGCCAGGGCGGGCGCCGCAACAAATCGTTGCCCAAACACCGTGCCGGAGTTGCGGCCCGTCGGCTGCGGCCCCCGCTCCGCTCGTCGGAGGGTCGCCGGCGGCGGACCCTGCCGGTCGTTCGCCTGCGAGGATTGCTGGCGATGCGTGTCTTCCTGGTCGACGGGACCTTCGAGCTGTTCCGGCAGTTCTACGGCGCCCAGCGCCACCGGTCGGCCTCGTCCATGGAGACGGCTGGCGTCGTCGGCGTCCTGGCGTCGGTGCTGCAGCTGCTCGAGGACGGCGCCACCCACATCGGCGTGGCCACCGACCACGTCATCGAGAGCTTCCGCAACGGCCTGTGGCCCGGCTACAAGACCGGCGCCGGGATCGACCCCGTCCTCCGCTCGCAGTTCGAGCCGCTCGAGCTGGCCCTCGAGGCGCTCGGCGTCACGGTCTGGCCCATGGTCGAGCTCGAGGCCGACGACGCCCTGGCCTCGGCCTGTGCCGTCTGCCGTGACGACCCGGGCTGCGAGCAGGTCGTCATCTGCACCCCCGACAAGGACCTGGCCCAGTGCGTCGTGGGCGGCGAGGTGGTCCAGCTCGACCGCATCCGCAAGGTGGTGGTCGACGAGGCCGCTGTGCTCACCAAGTACGGCGTCCCGCCGGCCTCGATCCCCGACTGGCTCGCCCTGGTGGGCGACTCGGCCGACGGCTTCCCGGGCCTGCCCGGGTGGGGGGCCAAGTCGGCCGCCGCTGTGCTCCGGCGCTTCGGGACGGTCGAGGCCATCCCCGACGACGCCGCCGGTTGGGACGGCGTCGGCGTGCGGAGCGGCGGTGCCCTGGCGTCGACATTGGCGTCGTCCCGCCCGCAGGCCCTGCTGTTCAAGCGCCTGGCCACCCTGGTGGTCGACCGGTCCCTGCTCGGTTCGGCCGCCGACCTCCGGTGGACCGGGCCGGCCGCCGCCTTCCCCGACGTGGCCAGGGCGCTGGGCGCCCCCGACCTCGGTCCTCGGGCCGAGCGTGCCGCCCGCGACCGCGGGGCGTAGGAGCTCGACCACGGAAAATGACCCGCGATCTGACCCGATCCATGGCGCCCCCCGCCCCACCGGGCCACCATCCCCTGGTGGTTCTCGGTCTCGCCCTTGGTCTCGCCTGCTCGCTGTGGATGGCGATCGCCGCCCACGACCGCCTCGAGCCGGCCCTGCCCAGCCCCTGGCTGACCGCCTGCCTGGGCCTCGGGGTCATCGCCGCGGGCTGGGTGCTCGCCCAGGTCGCCCCCCGTTCGCCGCCGCCTTCGCCGCCGCCGCCCTGCCCGGCGCCGTGTACGGGGCGATCGTGCTGGCCGACGACGGGACCCGGCAGATGGCCTACGGCTGGTCCGCCATCCCCGTGGCCCTGGGCTGCCTGGCCATCGGGGCCGGCCTCCACGCCGCCCGCAGCTCCAAGCGGCCCTGGTCCGCCCGCCGCAGCAACGCGCCCCGCATCCCCCGGGCCCGGACCCGCTAGTCGGGCAGGGCCGACGGCCCGGCCTAGCCGAAGGCGGCGGGGAGCGGGAGGGTGAGGGCGCGGGCCAGGCGCTGGCGGTAGGTGGCCCGGTCCACCTCGACCACGCCCAGCGAGCCGAGGTGGTCGGTGCGCCACTGCACGTCGAGGAGGCGGCCCTCGGCGGCGCCGGCCGCGCCCCCGAGGAGCTCGACGAGGGCGACCAGCGCCACCTTGGACGCGTCGGTGCGACGGTGGAACATCGACTCGCCGGCGAACAGCCCGCCCGTGGCGATCCCGTACAGCCCGCCAGCCAGGCTCCCGTCGTCGAGCGACCACGCCTCGACCGAGTGGGCCCACCCCAGGTGGTGCAGCCCCACGTAGGCGGCGGCGATCTCGCCGGTGATCCAGTGCCCTGGCCGGGCCCGGTCGGCACAGGCCGCCACCACCGAGGCGAACGCGGTGTCGACCCGCACCTCGAAGTGGGCACACGACCGGCGCAGGCTGCGGCTGACCCGCAGGCCGTCGAGGGGCAGCACGCCGCGCGGCTCCGGTGACCACCACGCCATCAGCCCCGACTCGACCGGCATGGGGAACAGCCCGCTCCGGTAGGCGGCCAGGATGGTGCCCGGCTCCAGGTCGGCCCCCACGCCGACGATCTCGCCGGACCGCGGCGCCTTCGAGGGGAAGCTGAACCGGGACGGCGGCGGCTCGACCGGCAGGTCAGCCCTCCAGCGTCCGGGCCGGGAAGCGCACGGCCTGGGGCCTGCCCTCGGCGGTGGCCACCACGTCGTCCGCCACCTCGATCCGATCGGGCCGCTCCACGCTCATCTCCGGACCGTACCCAAAGCCGGCCTGGCGGCGGCCGGGAGGTTGACAGCGCGGTCTCGATGGTGGACGATGCTTCCCATGGTTCTTAGTGCGGCGCGTCGCTCCGTCCTGTGCCTGGTGCTCGCCCTCCTCACCTCCTGCTCGCCCCGGCCGGGGGTCGTCGGAGCGGGACGGGTGCCCCCGCCCAGCGGCGCCCGGCTGGTCGAACGCGTGATGGGGCAGATGACCACGATCAGGAAGGCCACGCCGGCCCTCGCACCGGTGCGGCGCGAGCCGGCGCTCGATGAGCGGGCGGCCACGGGCCTCCGGATCGTCGAAGCCGGGATCCCCGATGAGGTCGACATCATCAAGCACCTCGAGCAGGTGGCCGCCCTCCCGGAAGGCCTCGAGTACGGCGTCATCTTCGAGGACGACACGCCGGGGCTGGCCGAGCGGACCCGGCGAGCCGGTGAGCGACGAGGTGGTTCCCCGATCTCCGATGCGCTGCTGGCCGGCGAGCCCGGGTTCGATGCCGTCGGCTGGGCGGCGTCGGGGCCCTGGGCGGTGCTCGTCCTGCAGCACCGCCCGTTCGGGCCTGCCGACGGTCCGCCGCTCCAGGCCGCGCTCGAAGGCGCCCTCCAGCAGGAGCGTCCGACGCTTCGCCCCGACCCGGCCCTCGCCGCCCACGCCGCCGGGGCGCTGGCCGACGGGCTGCTGGACCACGAGGACGAGGTCGGCTTCGCCCGGGCCGGCGGCGTGCCGGTCCGCATCGCGCACGTCTGGCGCGGAGCCCACCGGGCCACGGCCACCTTGAACTGGGCGCTGTCACACGACGGGCCCGGGACCCTGCACGAGCCCTGGCTGACCCGCGTCGGCGTGGCCGCCCGGGTCACCGAGCGCGGCAACGTGCTGTACGTGGTGCTGGCCACGGGCGAGGCCGACCGCCCGGCGCTCGACGCACAGCTAAGGGCCGCTGAGGCCAAGGCCCCGGCCCTGGTGAACGACGCCCGGGCGGCCGCGGCCTTGCCCGCGGTTCGCCTGGATCCCGCCCTGGCCGAGGCGGCCCGGCGGTCGATCGTCGAGGCCATCCGGCTCGGGTGCTTCCCCGCGGACCCCGGCTGCCCCGCCGCCGACCCACGGGGCGCCGACCGGTGGTACGACCGCCGGGTCGTCTGGTTCAGTGCCGAGCACGCCTTCACCTGGGACCTGCGACCGTCGGACAGCGATGACCGCGACCTCAAGCGCTTCGGTGCGGCCGCCGTGCTGGGGCCGGACGGCGCTGTCTGGTCGATGCTCGTCCTCGCGGTGTGAACCGGCCCCCGGGGAAGCCCGCCCGGACGGCCCCTACGATCCGTCCCATGGAGCGTTCCATGAGCGAGCAGCTGGCCCGGCTGGCCGAGCGCAAGGAGCAGGCCCTGCACGCCGGCAGCGACCAGGCGGTGCAGCGCCAGCACGACCGGGGGAAGATGACGGCCCGGGAGCGGGTCGACCACCTGCTCGACGATTGCTCGTTTCAGGAGCTCGACATGCTGGCCCGCAGCCGGGCCACCGGGCTCAAGGAGACGCCGTACACCGACGGCGTGGTCACCGGGTTCGGCACCATCGACGGCCGCAAGGTGTGCGTGTTCAGCCAG
>Ga0183260_10001964_pt1 | contig 17149 bp, 14 predicted proteins | sample AntDrymUQ4972206_2_FD_129768 | JGI IMG/M metagenome (GOLD analysis project Ga0183260, IMG submission 129768) | Polar desert sand microbial communities from Dry Valleys, Antarctica - metaG UQ497 (22.06) (version 2) (version 2) | ecosystem: Environmental > Terrestrial > Soil > Desert | place...
GTGCGTCCGGCCGGCGGCGTTTCGGCCCTCGACGTACGCGAGCAGCAAGGCGTGCTCACGCGAGTGGTCGGTCGAGGGTGTCGTCGGGTCACAGCCGTGATCCGAGGTGATGATGAGGAGATCTCCCGCTCGCAGGGCGTCGAGTAGATCGGGCAACCGGCGATCGAAGTCCTGCAGGCAGCGATGGAAGTTGACCGGGTCGTTGCGGTGTCCCCAGAGCATGTCCGTCTCGATCAGGTTCGTGAAGATGAGGCCCGTGTCCAGCTCGCGTAGCAGGCGCTCCGTCTGCGTGATTCCCTCGACGTTCGACTTCGTCGGATGCGACTCGTCGATGTCGCAGCCGGCGAAGATGTCGTGGATCTTCCCCACGCCGTGCACCTGAACGCCCTTGTCGCGAACGAGGGTGAGGTAGTTCGGCCGCTTCGGCTGCAGCGAGAAGTCCCGTCGGTTCGGCGTCCGCTCGTACGCGTCGGGGACGCCTGTGAAGGGCCGCGCGATCACGCGTCCGACCGCATGGTTCCCGGTCAGGAGCTCGCGGGCGATCTCGCACGCGCGATAGAGCTCGTCCAGGGGCACCGTGTCCTCGTGCGCGGCGAGCTGGAAGACCGAGTCCGCGGACGTGTACACGATCCACTTCCCGGTCTCCTGGTGCTCCTCACCGAGCTCCTGGATGATCTCCGTCCCCGAGGACGGCTTGTTCCCGAGCACACCCCGTCCCGTCCGGTGCATGAACGGGTCGATCACCTCGAAGGGAAAGCCGTGGCCGTAGGTCGGAAGGGCCTGCGGGGTGACCACGCCCATCAGCTCCCAGTGGCCGGTGGTCGTGTCCTTGCCCTTCGACCGCGCGACGAGCCGACCGGCGACCGCGGGTGCCCCCGGCTGCGGAGGACAACCCTCGAGCGGCGCGACGTTTCCGAGGCCCAACGCCTCGAGGCTCGGCAGGTCGAGGCCGCCGACCGCGCGCGCGACGTTTCCGAGGGTGTCTGATCCCTCGTCGCCGAAGTCCGCCGCGTCCGGGAGCGCCCCAGCCCCGACCGCGTCGAGCACGATCACGCACGCTCGAGGCATGGGGCTATTCTAGGGGCCTGTCCGGAAAGTCACCCAGGGCGCCTGACAGGCAGCACGCGGCGCGATGCTGCGTCCTCGGTCGCCCCGATTTCTGGCATCCGCCCGATCCACGCCCTGCGTCCTTGCCTCCCACCACGTGTCGCGTGTCATCCCCCGCGGCCACTTCCCGGACCGGTCCCTAGGTCGCCATGGAAACCGGACTCGGCCTCTTGGGCATGCTCGTCTTCATCCTCTGCGTGATCGCGCTGGCGGCAGCGGTGACCTGGGCGGTTGTGAAGCTCACGCCGAGCAAGGCGGTTGACAAGAGCCAGTCCGCCCCGCCGAGCTAGGGACCTGTCCGGAAAGTGAACCAGGGCGCCTAACAGGCGCCACGCGGCGCGATGCCGCGTCCTCGGTCGCACCGATATGTGCACATATCGGTGCTCCCTGCGTCCTTGCCTCCCACCGCGTATCGCGTGTCATCCACCGCGGCCACTTTCCGGACAGGCCCTAGACGGGCGAGAGCGGCAACACTTCCTCGAGCGGCACGTACTCGAGCCCGTGCGCCTGCGCCACGGCTTCGTAGGTGACGCGGCCGTCCAGCACGTTGACGCCCTGCGCGAGCGCCGCGTCGCGTTCGACGGCGCGGGCCAGCCCGTGATCGGCGACCGCCTCGATGTACGGCAGGGTCGCGTTCGTGAGCGCCTTCGTCGAGGTGACCGGCACGGCCCCCGGCATGTTCGCCACGCAGTAGTGGATCACGCCGTCGACGGTGTAGACCGGCTCGCTGTGCGTGGTCGGACGGGACGTCTCGGCGCACCCTCCCTGGTCGATCGCGACGTCGCACAGAACGGAGCCGTCCTTCATGCCGGCGATCGTCTCCCGCGTCAAGAGTCTCGGCGCGAGCGCGCCGGGGATCAGCACTGCGCCGATCACGACGTCCGCCTCGGCCACGGACTCTTCGATCTGCAGGCTCGTGGACATGACGAGGCTGACCCGACCCGAGAGCACCTCGTCCAGGTGCCGCATCCGGTCGATCGAGCGCTCGAGAATGGTCACGTTGGCGCCCAGCCCGAGCGCGATCACGGCGGCGTTGTAGCCGACGATGCCACCGCCGATGACGACCACGTTGCCCGGCGCAACCCCCGCGACGCCACCCAGCAGGAGTCCTCGGCCGCCGAGCGGCTTCTCGAGGAAGTACGCACCGGCCTGGGCCGCGAGGCGGCCGGCGACCTCGCTCATCGGGGCGAGCAGCGGAAGAGCCCGGTTCTCGAGCTCGACGGTCTCGTAGGCGACGCAGGCGGCCCCGCTGTCGACGAGGGCTCGCGTGAGACCCTCGCTCGCTGCGAGATGCAGGTAGGTGAAGAGGATGAGGTCGGCGCGTAGCCGGCGGTACTCCTCCGGTAGCGGCTCCTTCACTTTCACGATCAGGTCGCTGCTCGACCAGACCTCGTCGACGCCCGCGACGCGTGCGCCAACCGCGGCGTAGGACTCGTCCGAGAACGCGCTCCCGGTTCCCGCCCCGGCCTGGACGAGCACCTCGTGACCGCGCAGCACCAGCTCCCGGGCGCCTGCCGGCGTCAGGGCGATGCGGTACTCGTCTCGCTTCAGCTCCTTGACGACGCCGACGCGCACGGGGTCGACGATAGCTTGCGGGCGTGCAGACTGGCGACGCCGTCCTCATCCGAAGTGTCTACCGGGGGCGCGTCCGCTGGGCGTTCCCGCACCGCTTCGTCGCCGAGGAGGCCGGCCGGCTCGCGCTCCACTGTGGCCCCGGGAACCGCGGCAAGGTCATGCCACGTGACCCGGACGGCCGATACCTGGAGCGATGGGTGCGCGGGGACGAGCCGCGCGACCACACCTGGAACCGCATGCAGGTGCTGAGACTCGTCCGCCCCGAGGAGGCGCACACGGTCGAGGTCTGCTGGGACGAGTCGTGGTCCTTCCTCGGCTGGTACGTGAACCTGCAGGCGCCGCTGCGCAGCTCCTCGCTCGGCTACGACACGACCGACTGGGCACTCGACCTCGTCGTCGAGCCCGACGGGAGCTGGCGCTGGAAGGACGAGAGCGACTTCGCCGAGGCGCAGTCGCTGGGTATCTTCGACGCCGGGAGCGCGGCGGCGGTCCGCGAGGAGGGCGAACGAGTGCTGGCGGAGCGCCCCTGGCCCACCGGCTGGGAGGACTGGCGGCCGCCCGCTTCCTGGGAGCCGCTTCCGCTCCCGCCCGGCTGGGACGTCGTCCGTTAGAATTCACCTCGAGTAGCAAATCGGCGCCGGTCGACCAGGGAGCGGAGATGCGCCAAGCGTCTATGTCAATCGAAAAGGGCTTTGTGACCTATTCGGAGGGTATGACGCGTGTCGCAGAAAAAGCTGAACCTGGGGATCCTGGCGCATGTAGACGCCGGTAAGACAACACTCACCGAGCGGCTGCTCTTCGCCGCTGGTGCCATCGACGAGATCGGCAGCGTCGATCAGGGTACGACCCAGACCGATTCCCTAGCGCTGGAGAGACAGCGTGGGATCACGATCAAGTCCGCCGTCGTGTCGTTCGCGATCGCTGACGTCACGGTCAATCTGATCGACACGCCCGGCCATCCGGATTTCATCGCCGAGGTGGAGCGGGTGCTGAGCGTGCTCGACGGCGCGGTGCTCGTGATTTCCGCCGTCGAGGGAGTTCAGCCGCAGACGCCGCTGCTGCTGCGTGCGCTGCAACGGCTGCACGTATCGACGCTCATCTTTGTGAACAAGATCGACCGTCCCGGAGCGAGCGATGAGCGCCTCCTGCGGACGATCTCGGAGCGACTGACGCCTGCGATCATCCCGGTCGGGTCCGCGCATGGGGTAGGGACGCCCGCCGCCGGCTTCACACCCTGGGCGGCGGACGACGCCGCGTTCCGCGCAAGAGCGGCTGAGGTGCTTGCCGAGCGCGACGACGGAATCCTGGCGGCGTACGTGCACGACGAGGCGGGCGTTTCGTACGCCCGACTCCGCCAAGCGCTCGCCGCGCAGACGAAGCGCGCGGTCGTATACCCGGTCTTCTTCGGCTCAGCGCGCACCGGAGCGGGCGTCGACTCGCTCATGGCAGGCATCGCCGAGTTGCTGCCCGCAGCAGAAGGCGACGTCGACGGTCCGGTGTCGGGCACCGTCTTCAAGATCGAACGAGGCCCTGCCGGGGACAAGGTCGCCTACCTCCGGATGTTCTCAGGGACGGTGCGAACGCGAGACCGGCTGCAATTCGGTCGGGATGTCGAAGGCAAGGTGACGGCGATCAGCGTCTTCGACCGAGGGTCAGCCGCGCAGCGTGCATCCGTCGCCGCCGGAGAGATCGCGAAGGTCTCGGGTCTCAGCGAGATCCAGATCGGCGACAGGCTCGGCCCGCAAACTGCCGCGACACATCAGTTCGCCCCGCCGACGCTCGAGACGGTGGTCGTTCCCCGCAACCCCGCCGACAAGGGCCGGCTCCGCGTCGCACTCGCGCAGCTGGCGGAGCAAGACCCGCTGATCGACGTGCGACAGGACGACGTCCTCCAGGAGGTGTCCGTCTCGCTCTACGGCGAAGTCCAGAAGGAAGTCATCCAGACAACGCTGGCAAGCGACTTCGGCATCGATGTCGGCTTCCGGGCGACGACGACGATCCATGTCGAGCGTCTGATCGGCACGGGGAACGCCGTCGAGGTCCTTTTTGCGGAGACGAATCCATTCTCTGCCACGATCGGGCTGCGCATCGATCCTGCGGCGAACGACTCCGGGATCGATTTCCGGCTGCAGGTCGATCCCCGCACAGTCCCGCTGTACCTCTACAAGACGGTCGAAGGCTTCACGGAGCGCATGGGGCAGTACGTCCGCCAGACGCTACGCGAAGGCCTTTTCGGTTGGCAGGTCACGGACTGCATCGTGACGATGACCGAGTGCGCCTACAGCGTCCCTGACGGCCCTCCGTCAAGACGGGGACCGCGCAGCACGGCCGCCGACTTCCGAAAGCTCACGCCGATCGTCGTCATGCGTGCCCTCGAGCAGACGGGCACGGTCGTCTGCGAGCCAATCGTCCGAGTCAGCCTCGAGTTCCCGCCGGACACGATCGGGGCGGCCATGGCCGCATTGGCGCGGCTTGGCGCTGCCGTCGAGACGCCGTCTCTGCAGGGGAAGCTCGCCACGCTCGAGCTGGCACTGCCCGCGGCGCGGGCCAATGACCTCCAGCGGCAACTGCCGGAGCTGACGGGCGGTGAGGGCGTGCTGGAGACCAGCTTCGCCGGTTACCAGCCGGTGAGCGGCGAGCAGCCGATTCGACGGCGGACGACGGCGAACCCGCTCAACCGCAAGGAATACCTGCTGCACGCCAAGCGGACGGTCTTCTAGTCGTGCGCGCGACCGCAGCCTTGCGACCACGCAGGGGTCTTACACCGAGCCTAGCGCTTCGCGAGTCGCTCGAATGCCTCCGCCGGTTGCGTCGCGGCGAGTCGCTGCGCGATCGTGGCGGCACATTCTTCCGGGCTTTGCACCGATGTGTCGACGTCCAGGTCGTACGCCCAGGCGCCGTGGACTGCAGACTGCCAACGAAGTACCGGCGGTGGTACTGGTTCATCGACCTCGGCAGTCGCGTAGCTCCCCGGGTCGGAGTTCCGTCGCCGCTCCATGACTACCTCGATCGGGCAGTGAACGCCGACAAAGAGCACCGGAAGGCCCGCAAGTCGTCGCGCCGAGTCGGCCAGGATCTCCACCTCGTGGTGCCCAACATCGACGACGACGTTCAGCCCGAGCTTGCTCTGCGCTGCCACCGACTCGTAGAGCGCTGCATAGAGGAGCGGCACGTAGGGCGCGGCGACATGGGTTGCTTCGCCCGGTCGAAGACCGATTCCGGGCTGGGCGCGCGGCGGTGTCATCGTGCGAGCGACGTCGACGCCGACGTTCATCCACAGTCCGTCGAACGTTTCCTGAATCGCACGGACGATCGACGATTTTCCAGACCGTGGCGCACCGTTGAGGATCACGATCTGTCCGTACGCCGTTGAGTTGCCCATCACACGAACCTAAGCAGGCCGCAGGGACCTCGCGCGATGTGGGCGCGCGCTAGGTTCCGGGGATGCATGACGACGGCTATTTCGACGAGCGCGTCGCCGCGAGGTACGACGAGTCCGGTGAGATCGCGGGAATGTTCAACCCGGCAGTCGTCCAGCCCGTCGTCGCGTTCCTCGTGGAGCTCGCCGGAAGCGGACGCGCGCTCGAGCTCGGGGTAGGGACGGGCCGGATCGCGCTACCGCTCGCGCAGCGCGGGGTGCCGGTGTACGGGATCGAGTTGTCGCAGGCGATGCTTGCGAGGCTGCGCGCCAAGCCAGGCGGCGAGGACATCAGCGTCACGATCGGCGACTTCGCGACGGCGACCGTGGACGGGACCTTCTCCGTCGCATATCTGGTCTTCAACACGATCCTGAACCTGACGACGCAGGCGGAGCAGGTCGCGTGCTTCCGCAACGTCGCGGTGCACCTCGAGCCCGGCGGCTGCTTCGTGATAGAGGTAGGCGTTCCTGAGCTCCAGCGGCTGCCGCCGGGCGAGACCATCCGCGCCTTTCACGTCAGCGAGACCAGATGGGGGCTTGATGAGTACGACGTTGCAAGGCAGGGCCTCACGTCCCATCACTTCGAGCTAGTCGACGGACGAGTCGAGCGCAGCTCCATTCCGTTCCGGTACGCGTGGCCCTCCGAGCTCGACCTGATGGCACAGCTTGCTGGGATGAGGTTGCGCGAGCGCTGGAGCGGGTGGAAGCGTGAGCCGTTCACGAGCGACAGCCGCAAGCACGTCTCGGTCTGGGAGAAGCCAGCAGCCTAGCTCAGCCGGATTGGCGAAATAGGCCCGAGGATGTGTCACGGGAGGAGCTCGTTCGCAAGGTCCGGCTCCACCTTCGCTACGTCCTTATCCCGGTTCCTGGAAGACGCCTAGACGTTACCGGCAGGATCACGGAACGTCGCGAACGCCTCGCCTTCTCCTTGCGTCGTTGGGGGTGGACGTAGCTGATTTTCCTTGGTATTGGCATCGCGGCTCCTACCCCCAAGTTCTCCGTCGTCGACTCGGTCCGGCCCCGCGCGCTAACCGGGAAGCCAGCCGTCGCGATATCGCGACGGCTCCGACTTCGGTACGCGCGCGTACGCGACCTCGCGGCGGGGGCCTCGGGAGTCATCGTCGGATCATAGAAGGGCGCCTGATCACGCTTGCACGAGTTTTCTACGCCCCGGCGAGCCGCTCGACCAGCCGCCGCTCGTCCGGTCCGAACCACGGCGGCGACCCGGACAGCGCGTTCTCGCGCGCGCGCTCGGGCTTCGAGGTGGCGGGAATGACGAGGTCGACGCGTTCGTCGGAAAGCGCCCACTTGAGCAGGACTTGCGGCCAGGTGCGAACGCCGAACGGGACGAGCGGCGCCAGCTGCGCCGCAGCGGGAGGTCGCCGCAGGAGCGATCCGGCGCCGCCGCCGAGCGGCCGCATCGCAATGACGGCGATCCCGAGCTCGGCGGCCAGCGGAAGCAGCTCCCGCTCGCTCTCGCGCTCGAGCGGATTCAGGGGAACCTGCACGGTCTCGAAGCGCCCTGTGCGTAGCGCCGCGGCGACCTCGCCAAAGCCCGTCGGCCGGTACTCGGTCACGCCGAGCTGTCCGATGCGACCAACATCGCGCTCTCGCTCGAGCCAGGGCAGGTGGTCACGCCAGAGCAGAAGGTTGTGGACCTGCTCGAGCTCGACGCGGCCGTACCAGCGCAACTGGGCCTCGAGCTGGCGCCTGCCTTCGGCCACGCTCTTCGCCCAGATCTTCGTCGCCACGAACGTGTCCGTCCGGCGTCCGGCCAGGGCCGCCGCGAGGGAGCGTTCCGCCAGGCCGTACATCGGCGACGAGTCGACCACCTTGCAGCCCGCGTCGATCGCCGCTGCAACGACGGGGCGAGCGAGCGACTCCTCGCCGCCGAACGTGTTCCACGTGCCGAGCCCGACGACCGGGCCGAGGGCTCGCTCCTCCATCAGATCAACCGTCGAGTCGCGAGCGCGCAAGTCGTCCGGCGGCGAACGCGGAGGCGAAGAACCACGGATCGTCGCCGAGGCCCCGCCCCATATGGCTCAGCGGGCTCAGCGGAAGATCCGCGCAGGCCCTTTCCCAGCCCGTCACGTCGATCTCCTCGTGGCGCGACAACCAGGCCGGCCGAGCGAGTCCGGCGGGCCACGCCGCCGTGACGCCCTCGTCGCACAGCGCCAGCAGGCCCCGCGTGTGGTGCGAGACGCCGTGGTGCCGCTCGCGCGCGTCCGCGGTCGAGACGCGAACGGCCACGATCGCCGAGCCCTCCAAGGCCACCGCCGCGTTGGCGGCATCCGCGGCCGACAGCCCGCCGTGGCCGAGCCTTGATGCGGTGCCGACGATGCCGGGGCCGATCGCGCACACCACGGCGTCGCAGCCGCTGGCCCCCGCCCAGGCGAGCGCCGAATGGATCGTCACGCACTGCGCATCGGCATCGAGACAGGGGCTGACGGCCGCCGTGCGCTCGACCAGGCCATGTGCCTGAAGCGAGCGGACAGTGTCCGAGAGAGACACGGGCAGGGCGCCCCCCGCCACCTGCACGTACGCGACCCGGGGCCCGGCGCCGAGGCCGGCGAGCACGGGGCCGACCTGGCTGTGTAGCGAGCAGCAGATCACCGGTCTGCCTGCGAGCGAGTCGGCGAGCGGCCCGTCCTCCTCGGCGAAGCGAGTCGTGAGCTGCAGGGGGGTGTAGGGGAGCAGCATCACGTGCGCACTCTCCTCCGGGGGCAGATCGAGGCCGCGTGTCAGGTTCGCGTACAGGACGTCGAAGCCTCCTGAGCCGAGCTCGAGCTCACGCGCCTGCGTGTTCACCAGCACGTCGTCCTCGAGCGCGACGGACCCGGTCAGCCGGGGGTACGCGACGCAGGGTACGCCGTCGACCTCCAGTCGAACCAGACTCCCGAGCCGTTCCACGACGGCCGTGACGATGCCACGGCGCAGGCTAAGCGGCACCGACCTCCCTCGCTGCCTGGACGAGCTCGAGCGTCACCTCCACCATCCCCTCGAGGTCGGCGAGCGCGATCTCCTCGTCCGGCGTATGGATGTTCGCCATGCCGTTCGCCAGGTTGAGGCAGGCGAGCCCGCGCTCGTTGAAGACGTTCGCGTCGGCGCCACCGCCGCTCAGCCCGAGCTCAGGCCCATAGCCCGCCCGCCCGAGCGCCTGCTCCGCCAGCCGCACCGGCAGGTCGCTTCGCCGGAAGCGGTAGCCGCTCGCGCCGGGACGCACCTGCACCTCGAGCTCGCACTCCCCCACGCCGGCTGCAAACGTGAGCGTGTCGAGCGTCTCCTGCACGAGCTCATTGAGCGCCGCCTCGTCGTGCGAGCGCAGGTCGAGTGCGAGCGAGCAACGCTCCGGGACGACGTTGCGTGCGCTCCCACCGTCGATCAGTCCGACGTTGGCGGTCGTATCGGCGTCGAGGCGGCCCAGGCGAAGATCGGCGATCGCGCGGGCGGCGGCGACGACTGCCGAGCGGCCCTCCTCCGGATACATGCCGGCATGGGCCGCCCGCCCGTGGAAGGTGACGTCGAGCGCCCGCTGGAACGGCGCCCCGAGTACGACGTAGCCGATGGGCGCGGCGTGGTCGTAGACGAACCCCGTTGTCGCCTCCAGGCGGGATTCGTCGAACGCCGCTGCGCCGAGCAGCCCCACCTCCTCCTTCGGCGTGAAGAGCAGCTCGAGCCCGCCGTGCGGCCGTGCCTCGGCCACGATCCGGCGGGTGGCGTCGAGCATGACCGCGACGGCCGCCTTGTTGTCTGCGCCGAGGATGGCAGCATTGGAGTTCCGGATCGTCCCGCCGGCGTCGATGACGGGCTCGATCGCGTCGAGCGGCGGCACGGTGTCCAGATGGGCGCAGAGGAAGAGCGCCACACCGCCCGGCTCGGTAGCCGGCAGCCGGCAGAGCAGGTTCCCGGCCGTCGAGCCGATCGCCCGGCCGGCCTCGTCTTCGTCGACCGAGAGCCCGACGCGGGAAAGGTGAGCGAGCACCCTGTCGGCGACCGCTCGCTCCTCGCCCGACGGGCTCGGAATCGCCGCGAGCTCGAGGAACAGATCGACAACGCCCGGCAGCGGCACCGCGCGATCTTACGTCCAGGGCGCTGCCCTCGCGGGATGCACGAGAGCGCCGAAAGGGGAGATCCCGCCGCATCGGGTCTCCCCCCGGCTCGAGGTCGGCAGGCACCTTGAAAGCGGAACCGCGACAAACTCGCCCTGCTTTTGTAACACACCACTGGCAGGGGTGACAACGTTTAACGGATAAAGTTTACAAAACCTGTCCCCCAAACAACGCTGCGAGCGTGAATTAGACAATCAATGGAGGAACCGCTGTTTCTCGATCGCCTCGGTACGCTCGGCCTGACCACGTACGAAGCCAGGGCGTATCTCGCGCTCCTGCGCCGCGACTCCTCCACTGCCATGGAGGTGGCGCGCCTCGCCGAGCTGCCGCGGCAGCGCATCTACGATGTCCTCGCGACCCTCGTCGGCAAGGGCCTGGCCTCGAGCCGGCCGGGCAACCCCATGAAGTACGGCGCGACAGCGCCGCAGGTCGGGCTCGAACGCCTCGTCCGGCAGCGCCGCGAACAGCTGGCCGCGCTCGAGAGTGAGGCGGCCACCATGATCGAGCAGCTGACCCCGGCCTACGAAGAGGGCCTGCGCTTCACTGACCCACTCGAGTACATCGAGGTGCTGCGCGACCCCGGGGCGATCGTCGAGCGCTTCAACGAGCTTCAGGCCGGCGTCCAGCGCGAGATCCTCGTCTTCACCAAACCCCCGTTCGCGACGCCGCCTCAGGAGAACCGGGAGGGGCTCCGGCTGCTCGAGCGCCAGCACGCGCGCGCCGTGTACGAGTTCTCGCTCTTCGACGATCCGGTGCACGTCGAGGGCGTCTGCCGCTTCATCGAGGCGGGAGCGGAGGCCCGGTTCGTCCCGGAGCTGCCGCTGAAGCTCGTGATCATCGACGAGGAGATCGTCATGTTCGGCATGGTCGACCCGCATGGTGGCGAGGCGGATCTCACCATCGTGGTCGTCGAGCACCCGTCGCTGGCGGGGGTGCTGCGGCTCGCGTTCACCAGCGTCTGGGAAAGCGGGTTGACCCTCGAGGAGGCGAGAGAACGCGTTGCCGGAACCGGAGGCTCCCGTTGAGCCCCAGCGTCGCCTCGAGCTCAGTCCTCCGGTAGCTCGCGGGCGACGAAGGCAATCCGGCGACCGACGAAGAGCTGAGAGGACTGGCCAAAATTTTCCGACCCGCCGGCGCAACCCGCCAGCGACGCGCGGCGACTCAGTTCGCGACCGGCACAGCGAGCGCGGCCCGGCTGCGGCTGCGCTCGAGCGCCGCGCGGACGAAAGCGCCGAAGAGCGGCGCGGCGCGCGTTGGGCGCGACTTGAACTCGGGATGAAACTGGCTTGCGACGAACCACGGGTGGTCCGGCAGCTCGACTATCTCAATCAGGCGGCCGGCCTGAAAGGTGCCCGAGATGACGAGACCTGCCTCGACGAGCCGCGGCCGGAGCAGGTTGTTGACCTCGTACCGATGGCGGTGCCGCTCGTGCACCACTGGTTCGCCGTATGCCTCCCGCGCCCGTGTGTCCTCGACGAGCTCGACCGCCTGCGCGCCAAGCCTCATCGTGCCGCCGAGGTCCTCGATCTCCTTCTGCTCGGGCAGGAGGTCGATCACCGGGTAGGGCGTCTCGGGGTCCATCTCGGTCGAGTTGGCGCCGTCCAACCCCGCGACGTGACGGGCGAACTCCGAGACGGCGACGTGCATGCCCAGGCAGATGCCGAGATACGGAATCTCCTGCTCGCGCGCGACCCGGCACGCGAGGATCTTGCCTTCCCAGCCGCGGGAGCCGAAGCCCCCGGGCACGAGCACGCCGTCGACGTCCTCGAGCTCCCGGGTCGCTTCGTCCAGCGATCTACCGCCGGCGTCGACCCAGCGCACGTGGACGGAGCAGCCCCACTGGAGCCCCGCATGCTTCAGCGCCTCGTGCACCGAGAGGTAGGCGTCGCGGAGTTGCACGTATTTGCCGACGAGCGCGATCTGGACGAGCTCGGGTCTCTCCCGCACGCGCTCGGTGAGCGCCAGCCACTCCCCCAGGTCGGCCGGAGCGGTCACCAGTCCGAGCTTGTCGCAGACGAGCGTGTCCAGTCCCTCCTCCTGCAGTGCCAGGGGAACGAGATAGACGTCAGGCACGTCGCGGTTCGCGATCACGGCGCTCGGCTCCACGTCGGCGAAGAGCGCGATTTTGTCTCGGAGGTCCTGGGTGAGCGGCTCGTTCGAGCGGCACACGACGACGTCGGGATGGATCCCGATCCGCCGGAGCTCGTTGACGGAATGCTGGGTCGGCTTCGTCTTCAGCTCGCCCGCCGACTCGACGAACGGCACGAGCGTGACGTGCACATACATCACGTTGTCAGGGCCGGCCTCCCGGCGGAACTGCCGGATCGCTTCCAGGAACGGAAGGGACTCGATGTCGCCAACCGTGCCGCCGATCTCGCTGATCACGACGTCGGTGTGCTCAGCCTCCGCCACGCGCTTGATCCGTTCCTTGATCTCGTTCGTGATGTGCGGGATCACCTGCACGGTCGAGCCGAGATAGTCGCCCTTTCGCTCCTTGCGCAGCACGGCGTACCAGATCGCGCCCGACGTGTGGTTCGAGCCGCGTGAGAGGTTCTCGTCGATGAAGCGCTCGTAGTGGCCGATGTCGAGGTCGGTCTCGGCGCCGTCCTCCGTGACGAACACCTCTCCGTGCTGGAACGGGCTCATCGTTCCCGGGTCGACGTTGAGATAAGGGTCGAACTTCTGCACCTGCACCCGCAGGCCGCGGGCCTTCAGCAGCCGGCCGAGCGACGCGGCCACGATTCCCTTGCCGAGCGCCGAGACGACCCCGCCGGTGATGAAGACGTACTTCGTCGGCCGCGAGCTCAAGAGATGGTTGGTCGAAAATTGCCGTTACGTCGGAGGTGTGCCGGGTCAAGCCGGGGGCCAGACTCGGCCGCAGACCAGGCTGGTTGCCTGGTCAAGTCCGAGGATGGCGATCCGGCGCCGTGCCCGGCGCGCCTTCCGGCCCGCGTGAATTTTCGACCAGCCATCTACGGCAGCCTGCCCAGCCGGTCGAGCTGTGCCAAACCGTTGGTCTGCTCGATCAGGCGACCGAGCGAGCGTGCCTCGCCGAGGATAGTGAGAGCGGTGAGGCCCGCGATCGCGGTCAGCCGACCTCTGCCCGTGAGCCTCCTCACGGACTCATAACCTAGCACGGCGCCGAGCGCGTTCGATCCTGCATCTCCGAGCATCACCTTCTCCCGGAGATCGTAGGGGCAGAGGACGACGGCCGCAGTCGCGTACGGAAACGTCCCGCCGCGAAGCGCGAGAGCACCCGCGAGAAAGGCCTTGAGCGCCCGACCCGGCCGTGTGTCGAGCTGATTCACCGCGTTTGCCCCGAGCCCGACCAGAGCGGCGCCCGACATGGAGCGCGTCAGCCAGAGGGCAAGGCCCGGAATGGCCGCCAGTTTGAGCGTCCCCGTCGTCCAGCGGCCGCGCAGGTGCGCCCGGAAGCCCCGCTCCTCCCCGCTCCAGAAATCGTCTGCCAGCCCCACGAGCGCCGTGCCCGCGACGCCGAGCGCCGTCCGTCGCGGCGCGTGGGCGCCGGCGAGCGCGACGAGCACTCCAACGAGCGGGAGACGCGCACCGCGATGGTTGACGGCGAGCGGGCCGCAGGCGAGCACGACCTCCACCAGCTGCCTGCCGCGATGGAGAAACCCGGCCACATCGCGGCCCGTGGCGCGGTGCGAGAGGGGGAGCTCGACCTCCCTCACGGTCAGCCCTGCGCGCGCTGCGTCGATCGTCAGGCGGACGTCGGCCCCGAAGCCGGAGGCGAGGGGAAAGCACGCGGCCCGGGCCGCCGGCGACAGCGCGCGCTGGCCCGAGATCGGCTCGCGCGGGCGGAGGCCGCAGCGCGCGCGCACGAGCAGGCGGGCGATCCCCTTCGTGACGCCGAAACCGCCGCCGATTCGCTGCGCGAAAGCGGCGACTGCGACATCAGCGTCCTCCTCGAGGAGCGGCCGGAGGTCGCCGCGCAGGTCGGCGTCGCACAAGAGCAGGCAGCCGGGGCCGGCCACGCGCTCGGCTGCCGAGAGCGCCTGCCCTTTGCCCTGAGCCTGGAGCCGGAGCGTCAGCGCACCCGCGCGCTCGGCCACCTCGGCGGTTCGATCGCTCGAGCCGTCGTCCGCCACGATCACGTCCGCGTCGGGGAAGGCGGCTCGAAGCGCCTCGATCGTTCCGGGCAGAGCATCCGCCTCGTTCCGGGCGGGAACGAGAATCGTGAGTTTCACGCGCCTTCTTCGGGCGACGGAACCGGCGCGATCGGCGGCAGAATCGCGTCCGCATCCGCGCGCAGGCCGTAGTGACCCGATTCCGCCCCGCTCAGGAGCACCGCGAGCGCCACCCTGCCGGCGGCGGTCTCGGCCGCGTCCACACTCGAGAAGCGTGCCCGGCGAAACACGCCGATCGCGGACGGCGAGGCGGTTCGCGTCTCGACGCCGACGGCGGGCACGCGTCCCTGCAGTCCTTCATACAGACCTGTCAAGAAGCGCGCGGTGTCGCCGCGCTGGGGGCGGGAGCGCGCGATCACGACCGCGTCGACCGCGCGCGTGTTTCCCCCCTGGCGCTGCCGCACCAGATCCTCGGCAACCGCGTCCCAGAGGGGTGTCTCGCCGCCTGCCACCAGCTCGCGGCCGAGATCGCGGCCCAGATCGAGCAGGCCAGTCTCGCCGGCGTACCTGGGCACGTCGGGCGCCGCCGAGACCGTCGCCAGGAGCGTGTCCCGCTGGATCGGGACTGCGAGCGCCCTCACGCGCGCGATCGTGCCGTCGGCGTCTCTGAGCGTCCGCTCGATCGCCGACTGGAGCTCGGGCGCCAGCGAGCCGACGGAGACGATCGCGACTGCCTTGCCACTGAGGCGGCCTCGCATCACCGCGTCGTAACCCTGGCCGAGGAAGGCCCCTGCCGCCTCCTGCTCACGCGAGCGATTGCGCTCGGCGTCGAGGTCGCTCTGCAGACGCTCGATCTGCCGGTTCAGCGTCCGCCGCTCGCTCTCCTCGACCAGGCCGCTGCCCGAGATCCCGACGCCGACCATGATCCCGATCGTGAGTGCCAGGAACACGGCCGCGAGCGAGGCGACGTGGTAGCGGAGATCAAACATCCGCCATCCGGCTTGCTGGGCGGTGCGGCACTAGGGCAACCCGAAGAGGTCGCGGATGCGTAGGCTGAGGAGCTCGATCAGGTTGCGCAGATCCGGAGAGGCCAGGATCGCTGCGAGCGCGGCACCGAGACCCGTCGCGGCGAAGGCGACCAGCGGCCAGACGCCGACGCGCCGGCTGACGAGCCGGGAGACACCCTTGGCGTCGATCAGGATCTCGCCGACCTTCAGCCGGGTCACGAACGTGGACGACATGCCCGCCCGGTCGCGCTCGAGAAACTCGATCAGGTTGAAGTGCGTCCCGACCGCGACGATCAGCTCCGCGCCCTTCTCGTAGGCGAGGAGGAGTGCGAGATCCTCGCTGATCCCGGTGGCGCCGACGACGTGGTGCCGGACGCCGAGCCGAGCGAGCCGCTCAGCCCCGGGAGCCGTGCCACCCGGGTAGGCGTGCACCACGAGCTCTGCGGCCGAGCGTAGGGCCGCATCCGAGACGGAATCCATGTCGCCGACGATCACATCGGGCCGGAAGCCCGCCTCGAGCAGGGCGTCGGCTCCCCCGTCGACCGCGATCAGGACGGGCTTGAAGTCGCGGATGTAGGGCAGCACGATGCGGAGATCGCGCTTGTGCCCGGGCCCGCGCGCGACCACGAGCGCGTGCCGGTCGCGAAAGCGGATCGCGAGCGGCGGAAAGGCGATTCCCTCCGCCAGGAGGTGACCTTCCTCCCGCAGGTAGCGCATCGTGTTCTCGGCAAACGCTCCGAGGGCCTCCGTCACACGCCCGCGCTGCTCGTCCAGGATCGCGGACAACCCACGAGCGTCGAGCATCTGGCCCGAGGCGACGCACGTGCCATTCCTGAACAGGCTGGCTCCACGGACGGTCAGGAGCTCACCGTCCGAGACCTGCTCGAAGAGCTCGGCACCGGGCGCGTCGATCAGTCGCACGCCGCCGCGAACGAGCAGCAGCGGACCGGGGTTCGGGAAGCGGCCGGTCTGCGAGGGCGAGACGTTGACCACGACCCGCACGCCCGACTCGATCAACTCCTCGGCCGAGACACGGTCGATGTCGCGGTGGTCGATCACGGCGATGTCGTCCGGCGTCAACCGGCGAACGAGGTGCTTCGTCCGGCGGTCGAGCCGGGCGGTGCCCGTGAACTCGACGAAGCTCATGAGACGGCGGAGATGAACTCCTGCCCGCCGAGCATCCGCTGGATCTCCTGACGCCGCTCCTCCGCGCCGAGCACCTCGATGCGTGTGTGGGTCGGGTCGCCGGGCACCTTCTCGACCCGGAAATGGCGTTCCGCCAGACTAGCGATCTGGGGCAGGTGCGTGATCACGATCACCTGGGCCCGCTGGCCGAGCCGGCCAAGCGTCTCGCCGACCGCGTGTGCCGTCCCGCCCCCGATTCCGGCGTCGATCTCGTCGAACACCATGGTCTCCCCGCCGGCGACCGCAGCGATCGCGAGCGCGATTCGCGAGAGCTCACCGCCCGAGGCCGTCTCGGCCACCGGCGCGTACGGCAGGCCCGGGTTCGGCCTGATCAAGAACCGCGCGGCGTCGGCACCACTCGGCCCCTGCTCGCGCTCGGAGAGGTCAACCCGAAAGTCGCCCTCCCCCACGCCCACGGCTCGCAGTTCCCGCGCGACAGCGTCCGCCAGCGGCACGGCGGTTTGCTGTCTGGCGGCCCGAAGCTCGCCGGCGAGCCCCGCGACCTTGGCCTCGGCGGCCGCCAGCGCCGCCCGTGCAGCCGCCGCCGGGTCGGCGCCGTCCTCGAGCGCGGTCAGCTCGGCGCGCGCCTCTGCGGCACGGGCCAGCACGTCTGCAAGCGAGGCGGCGCCGAACCGGCGCCTGAGGTCTCCGATCCGA
>Ga0183260_10001965_pt1 | contig 17148 bp, 18 predicted proteins | sample AntDrymUQ4972206_2_FD_129768 | JGI IMG/M metagenome (GOLD analysis project Ga0183260, IMG submission 129768) | Polar desert sand microbial communities from Dry Valleys, Antarctica - metaG UQ497 (22.06) (version 2) (version 2) | ecosystem: Environmental > Terrestrial > Soil > Desert | place...
CCTATTTGCAGCGAGAATGCGCCGGGTAATAGGCCCGGCGCAGTTTTTGCCCGCCAGCTTGTGACGTACTCGCACTTGCAAACGAGCTAGAAGAGGAGCGCGGCCATCCGTTAAGTCTTCGTTAATTCTCGGCGTTTGGGACAGAAGAGAAACCGCGCACGTCGTTTAATCGAATACCCGGAGAGAAAAGAGGATGCAGGCACACGACATGCCCACCACTGACATCGACATTCGTGAAACCGAGCTCGAGCGCATCCAGCGCTGGCGCACCGAGGAGCTCCTCCGAGCCGGGTACGAGGTTCGCGCTGCCGAGCGGATCGCGGGCCGCCTCGACGTCGACCTGCACCGGGCTGTCGAGCTGCTCGAGCAGGGCTGCCCGCCCGAGCTCGCAGTCGAGATCCTGCTCTAGACCCCGCGCGTAGCCGCGAGCGGTCAGTATTGGTGCCGTGCTGCAGCTGACGGCCTCCATTCCCTCGCCCGGCTCGGGCGTGATCGACCTGGGCCCGCTCGAGATCCACATGTACGGGCTGATGCTCCTGCTCGCGATCGCCGCGTGCGTGGGGCTGACCGGGCTCCGCTGGACGCGACGAGGAGGAGACTGGGATCTCGTGCTTCGCGTCGCGGTCTGGGGCGTCGCTGCCGGCATCGTCGGCGCGCGGGCCTACCACGTCCTGACGAGCTGGGACGAGGTGCCGGACGAGTGGTGGGGCCCCTTCGCCGTGTGGGAGGGCGGGCTCGGCATCTGGGGCGGCATCCTGCTGGGATCGCTCGCGGGGGCGTTCGTCGTTCGCCAGGCGGGCGAGAGCCCGACCGCGATGATGGACGCGGCGGCGCCGGGCCTGCTCGTCGCACAGGCGGTCGGGCGGGTCGGGAACTGGTGGAATCAGGAGCTCTTCGGCAAGCCGACCGACCGGGCGTGGGGATTGGAGATCGACCCGGAGCACCGGCCGCTCGAGTACCTCGACACCGAGACGTTTCATCCGACCTTTCTCTACGAAGGTCTCTACGCGCTCGCGGCCGCGGGCGTTCTGCTCGCGGTCGACGCGAGGTTCCGGATCCGGGCTCCGGCCCTCTTCTCGCTTTACGTCGCGCTCTACTGCGCGGGCCGCTTCTTCGTCGAGCTGCTTCGCATCGACCCGGCGCACGAGTTCTTCGGGCTTCGGCTGAACGCGTGGGTCGCGGCCGTTCTCTTCGTCGCCGCGGTTGCGTTCTTCATCTGGCGGCAGTTCGGCCGCCGGCCGAGCGAGCCGGCCTCGCCGCAGCGTCCGCGCGGCCCGGCCATGGCCGTCCCGAAGAGCCGCGTCCGCTCACCCCGCTAGGTTCCCGCCATGGAGGTGCGGGAGCTCGAGCTCGACCTCGAGGCGTTCGAGGGACCCTTCGACCTTCTGCTGACGCTCGTTTTGAAGGAGGAGCTCGAGCTGAAGGAGGTCGACGTCGCGGAGATCGTGACCGCGTTCGTCGCGGAACTCGCAGACCGCGGCGAGCTCGATCTCGACGCGTGCGGAGAGTTTCTCGTCCTCGTCGCCGCGCTCCTCGAGCTGAAGGCGCGCGCACTCTTCCCCGACGGCGAGACGGCGCTCGAGCTCGATCCAGAGGAGGCGGCCGAGGAGCTGGCTCGCCGGCTGGCCGAGTACCGGCGGGTCAAGGAGGCCGCGGGCTGGCTGGCCGAGCGCCTCGAGCAAGAGCACGAACGCTTCTTCCGCGTCGGGCCCGCACCGTTCGCACCCCGTCCGAGCCTTCGTCTCGCGCGGCAGCAACCCGAGCGTCTCGCCGCGGCGTTGAGAGGGTTGGCGCAGGAGCCGCCGAAGCTCTCACTCGAGCACATGGCGCTCCGCTTTCCGCCCGTCTCGCAGTTCGTCGCGCGCTTTCGCGCCCTCCTCGGCCGCCGCAGCCGCCTCGACTTCGAGTCCGAGGTGCAGGGCCTCTCGCGGGTCGAGCAGGTCGTCGCCTTTCTCGCTGTGCTCGAGCTGTACAAGTCGAGCGAGCTCGGGCTCTCGCAAGCCGCGCCGTTCGCTCCGATCCGGATTAGCCGCCTGCAGGGAGAGAGGGGGGCCGCGTGGATCGCCCGCTCCGCCTGATCGCCTCGAACCCGCTCGACCAGCTCGCGCGCACGCTCGAGGCGCTCCTCGTCGTTGCCTCCGAGCCGCTCTCGCTCGAGCAGCTGGCCGAGGCCGCGGCCGATGACCCCGAGCGCGTGGAGACGGCGCTCGGACTCCTCGCGGAGCGTTACCGCGAGGGAAGGAGTGGCATCGTGCTCGAGCGCGTGGCCGGGGGGTTCGGCTTTCGTGCGGCCCGTGAGGCGGCCGGGGCCTGCGAGCGCCTGTTCGAGCGACCCGTGCAGCGCAGCCTGTCCCAGGCCGGCCTCGAGACCCTCGCGATCGTGGCGTACCTCGGGCCGTGCTCGCGGCCGGAGGTCGCGCGCATCCGCGGCGTCGCGGCCGACTCCGCCGTGGCGGGACTGCTCGAGCGTGGGCTGATCGCGGAGGCCGGGCGGGACACGTCGCCGGGCGGTGCCGTGCGCTACCGCACGACCGCGCTCTTCGAGCGGGTGTTCGGGCTCGAGAGCCTGTCGGAGCTGCCGGCGCTCGACGATCTCGGCGGTGACGCGGAGGAGCTTCGGGAGCGCCTCCACGCCGTGGCCGACCAGCGGCCCGCGTAGGCCTCCACCGCGCGCGGATCGTTCGAGCGGCGCTTCAGGCGAGCGCGATCGCGACGTCCTCGATCGCTCGGACGAGCGCCTCGAGCTGCTGGCCCGCTGGCGTGAGGCGGTACTCGACGCGCGGCGGACGCGAATCGACCACCTGGCGCTTGAGCACGCCAGCCTCCTCCAGCTCGGTGAGGCGCTGCGCGAGCGTCCGCGACGGCACGGGCCCGACCGCATGCTTGAACTCGTTGAAGCGGACGGCGCCCGTGTGCGCGGCGTACACGATCGAGACCGTCCAGCGACGCTCGAGGAGGCCCGCCGCGCGGCGGACCCCCTCGGGCACCGGCTCACATTTCCTGCAACGCCACATCGCGAGAGACCGCCGCTAGGCGGCGAGCCTGGCTTCGCCGACCGCGGCTGGCTCGAGTGCCAGCTCGAGCGCTTCGCCGACGCTCATCACGGGATGGAACGTCATCTCCTCGCGCACGGGCTCGGGCACGTCGTCGAGATCGGGCCGGTTTCGCTCGGGCAGGATCACGTCGGTCAACCCCGCCGCGTGCGCGGCCAGGACCTTTTGCTTGAGCCCGCCGATGGGGAGCACGCGGCCCTGCAGCGTGACTTCGCCGGTCATCCCGACCGTGTGCCTGACGGGGCGCCCGGTGAGGAGCGAGGCGAGCGCGGTCGTCATCGCGACGCCCGCGCTAGGCCCGTCCTTCGGGATCGCGCCGGCCGGCACGTGCAAGTGGAACGAGCGTTCGTCGAACGCTGACTCGTCGATGTCGAGCTCGCCTGCGTGCGCGCGGACCCAGGACAGCGCGATCCGCGCCGACTCCTTCATCACGTCGCCGAGCTGTCCGGTCAGGAGCAGCTCGGTGCCCCCGCTCATCGAGGTCGCCTCGACGAAGAGGACGTCGCCGCCGGTTCCGGTCACGGCCAGGCCGGTCGCGACGCCGGGCGTCGCCGTCCGCTCGGCCGACTCCTGGAAGAACTTCTGGCGTCCGAGCGCGTCTCGCACAGCGGCGAGGTCGACGACGAGCGGGGGCGCCGCCTGGTCGGAGGCGACCTTCGTCGCGGTCTTGCGCAGGATCTTGCCGAGCTCACGCTCGAGCTGACGAACGCCGGCCTCGCGCGTGTACTCGGTGACCACCGACCCGATCGTCGAGTCGTCCACCGTGACTTCCTCCTCGCGCAGGCCGTTCCGCTCGCGCTGACGCGGCCACAGGTACCCGCGGGCGATCGCCACCTTCTCGTCGACCGTGTAGCCGTCGAAGCGAATCACCTCCATCCGGTCGAGCAGCGGTCCGGGGATGGTCTCCGCGATGTTCGCCGTCGCGATGAAGACGACCTCCGAGAGGTCGAGCTCGACATCCAGGTAGTGATCGCGGAACGAGTGGTTCTGCGCCGGGTCGAGCACCTCGAGGAGGGCCGCCGAAGGATCGCCGCGCCAGTCCGCTCCGACCTTGTCGACCTCGTCGAGCATGATCACCGGGTTCATCGTGCCGGCGTCGCGCAGGGCGCGAACAAGTCGTCCCGGGAGCGCGCCGATGTAGGTGCGCCGGTGACCACGGATCTCGGCCTCGTCGCGGACGCCGCCGAGCGACATGCGGACGAACTCGCGTCCGAGCGCACGTGCAATCGACTCGCCGATCGAGGTCTTCCCGGTGCCGGGGGGCCCGATCAGCGTCAGGATGGCGCCGCTCCGCTTGTCCTCGGTGATGCCGCGTTCCTGGCGCAGCTTTCGCACGGCCAGGTACTCGACGATCCGCTCCTTCACGTCCTCGAGCCCTTCGTGGTCGGCGTCGAGCACCTCGCGGGCGTGCACGGGCTCGAGCCGCTCCTCCGAGCGCTGCGACCACGGGACGGCGATGAGCCAGTCGAGGTACGTCCTGATCATGGAGGCCTCGCCGCTCGCCTCGCCCATCCGCTCCAGGCGGTCGAGCTCACGGTCGGCCTGCTCACGCACGGCCTCGGGCATGCCGGCTTCCTCGATCTTGGTCCGGTACTCGTCCATCACGGAGCCGTCGTCCTCGCCGAGCTCCTTGCGGATCGACTCCATCTGCTTGCGCAGGATGTACTCGCGCTGTTGCTTCTGGGCGCCCGACTCGACGTCGTCGCGGATGCGCCTGCGCACGTGCAGCTCGGCGAGCCGCTCGCGCTGAAGCCGGACGCAGAGCTCGAAGCGCTCCTTCAGCTCGACCGTCTCGAGCACCTCGACCTTCTGCTGCACGTTGAAGTCGGGTGAGTAGCCGACGGTGTCGGCCAGGGCCCCGGGCTCGGTGATCGAGCGGACGAACGCGGAGATGCGGCCGTCGTCACCGCGGAGCTCGAGAATCTCCTCGACGAGGGCGCGGTACTCGCGCTCGAGGTCTCGGAGCGGGCCCTCCACGCTCTCGGGGTCGGGGCGCTCCTCGACGACCACACGGAGGCGGCCGGCGGTATCGGTCTGTGCGGCGCCTACGACGCCACGGTGCAGGCCGTGCAGCGTCACCGCTCGCCCGCCACCGGGAAGGTGCACGCGATCGAGTACTTCGGCCACCGTGCCGACGCTGGCGTAGGAGTTGTCGTGCCGCGGGACCAGGAGGACGCGCTCGTCCTCACCGGCGTCCACCGGCAGCGTGACGGTCATATTCGGAAAGACGACGATGTCGTCCAGCGGAATGAGCAGCAGGGTGCTCACCAGTTCACCTTCCTCAGTAGGACTCATTTGTCCGCCTAAGTATACAAAATGAACCTAGTTAGCGTAATGCCCGAACACGGGCCAGATCAGAGTCGGCGGATGATCTCCTCGGCCTCCGTCCGCGTGAACGCGCGCAGTGTCTCCGTGTGCTCTGCGCCGTACCGCTGCAGCTTGAGCAGGATCTCGGCCGCCGTCTCGTCGTCGGGTGCGTCGAAGATCTCGACCACGTCGTAGCGCCCGAGCGTGACGTAGACGCCGATCAGCGTCCCGCCGGAGTCCTCGATCGTCCGCTCGCTGTCCTCGACGCGCTCGCGCCAAGCGGGAAGGCCCGCGAGGCCCTGGGAGGTCCAGCGCATGAGCGAGATGTAGTGCGGCATCCGCCACCTAGGCTCGCACAAACCGCGGGCGTCCAGAATGAGCGGCGTGCGTCTGAACGCGTACCTGGCCCGGACCGGCGTGGCGTCCCGCCGGGGCGCCGACGAGCTGATCAAAGCGGGGCGCGTGCGTGTCAACGGCGAGCGCGGGGAGCTGAACACGTTCGTCGAGCCCGGCGACCGGGTCGAGCTCGACGGCAGGCCGCTCTCGGCCCAGGAGCTCGCGTACGTGCTCCTGCACAAACCGGCGGGGGTCGTGACCACCGCGAGCGATCCGCAGGGCCGCCGCACGGTCGTCGACATCGTCGAGCACAGGGCACGTGTAGTGCCGGTTGGGCGGCTGGACGCCGACACCACCGGCGCGCTTCTCCTCACCAATGACGGGCCGCTCGCCCACCGGCTCGCGCATCCACGCTACGGCGTCGAGAAGGTCTACGTCGCCGATGTCGAGGGCAGGCCGAGCGGGGATGCGCTCAGGCGGCTCGCCGAAGGTGTCGAGCTGGACGACGGGTTGAGCGCCCCTGCGCACGCACGGCGGCTCGCGCCCTCGCGCCTCGAGCTGACCTTGCACGAGGGTCGTAAGCACCAGGTCAAGCGGATGTGCGCTGCCGTCGGGCACCCCGTGCGGCGCCTGCACCGAGCGCGCTACGCGGGCCTGACGGCGGACGGGCTAGCGCCCGGCGAGTGGCGCGAGCTGACGGGCGCCGAGCTCGCCCTGCTTCGCTCGCGGCCCTTGAGTGGCTCTTAAGGTGAGACGAAGCCCATCCGCTCGTACATCGCTGCCAGCATGGGAGCGGCCGCCTCGCGCGCCTTCTCGGCACCGTCGGCCAGGAGTCGCCGGAGCTCTCCCTCGTCCGCGCGGAGTTCGCGGTAGCGGGCCTGGATCGGCTCGAGCAGTCCGACGACCGCCTCCGCGACGTCCTCCTTGAAGCGTCCGTAGCCCTCGCCGTCGTAGCGAGTCTCGATCGCGGCGATCGGCTCACCGGTCGCGACAGCCATGATCTCGATCAGGTTCGAGACGCCCGGCTTCTCGGCCGGAGCGTGGCGGACCTCGCGCCCCGAGTCCGTGACCGCGGTCTTGACCTTCTTCCGGAGTACGTCCGGGGGGTCGACCAACCGGACGACGCCCTGCGGTGAGCCGGCCGAAGTCGACATCAGGCGCTCCGGCTCTTGCAGGTTCTTGATCCGCGCTCCCTCGTCCGGAAAGACGCCCGCCGGCACCCTGAAGGTCTCGCCGAAGCGGGCGTTGAAGCGCTCGGCGATGTCGCGTGCCAACTCGATGTGCTGGCGCTGGTCGTCTCCGACCGGGACGATGTCGGTCGCGTAGAGCAGGATGTCGCCGGTCATCAGCACCGGGTAGCTGAAGAGCCCGGCCGAGACGAGCTCCTGCTCCGCAGACTTCTCCTTGAACTGGGTCATCCGCCGAAGCTCGCCGACGCTCGCGATCGAGCTCAGCAGCCAGGCGGCCTCGGCGTGCGCCGGCACGTGGCTCTGGGCGAAGACGATCGAGCGCTTCGGGTCGAGCCCGGTCGCGAAGAGCATTGCGGCCAGCGAGAGCGTGGCCTCGTGCAGCCCCTCGGGCTCGTAGGCCGTCGTGATCGAGTGGAGGTCGACGATGCAGAAGTAGGCGTCCCCCCGTTCCTGCGTCGCCACGTACTGACGGAAGCCGCCGCTGTAGTTGCCGAACGTCTTGTCGCCGGAGGCGCGGATTCCGGAGAAAATGCGCATTGCGTCATCCCCCTTCGAGAAAGTTGCGGGCGAGCTCGGGCCCGACCGGTGTGAGCACTGATTCGGGGTGGAACTGAAGCCCGTCGATCGGGAGTTCGGGATGGCGAACGGCCATGATTTCGCCGTCCGACGCCGTCGCGGACACTTCGAGCGGGGCGGGCACCCGTGTCGCCGCGAGCGAGTGGTAGCGGCCCGCCGGGAAATCCGGGGACACATCGGCGAAGATTCCCCGACCGTCATGGCGCACGACGGCGGCCTTACCGTGCACCAGCCGGCGGGCGGGGCCGACGTCGCCGCCGAATGCTTCGACGATCGCCTGGTGGCCGAGGCAGACGCCGAGCGTCGGCACCCGCGGCGACAGCCGTCGGACGATGTCGAGCGTGTTGGCGGCGCCCTCTGGCCGGCCCGGGCCTGGTGACACGACCAGGTACGAGGGCGACAGACGTTCGGCCGAGCTCGCGTCCAGCATGTCGTTTCGGTGTACGACCACCTCGGCGCCGAGCGCCCCGAAGAGGTGGGCGAGGTTGTAGGTGAAGCTGTCGTAGTTGTCGATCAGGAGGATCACGAGGACACCTCTGCGAGGTCGATCGCAGCTTCCACGGCCGCCAGCTTGTTGAGGCATTCCTCGTGCTCCGCTCCCGGGTCCGAGTCCGCGACGACGCCGCCGCCCGCCTGCATGTATGCCACCCCTGCGGAGAGCACGATCGTGCGGATCGTGATGCAGGTGTCGAGCGTGCCGTCGGGCAGCGCGTAGCCGACGGCGCCTGCGTACGGGCCGCGGCGGTAGCCCTCGAGCTCGGAGATGATCTGCATTGCGCGTACCTTCGGTGCGCCGGAGACCGTGCCGGCGGGGAAGCACGCGCGGAGGAGCTCGTAGGGGCCGACGTCCTCGGCCAGCTCGCCGGAAACCTCCGAGACGAGGTGGGTCACGTGCGAGAAGCGCTCGGGCTCGAGCAACCGCTCGACCTGAACGGTGCCCGGCCGGCACACACGCGAGAGGTCGTTGCGGCCGAGGTCGACGAGCATCATGTGCTCGGCGCGATCCTTTTCCGAGCGGAGGAGCGCCTCGACGTCGCCGTCGCCGGCGCGGACGGTGCCCGCGATCGGATTGAGGGTCGCGCGGTTGCCCTCCAGCTTGACCAGCGTCTCCGGCGACGAGCCGATCAGCGCGAGCTCACCGAGCTCGAGCAGGAACAGGTAGGGCGAGGGGTTGACGCGCCGGAGCGCGCGGTAGAGCTCGACCGGGCTCGCGCGCGTCCGCCGCTCGGCGCGCTGCGACAGCACGATCTGGAAGGCGTCGCCGGCTCTGATGTACTGCTGCGCGCGGCGCACGCGCGACTCGTGTTCGCGCCGGCCCGGCGTTCGGATTGTCGACCGGGCGCCGCCTTTGCGGCCCGCAAGCGGTGGCAGCGGTGCGTCGAGGCGTCTCACGACCTCCGCCGGGTCACCGTACAGCGTCTCCGCGACCCCGCGGGCATGGTCGAAGCGCACGAGCGTGTCGCACTCGATGAAGCGGCTCTCCGGATGATCGGGACCGCTCTCGGGAAGCCGGACGGTCGGTTCGAGCGCCGCCACGTGGTCGTAGGCGAGGTAGCCGACGACGGGCAGAGCGGAGGACTCGGCCCCGGCGAGCGAGACGAGCCTCGAGCCGCCACCCACGAACGAGTACCGGCCGAGACGGCCCTGCTCGACCGACTCGAGGAGAAAGCTCGCACGGCCGTCCTCGTGCAGCCGTAGGTAGGCCCCCAGCGGGGTGAGGAGGTCGGCGGCTATGTCGGTCGAGGTCGTCATCTCATCGTCTCTGCACGCAAAAAAACCCTCCGGGTGGAAGGTCTCGAGCGAGGCGGGCTTTTTGGCCTGGATCAGGTCAGGCGACGCCCCCGCCCCGCTCGCGGCACCAGACCCAGCTCTCGGAGGGGGAAGAAGTCGTCATCGTCATTCGAGGATAGACAACGAGCGGTCATCCCGCAATGAGCTCTAGGCCGCAGTCGCAAGCGCTGCCGGGACGGAGCGCGCCCGCTCGACGATCAGGTCCACGAGGTTCACGAACGGGTCGAAGCCGATCACGCCCGGCGCGTCGGCGACGAAGTTCGAGAGGGCATTCAGGTCGTAGAAGTACGGCAGGCCGTCGCGGTCGCTGACGAGGTATTCCACGCCTCCGAGATCCATGCCGGCCGCCGCGACCAGGCGGCGGGCGTCGTCGATCAGCTCGGCCGGCGGCTCGACGCGCTCGATCGGCAGGCGCCCGCCGGAGACTCCTTCGGCGATGCCGGGCAGCTCGCAGTAGTCGGCCGGGCAGAGGTTGAAGCCGCCCGGGACGAGCTTGATCCGGATCGCGTAGAGGAACTCGCCGCCGAGAATCTCCACGCGCACGATGGAGCCGGTCCTGGCGGGGAGGTGCTCCTGTACGAGGGCGGTTTCGTCGAGCCCGAGCTCGATCGCACCTTCCCGCGCGGCAGCAGCGAGCTCATCCGGCGTCGCGAACGAGCGGATGCCCGCACCGCTGCCCCCGATGTTCGGCTTGACGAGCACCGGGAAGCGGAGGCCGTCGGCGGCCGCCGGAGCTCGGGCTGGATCGTTGATGACGCGGGTGGCGGGGTAGCGGAGCCCGAGGCGTGCGAACAGTGAGCACTGCGCCGCCTTGGAGAGCTCGAGGCGGAACGCCCCGTACCCGTTCAGCACCGGAGCGCCGATGTGCTCGAGGTATGCGAGGTAATGGAGGCTGTGAAACGTCGCCCTGGCGTGGCCGCGCGTCCACGCGGAGGGACTCATGCGGTTCACCACCAGCGACGGGCGCGGAGCACGCTCGGCCGGGTCCCACACGATCTCGTTCGCGTTCAGCTTCGTGTACGGGACACCGCGGCGCTCGAGCTCGGCGAAGAGCGGCTCGAACCACAGCGGGTGCTCGTACAGCACTTCGACGTGCGGTTCCATGCACTCACTATAGAAAGTGAAGCGTCAATGCGGCGGGCTAGGCCTTTCCGAGCTCGAGCTTCGTGACCTCGAGAATTGTCCTGTGCAGAACCTGGAGGCCGTCATCGGAGAGCGGGCCGCTGTTCATCTCGATCAGATGCTCGAGCAGCCGGCGCTCACGGTCGAGGTCGACGAATGCGAGACCGCTCGCCTCCTTCACGCCCTTAAGCTCGGCGACCAGCTCGAGACGCGTGTTCAGGAGAGAGACGATTGCGCGGTCGACCTCGGCGATCTTCTCGCGCAGTGCCTCGATGGCCGCGTCGCTCACCGAATCACCCCTCGGTAACAATAGGTCGATGGTCGGCGTCTCCGCATGGTCGCCGTCGTCGTGGCGGGAACGTCCGGCGCTCCAGCAGCCCGTGTGGCCGGATTCCGGCCGCGCCGACGACGCACGCCGCCGGCTTGCCGCCCTGCCGCCGCTCGTCTTCGCCGGCGAGGCGCGGCACCTCACCGCTGCGCTGGCCGAGGTCGCGGAGGGCCGTGCGTTCCTGCTCCAAGCCGGAGACTGTGCCGAGTCCTTCGACGATTTCTCGGCCCCATCCATTCGGGACAAGCTGAAAGTTCTCTTGCAGATGGCGGCTGTCCTGACCTACGGGGCGACGCTTCCGGTGGTCAAGGTGGGCCGGATCGCCGGGCAGTTCGTGAAACCTCGCTCGTCCCCCACAGAGCGTGTCGACGGGGTCGACCTGCCGTCTTTCCGGGGGCACATGGTCAACGGCGATGCCGCGTCGCCCGAGGCCCGCGTGCCGGACCCGGAGCGAATGCTCGCAGGATACAACCAGTCCGCCGCGACGTTGAACCTCGTGCGCGCGTTCACGAAGGGAGGCTTTGCCGACCTCAACCAGGTGCACATGTGGAACCAGGAGTTCGTGGCGAGCTCGCCCGCCGGGCAGCGCTACGAGACGATTGCGAGCGAGATCGAGCGGGCGCTTCGCTTCATGGCCGCCGTCGGGATCGACGTGCCGGCGCTGAAGCAGCTGCAGCAGGTCGACCTCTGGACGAGCCACGAAGCGCTGCTGCTCGACTACGAGGAGGCGCTGACGCGCCGCGACTCGCTCACGGGTGACTGGTACGACTGCTCGGCGCACATGCTGTGGGTCGGGGAGCGCACTCGCGATCCTCGCGGTGCCCACGTCGAGTTCCTTGCCGCCGTGCACAATCCGATCGGCTGCAAGCTCGGCCCAACCGCCTCCGCCGAGGAGGTGCTCGAGCTCTGCGAGCGGCTGAATCCGGGACGCCTTGCGGGCCGCCTGTCCCTAATCGTCCGCATGGGTGCGGCCCACGTCTCGGAGCGCCTGCCCCCGCTGCTGCGAGCCGTTCGCGAGGCGGGGCATCAGGTCGTCTGGGTGTGCGATCCGATGCACGGGAACGTCTCCACGACCGCCTCGGGCCGGAAGACGCGCCATTTCGACACGATCATCGCGGAGATCGAGGCGTTCTTCGACGCCCACGCGGGTGCGGGCACCTGGCCGGGCGGCATCCACCTCGAGTTCACAGGCGACGACGTCACGGAGTGCCTCGGGGGTCCCGAGCAGGTGCGCGCGGAAGGGCTCGATACGCGCTACATGACGCTCTGCGACCCGCGGCTCAACGCCCGCCAGTCGCTCGACCTCGCGTTTCGCGTCGCCGAGCTCATGCGCCGTCGACCGTAGTGTTTCGGCGGCTCGCGATCATCGGCACCGGCTTCATGGGAGCGTCCGTCGGCCTGGCGGCCAAACGCGAGGGTGTGGAGGTGGTCGTAGGCTTCGACGAGGACCGGCCCGCGGCGGCCGCAGCCGCCGAACGGGGCGCGATCGATGCGGTGGCCGACTCGCTGCCGGAGGCGGTCGACGCGGCGGACCTCGCCGTCGTGGCCGTCCCCGTCGCGCGACTCGCGACCGAGGTCATGGCGGTCCTGGCCACGAGCGGCGACGCGTGCACCGTCACCGACCTCGGCTCCACGAAGGCGGCTGTCTGCGCCGCGGCGGGCGAGTCGCACCGCTTCATCGGCGGTCACCCCGTCTGTGGCTCCGAGGCGCGCGGACCCGCCCACGCGCGCGGCGAGGTCTTCGAGGCGGCGACCTGGTACCTGTCTCCGCTCGCACGGACGGAGCCGGCGCGCTTCCAGCTCGTGCACCGCTTCGTCAGCCGTCTCGGGGCAACCCCGGTCGCCGTCGACCCGCTCGCCCACGACCGCATCGTGGCGCTGAGCAGCCACCTTCCGCACGTGCTCGCGAACGTGCTCGTGAACCAGGCCGGCGCGACTCGCATCGACGGGCACGAGCCGCTCGCGGCGGCCGCAGGGTCACTCCGCGACATGACGCGGGTCGCCGGCGCGAACCCGAGGATCTGGGTCGACATCTTTCTGGACAACGCCGAGCCGCTGGTTGCTGCCCTCGCGGAGCACCGGCGCCGCACGGAGCAGGTCGAGCGCGCGCTCATCGCCGGCGACGCCGGCTTCCTCGCACGATGGATCGGTGACGCGTCGGGTAACCGGCGGCGTATGCTCGAAGGGGCCTATCCCGACCCGGGGGCCCTGCATCGACTGCGCATCCACGTACCGGACCGACCGGGGATCCTTGCCGGCATCACCCAGGCGCTCGGAGCCGAGCGGATCAACATCGAGGACTTCGACCTGCACCACTTCTCGCCGGAGCGGGGCGGCGTCCTCACGGTCCTCGTCGGCGGCGAGCACGAAGCCGAGCGAGCTGCCGACCTCCTGGAGGGGCAGGGATACGGCGTCGTCGTCTCGGCCGTGCTCGACCCCTCATGACACGCATCGAGCCTGCGAGCTCGCTCGTCGGTCACATCGCTGTGCCCGGCGACAAGTCGATCTCCCACCGGGCCGTCCTGCTGGCGGCCCTCGGGGAGGGCGAGACGGCGATCTCCGGCTTCGGGCGCTCGGAGGACACCGAGGCGACCGTGCGCGCCGTGCGCTCGCTGGGCGTCGCCGTCGACGAGAAGGAGGTCGACGAGCTCGTGGTCGGCGGCGTGGGCCTCCACGGTCTGCGGGCGCCGGAGGCGCCGATCGACTGTGGGAACGCCGGGACGCTGCTCCGCCTGCTGACCGGCGTGTTGGCGGGGCAGGACGGACGTTTCGAGCTCACGGGCGACGAGTCGCTCTGCCGTCGGCCCATGGAGCGGATCGCCGCCCCCCTTCGCGGGATGGGCGCTCGGGTGGAGACCGCCGAGGGGCGGCCGCCCGTGGTCGTTCGGGGCGCCAGGCTGCACGGCGCCAGGCACCGGTTGCCGCTAGCGAGCGCGCAGGTGAAATCGTGCCTGCTCCTGGCGGGCCTCGTGGCGCGTGAGGACGAGACGACCGTCGAGGAGCCGCTGCAGACGCGCGACCACACGGAGCTCCTCCTGGAGTCGGCCGGGGTGAGCATGCGGCGCAGCCCACGGACCGCGACGGTTCGGCCCGGCCGCGCTCCCTCGCTGGGCGAGGTCCGGGTTCCCGGCGATTTCTCGTCGGCCGCGCCGTTCATCGTGGCGGCGACTCTCCTGCCGGGCTCGCGGCTGACGCTGCACGGCGTGGGCCTGAACCCGACCCGCGCGCGCCTGCTCGACGTGCTCGAGCGCATGGGCGGACGGCTGAGTGTCTACAACCGCCACCGGCTGGGCGCTGAATGGGTGGGAGACCTCGAGGTTCGCTCGGCCGAGCTCACCGCAACGGCGGTGGAGCCGGCGGAAGTGCCGCTCCTGATCGACGAGCTGCCGCTCTTCGCCCTGCTCGCCGGCTGCGCCCGGGGCGAGAGCATCGTGCGCGGCGCTGCGGAGCTGCGGGAAAAGGAGACAGACCGGATCGAAAGTGTGACAACTTCACTGCGTGCCCTTGGCGTGCGGATCCGAGCGAGCGATGATGGCTTCAGGGTGAGAGGGGTCCCAACCCGCCCCAGGGGTGGGGGTGTGTCCTCGGCCGGCGACCATCGGATTGCGATGCTCGGGGCTGTCGCGGGTCTCGTCTCGCGTCAGGGCGTCGAGCTCGAGGACGCCGAGGCGGTCGCTATAAGCTTCCCCGGATTCTTCGAGCTCCTGGACTCGGTGACACAGCGGTGATCGTTGCCATCGACGGGCCGGCGGGTGCCGGCAAGAGCACGGTCGCGCGTCGCATCGCCGAGCGACTCGGCTTCCGCTACGTCGACACCGGCGCGATGTACCGGGCCGTCACCTGGCTCGCGATGCAGCGGGGGCTCCCGCTCGACGGCGGCGAGCGGCTGGCCGCGCTCGCCGAGGAGTGTCCGGTGCAGCTGACGACGGAGAACCGCGTCCTCATCGCCGGCATCGACGTGACGTCGTCGATCCGCCAGCCGCGCGTCGACCGGCTCGTCCCCGTCGTGGCGCGCCACCCGCCGGTACGCGAGGTGATGCGACGGCGCCAGCGCGAGCTTGCCGACGAGGGCAGCGCAGTCGTCGAAGGCCGGGACATCGGCACGGTCGTCGCGCCCCACGCCGAGGTCAAAGTCTATCTCGTCGCCGACCGGAACGAGCGGGCCCGTCGCCGCACCGCCGAGCGTCCCGGGATAGGGACGGATGCCCTCGCGACCGACCTGCGCATCCGGGACGAGAGCGACGCCGCGCGCATGCGGCCCGCGCCCGACGCCGAGCTGATCGACACGACGAGCCTGCCGATCGACGACGTCGTCGCTCGGATCGAGCACCTGATCCGCGCCCGCCTCCCGGCCTAGAGACTTGATGTGAAATTCACGAGGACCCGAGAACGCGCCAGACACCACACCGGATCGCCATCCTCGCGCCCCCGGCGAATCGGCAATTTCACATCAAGCCTCCAGAAACTGATGGTGCCGTGACGAGCCTCGACCTGACCTGGGCGCTCGGGCGCGCAACGCTCGGCAGCGCGTTGCGCTTCTTCGCCCCTCTGACGAGCTACGGCCTCGAGCGTGTGCCGCGGTCAGGCGGCCTCGTCCTCGCGCTCAACCATTTCCACTGGCTCGACCCGGCCGCGTTCGGTGCGGTCTCACCGCGGCCGATCCACTACATGGCGAAGATGGAGGCCCACCGCACCGCCGCGCTCGGCCACCTGATCCGTGCGTTCGGGACCTTCTCCGTCAGGCGCGGCGAGTCCGATCGCGAGGCGGTGCGCCTCATGCGACAGGTCGTACGCGACGGCAACGTGCTCGGTCTCTTCGCCGAGGGGACGAGGCAGCGGAGCGGTGTTCCCGGAGAGGTGCGCCCGGGGGCGGCCATGGTCGCGCTCCAGGAAGACGTGCCCGTCGTGCCGGCGGCCGTGCACGGCTCGCAGTTCTGGCGCTTCGGCAGCTTCCAGCCGATCTCGGTCGCCTGGGGCGAGCCGGTGCGCTTTTCGGGCCTGCCGCGCGGGTCGCGGGGTTACCGCGAGGCGTCGGGGGAGCTCGAACGCCGCATCCGGACTCTGTGGGAGTTCCTGGTCGAGATGCACCGGCTGGGACGCCCGCCTGCTGCGGCTCCGCCGCTGTGACGAGCGAGCGGACCCCCGAGCCGGCCGGCGAGCTGGTCGGCATCGTGGCGATCGTCGGCTTCCCGAACGTCGGCAAGTCGACGCTCGTGAACCGGCTGACCGCATCCCGCCAGGCCGTCGTCCACGAGACGCCGGGTGTGACGCGGGACCGGAAGGAGCTCGTCTGTGAGTGGAACGGCAAGAAGTTTCTCCTCATCGACACGGGCGGGGTGGATATCGCCGACCCCTCACCGCTGATCCGCTCGGTCGCGGATCAGGCGAGAGCCGCGGTCGCCGAGGCCGATCTGGTCCTCTTCATCACGGACGCGCGTGCGGGCATCACGCCGGGCGATGAGGAGCTGGCGGCGATCCTCCGGGCCTCCCGCAAGCCGGTGCTTCTGCTCGCGAACAAGATCGACGATCCGGCGCGGGATCTGGAGGCACTCGAGTTTCACCGGCTCGGGCTCGGCGATCCGATTCCGATGTCCGGCCTGCACGGACACGGCACGGGCGACCTGCTCGACGCCGTGCTCGAACGCCTCCCGGGTGAAGGGCGGCGCATCCCGGCAGAGGAGGCGATCCACGTCGCGATCCTGGGGAGGCCGAACGTCGGCAAGTCGAGCCTGCTGAATGCGCTCCTCGGCCAGGAGCGCGTGATCGTCTCGGAGGTGCCCGGCACGACTCGGGACGCGATCGACACGATTCTGCAGCGCGAGGAGCAGACGTTCGTCTTCGTGGACACGGCCGGCCTCCGCCGCAAGCGGCGCCAGCGGCAGGGCATCGAGTACTACTCGGAGCTCCGCGCGCTCGAAGCCGCAGAGCGCGCCGACGTCGCGCTCGTGGTCGCAGACGCCTCCGAGGGAGTGGTCGAGCAGGATGTTGCCGTCGCGGACGTTGCCCGCAAAGCTCACTGCGCGACGATCTTCGTCCTCTCGAAGTGGGACATCACCACGGTCGAGCTCGAGGAGGTTCGGCGCAGGCTGGAGCCGCGGCTGCGGCAGCGGCCTCGCGTGCTCGCCGTCTCGGCCAAGACGGGGCGCGGCCTCGACCGGCTGTTCGTCGAGATCGAGCGGGTCTTCGCCAAGCACGCTTCGCGTGTGACGACCGGCGAGCTGAACCGGGCGCTTCGAGATTTGCGCGAGACGAGACCCGCTCCGTCGCGAAGCGGTCGCCGCCTGAACCTCCTCTACGGCACGCAGGTGCGCTCACGGCCGCCTCGCTTCCGCCTGTTCGTGAACGATCCCAGCCTCGTCACCCGCGATTACGGCTACTGGATCGAGAACCAGCTGCGTGAGCGCTTCGGCCTCGCCGGCGTGCCGGTCGCAATCGACTTCGTCCG
>Ga0183260_10001966_pt1 | contig 17145 bp, 16 predicted proteins | sample AntDrymUQ4972206_2_FD_129768 | JGI IMG/M metagenome (GOLD analysis project Ga0183260, IMG submission 129768) | Polar desert sand microbial communities from Dry Valleys, Antarctica - metaG UQ497 (22.06) (version 2) (version 2) | ecosystem: Environmental > Terrestrial > Soil > Desert | place...
CAACTTCCAACTTCCAAACTCCAACTTCCAACCAATCGCCAACTACCAAACCGCGCAGATCGGCTCGATCGGTTCTGTTGGGAGTTGGAGACTGGGAGTTGCTTGAGAGTTGGTCGTTGGAAGTTGCAGGACTGACGCGAAGCGTCGGTCCTGCGACGCATCAATACTGCGAGTAGTCTCTCTTTTTGGGCGTCCGGCGCAGCTTGTAGAAGGCGCAGTCCGGGCACCAGGATTCGGGCACGAAGCCTTCCTTGCCGGCAAACGGCAGCACGTCGCGATGGGTGCAGTACTCGCCCGCATCAGGATCGCACTTCCAGCGGCAGGACTTGAACTTCATCATCGCGGCTGACGCCGCGGATAGTCCGATCTGGGCATCGGCTGGTTCGCGCGGCGTGTCGGATGTCGGCGCAGCTTCCGGGGTGATCCGCTTGGCCGGTGGGGTGAGCGGGTTGGTGTCGTCGATCATCCCCGGGGGCGCGCCGAATGGGTTGGTATCGTCGATCATCCCTGCATCTCGATCCCGACCGCCCGCTTGAGTGCTTCGAGGGCGCGGAGCTCTTCCGGCGCCACGAGCGTCAACGCCGTTCCGGTCGCATGCGCCCGTCCGGTGCGCCCGACGCGGTGCACGTACATGTCCGTGCTCGTGGGTACCTCGAAGTTCACGACGTGCGTGATGCCGTCGATGTCGAGCCCGCGCGCGGCGACGTCGGTTGCGACGAGGACCCGGTAGGTGCCGCTCCTAAACCCTTCAACCGCCTGCGTTCTCTGAACCTGCGTCCGGTCCGCGTGCAGCGCCGCCGCCTTCAGTCCGAACGACGCGAGCTTACGCGCCAGGCGGTCGGCTCCTGACTTCGTCCTCACGAAGACGAGCACCGGGCCGGCGGTCCGCCGGAGGAACTTCGCGAGCCACTCGGTCTTCTGCGCCGATGGCACCGCTTCGGCGGTGTGCGTGATCGTCTTCGCCGCGCCGGCAGGCGCACCGATCTGGACGTATCTCGCGTCGACGACGATCTCGTCCGCCAGCTTCATCACCTCTTCCGCCATCGTCGCCGAGAAGAGCAGCGTCTGCCGGGCGGCGCTGTCGGGCAGCGCCTGGACGATGCGACGAACGTCGGGCCAGAAGCCCATGTCCATCATGCGGTCGGCCTCGTCGAGGACCAGCGTGTCGAGCTTGTCGAATGCGCCGGTCTTGCTGCGCATGTGGTCCATCAGCCGGCCCGGTGTCGCGATGATGATGTCGACGCCCGATTTGAGCGCGCGCTCCTGCGGTCCCATTTCGACGCCGCCATAGACGGCCACGCTGGTGATGTCGGTGTGATACGTAAACCCTTCGACATCGTCGGCAATCTGCACGCAGAGCTCGCGCGTCGGGGCGAGAATCAGCACGCGCGTGTAGCCGCGCTCGTCGGGCGCGGCGGCGCGCGACGTGAGCATGCGATTGAGGATCGGCAGCAGGAACGCCGCGGTCTTGCCGGTTCCCGTCGCGGCGCATCCGATCAGGTCATCGCCGTTCATCACGAAGGGGATGACAGCGCTCTGGATCGGCGTCGTGGAATGAAAGCCGCGGACGCGGATCCCTTCGATGAGCGAGCTCTCGAGGCCGAGCGTTTCGAACGCGACCGGGCTCGGGTCGTACTCCGCCTGGATCCGGGTAATCGGCGTCGGCATCGTCACCGGGGCCTGGTGCCTTGGCGCGGGACGGCTGCTGGCCTTACGCGGACGGCGGCGTCCTCCAGCTGGTGGTCGGTTTGATTGGGGTGAGTGGGAGTTCAAATCTGGTCTTAGCGAGCTCGGAAGGTGATGATGCCGCGGACTGGATCGTAGGGCGAAACGCCCACCGTGACTCGATCGCCTGGTACCACCTTGATACGGAAGCGGCGCATTCGGCCGCTCAACTGCGCAAGCACCTCGTGGCCCTGGTCGCACTGCACGCGATATAACCCGCCGCTGTGGACCGCTACGACGGTTCCTTGCACATCAATCAGATCGTCCTTGCTCAAGCGCTTTCCTTTCTAATCAAAGATTGTGCCACATTTGCGAGGTTGGCAGCAATCTCAGCTAGTAACCTCCAAGTGTCTCACGGCTGCTTCAACCTGCGCCGCCAATTGCGCGTAGTCGCTGCCTGTCAGCCACATCGGCGGACCGAAGACGACCTCCGCCCGCCCTCTCTTCGGACGCCTCCAGGTATGGTGAAGGATCCGGTCCAGCCCGCTCAGCCGGATCGGCACCACCGGCAGCCCCAATCGCGACGCGATCATGCCGACGCCCGGCTGGAAGCCGATGATCTCGCCGTGATCCGTTCTCTTTCCCTCTGGGAAAATCAGGAGCGAGTCGCCCTGGTCGACGATCCCGCCAATGTAGCGGAGCGCCTCCCGCGCGCCGATCTCGCGTTGCGGTAGAGGGAAGGCGTTGAAGAAGAGCGAGGCGAGGTAGTAGTTCGCGCTGTTGGTGAATCGCTCCCGAACCGTGAACTGCTCAGGATGAAAATGCGCCGCGAAGAACTCCTTCAACATGGCGGGCGCAACCCGATGACGCCATCTGTTCGGCATGGCGTCGAGGATGGCTGCTGTGTCGAGGTGACTTTGATGATTGGCCGCGAAGATCACCGGCCCATCGATATCCTGTAGATTCTCCAGGCCCCGCACCTGCGTGCGCACGAAGATGCGCACCGCTGGCAGGATCCAGGTCGCAAGACTGAAACGTCGAACCATCCGGGCGGGTGCTCGACGGGTCCAGGTCGGGAACTCACCCGCCGAGTCCGAAACCAGCTTCGCAGCAGCCGGCATATTCGCGTTGAGTGGCTGCACCAACGCGTCGAGATCACGGATAGTTTCAGCGGCGGCGAAACTCGCTTCATCGACCGTTACCTGGAACTTCTCCTCGAGGGCCATCATCAGCTCGATGCGTTCGAGTGAGCTGAGCCCAAGTCCTTCGATCGTCGTGCCCGGTCCCAGCTCACGACCCGGTGCGAATCGCTCCACGACCTGCGCGGCTCCTGAGGCGCGAGTCGGGTGTGAGTCTACGGTCTGCCCGGTCAGCCACGTTTTCAACTCCCGTCGCCGGAGTTTGCCTGCGCCATCTGTTCTCGGCAGCTCGCCGGCCGTCCACACGGCGGCGCCGCGGATCCGCTGATGATCGGCAAGAACGGCATTGGCCCGGCGCACGATCTCGTCCACGTCGTGCCCGGCTTCGAGAACGACGACTGCATGGACCCGTTCGCCGCTCGATCCGCCGACCGGGGCACCGACAACCGCGGACTCTCGAACGCCCGGCAAGCCGTTCAGCACGCGCTCGACATCGTCTGGATAGACGTTGAGTCCATCCGGTGTGACGATCATCTCTTTCTTGCGTCCGCGGATCCTGAGATGGCCGGCCGCGTCCAGCTCGCCGATGTCGCCGGTGTGAAACCAGCCGTCCCTGAACGCCTCGCGGGTCTCGTCGGGGGCATTGTAGTAGCCGGTCGTGACGTTGTCGCCGCGGACGAGGATCTCGCCGTCCGCCGCAATCCTGATCTCCACGCCGGCGATCGGCTTGCCGACCGCGCCACTTGCACCGCCGAGAGGATGGTTCAGCGTGACGACCGGCGCCGTTTCGGTCAGCCCATACCCCTGAATCACCAGAAAGCCGAGCCCGCGCCAGAACGCTTCGAGCTCCGGGTCGAGTGGCGCCGCGCCAACGACGAACGCCCAGAACTTGAAACCGAACATCCGATGGACATCGCGATAACGCCACCAGCGCGCAAGCGGATGCGGGTGCGGCCGCTCGACGGTCAAGCCGGGCGCTCTGGCGAGGACATAGTTCCGAAGGACTTCCAGAACCTTCGGTACGCAGACGACAACCGACACGCGGCGGTCCCGGATCTGCCGGACGATGTCGTGCGGTGACAAGCTGCGACTGAACACCACGATCCCGGGCAGCATCGGCGGGACGAACGTCGCGAGCGCCTGGCCGAACATGTGGCTCATCGGCAGCAGGTTCAAGAACCGGATCGGCGCGACGAGTTTCAGATACCTGCGGTATTGCGCAATCTCCCGTTCGATCGGAATGACGTTCGCGAGGATGTTCTTGTGCGTCAGCATGACGCCCCTGGGATCCGCGGTGGCGCCGGAGGTGAAGATGATTTCGGCAACCGAGTCGGCCGTTAGCGGCGCTGCCGACGTGACTCGTGGGACCGTCGCTGCCGCTCGAGTTGCGGCCGAGCGGATCGACCATACGGGACGCGCCGTCGCAGGAGATTGCACTGTGTCTCCCACCACGATCGCCCTGGCGTCAACGATGTCGGAGATGCGGAGCAGGAGGTCGGACGGCGAGCGATAGTCGACCGGGACCGCAACGACACCTTGCAGGACACAGCCCCACAGAACAGCGATCCACTCCGCCCGGTTCTCGCTCCAGATGACGACCTTCTCGCCGGCGCCGATGCCCGCGGCCTCTAACCGCGCAGCGAAGCCGCGCGCCGCGCCTGCGACCTGCGCATAGGTCCACGTCCACGAGCGATAGCCGTCATCGTGAACGATGAAGTCGCTGTCGATCAGCGCGAGATCGTCGAACACGTCGATGAGCGTGCGCCGGACCATCCGCTGAATTATCATGGAAAATCCATGTCGCTCCCGCCGGCCTTCGCCGCCAGCGCGCTGTATGACAACCTGCTCCAGGGCGCTCTGAGGCAGTTTCTCGGCCGCGCTACATTCGAGACCGAGCCGATCCCGTCACTCTCGTCAGACGGCCGGCTTGCCATTGAACCGACCAACGATCCGTCGACGCTGTCACTGCGTTGGTTCGGCTCGCGTCATCTGCTGCACGTCCCGGCGCGGCGGCCGTTCACCGCACATGAAGTCCGGCTGGCGCGGGCGATCGGCGGCGTCCTCGCGGCTCGCTATCGCGCCATCTTCGATCCAAAGCAGATGCTGGATCGGGGCGACCTCTTCCGCGGTGCGATCGAGGATCGCTACGTCGGTGCGTTCCTGGATCCGGAACCCAACTCGGCAGAGAACCGGTCCGACCTGGTCGCGACGGCGATCGAGGTCCTGCGCGTTGCCGCGCTGTCGAGTTACGAGAATCGCTCGATCTCCTCGGGAGTGCTGCTGCTCGAAGGCGCGAAGGATCCGATCCGTGGCCACGTGACCGTCGGCGGCAACGAGTATCGGTACTCACAGGCGCTCACGGGGATCAAGAGTTTCTATCGCCTGTGCGACGGCCTGCGCACGCTCTTTGTCGTCGGGTCCACCGGCGCGGTGCTCGACATTGTCGAAGTGGGGCGTTACGCGACCGAGGCAACACTTGCGGTGCCCTGCTCGGTCGCCTATCGCTCTCATGCGCTCGCGACTGTCGGTTCCAGGAATATCTGCATCGTCCTCAGCCCGTCGCACGAGATCAAGGTGTTTGCCGAGGGCGCGCAGGTCTTCAGCTTTCGGAACGCGCGGTGGCACCTGCTCGACATCCAGGCGAAGTACGACCTGTGGGCTGAAGCCGTCGGCAATCCCGAGCTTGCCGAGCGGCTCTTTCAAACGGCGCTCGATCTGGCAGACTCACGTGAAGGTGCGCTTTTCGTGGTGCTGCGTGAGGCCGCGGCATCGTTGCCGGTACTGGTTGCACCGGGCGATCAACTGGAGGCGATGCGCAACGTTGCCGGCGAAGTGCCGTCGCGGGCGCAGTTGATGCATGTGCTGCGTGGGCGGACGGCTGTCGGGCTGGATCCCGCGGTGCTCGAGGGGCTCGCCCGGACCGACGGGGCAACGGTGATGGACAGCAGCGGCCGGCTGCTCGCGGTCGGCGCGATTCTTCTCCACACCGAACCGCCGGAGCCGCACTCCAACCTGGCCGTCGAAGGCGCACGCACGACCGCCGCGATGGCGGCAGGGCGCTACGGCGCCGTGCTGAAGGTGAGCGAGGACGGACTCATCACCTTCTACGATCACCAGGAGCGGATCTGGGACATTTAGGCGGCAGGCATCGCCTGCTGATGGACGATGGCAAATGGAAGATGGAAAAGTCCATCACCAGGAACGACTGAAACTTCATGCGGATCTTTTTAACGGGTGGAACCGGCTACATCGGCTCCGCCGTTCTCGATGCGTTCGTTCGTGCAGGCCATCGCGTTGACGCCCTGGTTCGGAACAGCGAGAAGGCTGCCTTCGTGCAAGAACGAGGCGGGAACGCCGTGCTGGGTGATGCCGCGGATCCGAAGACCTATGCCGACGCCGCCGCAGCGGCAGACGGTGTGGTGCTGACCGCCTTTGAGGCGTCGCCTCGCGGCGTCAAGATCGACGAGTCCACCATCGACACTGTTCTCGCCACTCCGGTGAAGCCCGGCCGCTTCATCATCTACACGTCCGGGGTGTGGGTTCTCGGGTCCGCGCTGAGTCCCGCCGACGAGAACGCTCCGGTTAATCCCATCGAGCTCGTGGCCTGGCGTCCGGCGCACGAGGCGCGGGTGCTCACCGCGTCAACTGCCGGCTGGCGCCCGGTCGTCATCCGCCCAGGCCTCGTCTATGGCGCCGGCCGCGGCATCGTCGGGGACGTGCTGAAGGACGCTTCGAACAGTTTGATCCGGGTCATCGGTCCTGGCGACAATCACTGGCCACTCGTGTATGACCGCGACCTCGCGGATCTCTACCTGCGCACCGCCACCAACCCCGATGCAGCAGGCGTCTATCACGCCAACGATGAAGGGGACGAAACCGTCAACGACATCGTCGCTGCGATCAGCGAGCATGCCAAGACGACCCCGAGCGTGAGGCATGTTCCGCTGGCAGAAGCGAAGCAGAAGATGGGACCCTACGCCGAGGCGCTGGCGCTCGATCAGATTGTCCGCAGCCCGCGGGCTCGCGCGCTGGGGTGGACCCCTTCGCTCCGGTCGGTCTCCGGCAACGCCGCCCGGTTGTTCGAAGAGTGGCGCCGGAACAAGCCCGCCTGATTTTTACCGCGTCGAAATCCCGGCGCTGAACACCATCGTCGTCGAGGCGGGGTAGCCCGGACGCTCGACTGCCGCCTCCTGCGCGCCGATCTTATAGAACCGCAGGTCGATGGCGAAGGCGAGATGCTTCTTCGTGAACCACCGGGCGCCCGCTCCGTAGTTCATGATCGTCGGACGCGTCTCCGCATCACCGACGGGGCTGTCTTCGAGCTCCGTTGTGAACGATCCCAGGCCGTAACCACCGGTGAGATAGCTGTAGCCGTTCCGCCGTCCGAAGTTGAGCGAGACCTGGGGCGAGACTGCGGTCATGCGAGTGACGACCGTGGGGCCATCAGGTCCGTCCTCGATCGCCGGCGCAATCGTGCGGCTGCCACGCGCGCGCAACAAGACTTCGCCGCCGATGCCCAAGGCGACCGCCCGCCTGCGGAGCGGATAGAAGTGTCCGCCTACGACCAGGCCGAGGCCACGCGTGGGAAGATCTGACTCCGGCACGCCGAGGCTCCCGGCCACCGTTGCTGACGATTTGAAGCGCGGCATCGTGATGCGCGCATCGACAACAAAGGGAGCGATGCGGTCATCGATCGGAGGGAGGGGCGGAGCTGGATCTTGCGCCGCCGCAGCGGTCGAGGAACACAGGCATGCGCCGAACAGCAGCGCGACCAGAATCATTCGGGGCATGAATGAAGATTGTACTCTCGTGCGAACGCCAGCCCTTCGTCGAGGGTCGTGACCGTCCCATCGAGTTGCTTCTCGTAGACGGCGCGCAAAATTTCTCCCATTCGCGGCCCGGGTTGCACGCCGAGGGACAGCAGATGTCGCCCGAGCAGTAGCGGCGGCGGCGGCGCGTGCTCCACTCCAAGTTGACGAGCGCGCTCGAGAAACCAGTCCATGGAGGAACAGTCGAAGTCTCCGTCGCGTCCCATGCAATCTGACTTCGCGACGCGCGCCAGGAGTTCAAGATCGACCTTCTGAGCCAGCCGGCGGAACGCGCCATCGGAAACCGGCGTCTTCGACATGCCGAACATCCCCGGTTTCAGGTGATGTGCGGTGATGCCCAGCACCTCTCTGCGGACATCGAAACCGCCGATGCTATGGACGTTGAGGCGGTCGAGCACTGCGGTGGCGGGCGCGACACCAGCCTGCTCGTGGTCGATGGAGCGGATCCGGCCGTCGACGAAGGCCGTCGTTGGCGGTTTCCCGAGGTCGTGGCAGACCGCTCCGAGCATGACCGCGACCTTCCTGGGATGCGGGAGATCGTCGATGCGGGTGCGGGCCTGGTCGATGACCATCAGCGTGTGGATCCAGACGTCCCCCTCCGGGTGCCACTCGGGTTCCTGCGGGCAGCCGAGGAGAGCTTTGATCTCCGGGAAGAGCGCGTCGATGACGCCGATGCGGAGCGCGAGGTCGAATCCGAGCGACGGACGTGGGGCCTGGAGAAGGAGCTTCTCGATCTCGCCCCAGATCCGCTCCGACGGCAGGTCGTCCAGCGGGATCGTCCGGCAGAGCGCTGCTGTCGCCGGATCCAGATTGAACTCGAAGCGCGCGGCGAACTGGATCGCGCGGAGGACCCGCAGGCTGTCATCGCCAAAGGTTGACGGATCAACGGCTCTGAGGACACGGCGTTCGATGTCCTCCCGTCCGTCGAACGGATCTGCGTAGGTCTCCCGGAGTGGATCCCAGGAGATTGCATTGATCGTGAAGTCACGCCGGCGAGCCGCCTCGCCGGGTGAGAGGTGTGGATCGCCGTGCACCTCGAAACCCTTGTGGCCGCGCCCGACCTTCGACTCGCGGCGCGGAAGTGCAACGTCGATGTCGCCGACTTTGAAAACGGTGAAGCTCTCGCCGACGGCGTTCACCGATCCGAAGCGGGCGAGGAGGTCACGTAGTCGGTCTGCCGACAGCCCGTAGACCTCGAGATCCACGTCCTTCGATTCGCGTCCCATCAGCCGGTCGCGCACCCAGCCACCGACGATCAGTGCGCGTCCTCCCGCCTCGTCGACTGCGCGCGCGATCGCTACGGCCTGATCGCTCATGCGCCGTCTTTCCGGCTCCGCCCGTATTTCGTTACCAGCCTGTCGGTGAAGGATGGGGCCACGGCGTTGATGATCGCGAGCGCTCTCGACAGCCGGTGTGGATACACCTCCGGACGCGGCCGGCGGATGCACGACACGATCGCCTTCGCCACGTCGTCCATCGACTGCTCTGGCCCGAGACCCGAAACGGAGTGGCCGAAGTCGCGCTCCATGGCGTGGCGGAACTCGGTCTGGGTGGAGATCGGGAAGATAGCGGATACATGGATGCCGGAACCGGCGAACTCGGAGCGGAGCGATTCGGCGAAAGCGGCCTGCGCGGCTTTCGTGGCGCTGTAGCCGCTCATCTGCGCGATGCCGCGCTGCCCGACGATCGACGAGACGAGAAGCAAATGGCCGCTCTTCTGCGCGCGGAAGATGGGCAGCGCTGCCCTGGTGCCGTAGAAGGTGCCCATGAAGTTCACGTCCATCATCCGGTGCATGAGTTCAGGCGGCGTCTCTTCGACCGTGCCGTAGTAGCCGAAGCCGGCGTTGCAGATCATGATGTCGAGCCGGCCGAACGCCTCGTTGGCGCGGCCGACCAGCCGCGCGACGTCCTCTTCGCGAGTGACATCCATGGTGACCGCCTCGGCTCGTCCCCCGGCGGCACGAATTCGCGCGACGGCGGCTTCGAGCATGTCGGTCCGCCTGGCGCCGAGGACCACGCCGACGCCGGCACGGGCGAGATGTTCGGCGCAGGCGAGTCCGATGCCGGATGACGCGCCGGTGATGACCGCGACGCGGCCGTCCAGATCCATTCCGGCATAATACCTGTCTCCCAATGACGGACCCCTGCATCGACCTCCTCGCGCGTCTCGTGTCCATCGATTCGGTGAACCCCTCGCTCGTCGACGGTGCGGCGGCTGAAACCGGTGTGGCGGCGGCGATCGCGGATCATCTGCGCGGGCTCGGTCTCGAAGTGCACCTCCAGGACGTGGCGCCCGGAAGGCCAAACGTCATTGGCGTCCTCGACAGCGGAGTGCCCGGACCTTCGCTGATGTTCTGCGGCCATACCGACACCGTTGGCGTCGAGGGAATGGCAGCGCCGTTCACGCCGTCCATTCGGGACGGCCGGCTCTATGGACGCGGCTCGCAGGACATGAAGGGCGGGGTCGCGGCGATGATCGACGCCGCCCGCGTCGTTCGCGAGCGCGGGTTGGACCGTGGCCGGCTCGTCATCGCGGCGGTAGTGGACGAGGAGTTCGAAAGTATTGGCGCCGACGCGCTCGTCAAGGAGTGGCGAGCGGACGCGGCGGTTGTCACCGAGCCTACGGACCTGCAGATCGGCATCGGTCACAAGGGCTTCGCCTGGTTCGAGATCGAAACGGCCGGGCGCGCGGCGCATGGCAGCCGTCCAAAGGACGGACGGGACGCCATCCTGCGAATGGGCCGCGTCCTCTCACGCCTCGAAGCCCTCGATCGCTCGCTGCAGGCCCGTCCGGTCCACCCGGTCATGGGGACGCCCTCGCTGCATGCGTCAACGATCGAGGGTGGACGCGAATGGAGCGTCTACCCGGACCATTGCGTGCTGCAGGTGGAACGGCGGACGGTGTCAGGGGAGTCGCTGCCGGAGGTGGAGCGGGAAGTGCGGGCCATCCTCGAGCAGTTGCGCGACGAGGATCCGGAGTTCGAGGGGACGATGCGGGTGCCGTTTTCGCGGCCGCCATATGAAACGCCGCTCGATTCACCCCTGGTTGCGCGCCTTGAACGTTGCGTCACAGCCCGTGGCGTGCGCACGGAAGCGCGGGGTTTGAGCTTCTGGACCGACGCCGCGATCCTCGGCGAGGCGGGCATTCCATCGGTGCTGTTCGGGCCTGGCGGCGCCGGACTGCACAGCATCGAAGAGTATGTGCACGTCGCGGACGTCCTCTCCTGCCGCGACGTGCTCGCTGATCTCGTCCTGGCGTGGACCGCGGCGTAGAGAGCTCTGCTCGTGGCAGTGTGCTCTTCTGTGTTTCCGCTGCGGCCGGTGTTTCCCTGCGGCCGTATTTCCCCTGTGGCCTGTGGCCTAGGCGCTCTTGCGGAGCACGAGCTGCGGCTTCAGGGCGTGACGCTGGGCGTCACCCTCGAAGCGCTTCCGCGGCGCGCGGCCGTTCACGTCCCAACCCGCCGTATCGTGGCCGCACGACGTGCAGCGCATCATCACGCGCTTGCCCTCGAAATGCAGAACCGCGTCATGTCCCTTCGCACCGCACATCAACTGCCCGAGGCGTCCCATCGCCCGCGCCACGACGGTCGACGTTTTCTCGTAAGTAATCTCCGCGGCGGCCGCTAACTGCTGTGGGTAGTTGGTCACCATCGACGTATCCCTCACTCCTGTGTCCTAAGGACGCTCTGCCGGGTTCGGCCGTTCCGTCCTCACAGCCCATGAATATCAATCTGTATGCCAGTGCTTGGTAGCGCCGGCCAACTCCAGCTCATCCGGCTATTTACGGGGAAATCCGCTGAAAATTGCCGGTCTCGGAGGGAGGGAGGTGTGTAGTGGTTGAAACGGGGTCCAACTGCCCGGATGGCAGTCCGTTGACTCGGAAGTGGTAGCCGAGGCCACACCTCGGCCGTAAAAGGACGTCTTACCGTTCGCTCAGGATGCCGCGGACGACAAACCCGATGTTGGCGGGGCGCTCACCCAGCCGGCGCATGAAGTAGGGGAACCATTCACGTCCAAATGGAATATAGACGCGGACGTTGTAGCCCTCGGATGACAGGGCCGCCTGGAGGTCACGCCGGATGCCAAACAGCATCTGGAACTCGAACTTGTCATGGGCGATGCCGTGCTCTGTCGCGTACGCCCGCGCCGCCGTGATCATTGCCGGATCATGAGTGGCGATTGCCGGGTACGTCCCGCCGGACAACAGGAGCTTGGTGATGACCAGGAAGGCGGCATCCACCTGCTCCTTCTCCTGGTAGGCGACCGCGCGCGGTTCCTTGTAGGCGCCCTTGACGATACGCACGCGTGCGCCGAGCTCGTTCATGCGTTTCGCATCGCCGAGGCTCCGGGGCAGGCACGACTGGAGCACCACCCCGACGTTCCGGTAACCCTGCTCCCACATCGTCTCGAACACGTCCAGCGTCACCTGCGTGAACGGCGAGTTCTCCATGTCGATGCGGACGAAGAAGCCGTGCTGCTGCGCGACGTCGAGGATTCGGCGCAGGTTGTCGACGCACGTCGCCCGGTCGAGACTGAGCCCGAGCTGCGTGAGTTTGAGGGAGATATTGCGCCCCACGCCGGAGGCGACGATCTTGTCGAGGACGTCGAGGTAGGCGCGAGTGGCCGCATCGGCCTCGGCCATGCTCGCGACACTCTCGCCCAGCAGATCCAGTGTCTGCTGGAATCCGGATGCTTCGATGATCCGCGCCGCCGCGATCGCTTCCTCCACCGTTTCGCCGGCGATGAAGCGTCGTGCGAAGCTGCGGGGGCCGCGCATGCCGAATCGCGAGGCGAGGGTCTTCAGTCCAGAACTACCGGCGATCGCAGAGAAAAGGGTTTTGGATGTGGTCTGAATCATCAGTGGGTGCGTGGGGACCTGCGCCCGCCGGGCATCAGGTGCTGAATGGTACGCGCGTAGTAACGGAGCACGGTGCGCTCACGGATGCGGAAGAGTCCGCCGCGCTCGATGTGAATGACATTGCGGGCGACCAGCGCCTCGGCCGCCTGCTCGACCGCCTCTCGTCCGCTGCGGACGCCCATGTTCGCGCCGCCATCCGCGATCGAGTCGATGATCGCCTGGCAGCGGTCCTCGAGATCGGTGCGGTGCATCGACGGACGCAGCGCCGCGGCGACAACAGCCGTCGGCAAGACCTTGTAGAGCATCCCGATCGTATCCCGGGTCAGGTGCGCGAGCGCCATGACATCACGGCGGGACTCGGGATCGTATCCACTGAGCGCGATTGGTGCGCCGAACGTCACGATCGCCCGGGACGTGTAGCCGACCGCGTAGCGGACCATCTCGGCAACCTCGCGCGCGAAAGGACGCTGCCGGCGTTTTGAAGCCTGGTGCGCCAGCACGTGGTCCTCGAGGACGAGATCGTATGCGACGGCCATCGGAACGATCACTGCGTCGCGCCGTCCGGCCTGAATCGTCGCGTGCAGCAAGCCGGTCTTCGGCGGCTTCATTTCGCCCGAGTAGCTGCGGCCGCCTTCAATGTAGAACAGCAGGTCGTGGCGCTGCAGCAGCTCCGCGACGTACGCCTTCAAGGTGACGAGATACGCCGGGTCCTTGGTGTTGCGCCGGATCGGGATCGCGCCAGTCACATGACGATGGATCAGTCCGAGCGGGCCACCGAAAAGGTTGATGCCGGCCGCGATGATCGGCGGCCGTACCTCGTGATCGTCCAGCACCAGCGGCTCGACCAGGTAGTCCAGGTGGCTCTTGTGGTTGGAGATGTAGATCACGCGGCCGGCGGCCGTCGCCCGTTGTGCGATCGCCACATGTTCCTGGACGCGGTCGATCTTGCGCAGGATCGGGTAGAGCGGATGTTTCAGGGCGCGGTAAATCGGGTACCGCTGCGTGGTTCGCAGTTCATCCAGGTAGGCGTGGATGCGCTCGCGGGCCTGCAGCTCGGTCTGCCCGTTACCGCCGCGCAGGTATCGCGCGACCTCGTCGCGCGCGAGCACTGCCTGGGTGATGTCGTCGAGCATTAAGGCCGGACTATATCAAACCGGACGTCAGGGAGATCAGCCTGCTGCGGGCTCACGCCTGCACCTGTCGGCAGATCGCCTCCGTGAACTCGGTGGTGCTCGCCTGGCCGCCAAGGTCCCGGGTCCGCACCGTACCGTCCATCAGGACGGTATCAAGGGCCGACCGGATCTTCGCCGCGGTCGCACGCTCGCCGATGTGGTCCAGCATCATCAAGCCGGAGAGGAGCAGCGCGGTCGGATTCGCGAGGTTCTTCAGCGCAATGTCAGGTGCGCTTCCATGGACGGCTTCGAAGACTGCCGCGTCACGTCCAAAGTTGGCGCCGGGGACAACTCCGAGCCCGCCCACCAGCCCCGCGCACAGATCAGAGACGATGTCGCCGTAAAGATTGGGGAGCAGGAGAACATCGAGCTTTTCCGGGTGCATGACGAGGTGCATGCAGGCGGCATCGACGATCCTCTCGTCGTATGGAATGTCGATGAACTCGCGCGCGACGTTCCGGCAACACTGGAGGAACAGCCCGTCGCTGAGCTTCATGATGTTGGCCTTGTGGATGGCCGTCACCTTCTTGCGGTTGAACGTGCGCGCGTACTCGAACGCGAACCTGGCGATGTTCGTGGAGGCGCGTTCGGTGATGATCTTCAGCGATTCGACCACACCAGGAACGACTTCGTGTTCGAGACCCGCATAGAGGTCCTCGGTGTTCTCGCGCACGATCACGAGGTCGATGTCGGTATAGCGGCTCGTGACGCCCGGCAGGTTGCGCACCGGGCGGAGGTTGGCGTAGAGATCGAGGGCCTTCCGGAGGCCGACGTTCACACTCGTGAAGCCCTGTCCGATCGGCGTGGTGACAGGGCCCTTCAGCGCGACCTTGTTGCGCTTGATCGAGTCGAGAAGAGCGACGGGCAGCGTCTCTTTGATCTTGTCGAATGCGATGACGCCCGCGTCATGGCGTTCCCACTCGATGTCGAGGCCCGCCGCTGTGAAGATCCTGACGACCGATTCAGTGACTTCAGGACCGATACCGTCGCCCGGGATCAGGGTGATGACGTGGCTCATGACTCGAGCGGCAGTGCCGCGGCGCGGCGGTCTTCAGGCTTCGCGATCTTCGGCGCCAGCAGGGCCGCGACCGCCTCGAGCAGTTCGCGGTCGTCGGCGCCAAACGCCGCAACCTTGTCGCTGTCGATATCGAGCTCGCCGAGAACGTCGTCGCCGGCCATAATCGGCACGACGATTTCGGACCGAGTCTCGATGCTGCATGCGAGGTAGCGCGGATCCGCATTCACGTCGTCGACGATGATCGTCGCCTTCTCAGCCGCGGCGGCGCCGCAGATGCCGCGGCCGAGCGGGATGCGGGTGTGCGGCGACGGCTTCCCGACGAACGGTCCGAGGCACAGCTCATTGCCCTCGAGCAGGTAGATGCCTGTCCAGGTGTAGTCAGTGAGGTGCCGCGCGAGCAACTGCACCGTCGATTCCATCGCGCGCTGTGAATTGGGTTCGCTGTCGATCGCCGCGCGGATCGCATCGAGCGTGAGTTTGTGACGATCGTGCATGCACTCATTATAATCACCCCCTCCGCATGAACTGGACACCGACTACCGTGGCGTGGCTGCCCTGGGACGCGACTGCCTTCGCCCGCGCGCGAGGCGAGGGCAAGCCGATTCTGCTGTCGGTTGATGCGCCGTGGTCGATCGGCTGCCGCGAGATGGACCGTGTCACGTACGGTGACGCGGAAACCGCGGCGGCGATCAACGCGACGTGCGTCGCCGTCCGTGTCGATGCGGACCAGCGTCCTGACCTGGCAGACCGTTATGACTTCGGTGCGCTGCCCACGACCGCGTTCCTGACCGCCGATGGCCACGTGTTGGGTGGCGGCACGTTCGTGGCTCCCTCACGGCTGCGGGAAGCACTCGGGCGGCTAAGCCTTACGTCGGCCGCTGTGGAAGCGCTACGTCCCGCTCCTGAAGTCGCAGACGGCACCGACGACATGGAGACGCTGACGGACGCGGTGTTCGCGACCTTTGACGACCAGCATGCCGGGTTTGGGAGCCGTCCGAAGTTCGCGCACACCGCACCTGTGCGGCTGGCGCTGGACCTCTACGTCGAGAGTCGCGAACCGATCATGCTGGAGCGCGCCGCGCGCACGCTCGACGCGATGGGTTGGGGTGGGCTGTATGACGAAGAGCACGGCGGGTTCTCCCGCTGTGCCGCGGAGCCCAACTGGTCGGGCGTCCAGGCCGAGAAGGTCCTGCCAGTCAACGCCGCATTACTGGACCTCTACGTATACGCCGGAACGGTTGCGAGCAACGAACGCTGGTTCGCGCGCGCCGTCGACCTGGTCCACTTCATCGAGCGGAAGCTGATTGCCGCGAATGGCGCGTGGCGCTTCACCGAATCCGCGGAACCCGGTCGGCAATTCTCGGATGCGAATGGCGTCGCCGCGTCAGCCATGCTGCACGCCGCCAGGGTGTTCGACGACGAGGCGCTCGGCAAACGGGCCATCGAGGCGCTGGAGCGGGTGCTCCTGGCGTCCTACAAACCCGGCGGCGGTGTGGCGCACAGCGCGACAGGCGTGCGCGGCCTGCTCACCGATCACGTCAGCATGGCAACAGCCACGCTCGACGCCTGGGAATCCACCGGCAACGTCGTCTACCGGATGATGGCGGAGGAGCTGATGCACTTCGCGGTCCGGACGATGTGGGATGGGGATCGCGGAGGATTTTTCGATCGCGCGGTCGAGGACAACGATCCTCCCGGCGTGCCGCCCTGTCGTCCTTTGAAACCGTTTGTCCTCAACTGTGAGGCTGCGATCGTCCTGAGACGTCTGGCGGAAGCCTTGAACGAGTCGGTCTTTGGTAAACAGGCTGTTGAGGCGCTTGCGGCCGTGAGCGGACGAGCCGCCTCGCACGGACCGCTCGCAGCTCATTACTTGCTCGCCCGGCGCGCCGTTCTCCGGTGATAAACTTCCGGTTCCCGACATGACATCCACATCCGTAGCAGCCCTTTCCAACATCGCTGATCAGCTTCGCATCGATTCGATCCGGTCGACGACCGCATCGGCCAGCGGCCATCCGACGACGTGCATGTCGGCGGCCGAGATTGTCGCGACGCTGTTCTTCTCGGAGATGCGGTTCGATCCGCAGACTCCGCAGAATCCCCACAACGATCGATTCGTGTTGTCGAAGGGACATGCGGCGCCGATCCTCTATGCGGCGTGGGCCGAGGCCGGCCTGTTCCCGCGCGAGGAGCTGTTGCATCTGCGCGAGATCGGATCTGACCTCGAAGGGCACCCGACGCCGCGGCTGTCGTTTGTCGATGTCGCGACCGGCTCGCTCGGCCAGGGGACCTGCGCGGCCATCGGGACCGCCCTCAACGCGCGTCGCATTGGGTCCGACTACCGCACCTACGTCCTGCTCGGCGACGGCGAGATGGCGGAAGGTTCCGTGTGGGAGGCCGCCAACGCCGCTCTCCATCACCGCCTCGACAATCTCTGCCTGATTATCGACGTCAACGGGCTCGGCCA
>Ga0183260_10001967_pt1 | contig 17145 bp, 24 predicted proteins | sample AntDrymUQ4972206_2_FD_129768 | JGI IMG/M metagenome (GOLD analysis project Ga0183260, IMG submission 129768) | Polar desert sand microbial communities from Dry Valleys, Antarctica - metaG UQ497 (22.06) (version 2) (version 2) | ecosystem: Environmental > Terrestrial > Soil > Desert | place...
ACCGAGAGGATCTCACCTCGGGCGCCCTCGCCCGTCAGGTACACCGCCGGGTACTTCATCGTGAGCTTGGAACCGAGGTTGCCGTCAACCCACTCGACGGTGGCGTTCTCCTCGGCCACTGCCCGCTTGGTCACCAGGTTGTAGGTGTTGAGCGACCAGTTCTGGATCGTCGAGTACCGGATGCGCGCGCCCGGCTTCGCTATAAGCTCCACGACCGCCGAATGCAGCGAATTCGACGTATACGTCGGGGCGGTGCAGCCCTCGATGTAGTGGACGTAGGAGCCCTCGTCGGCGATGATGAGCGTCCGCTCGAACTGGCCCATGTTCTCCGCGTTGATCCGGAAGTACGCCTGCAGCGGGATATCAATGTGGACCCCCGGCGGGACGTACACGAACGAGCCGCCCGACCAGACCGCGCTGTTCAGCGCCGCGAACTTGTTGTCGTCCGGCGGGATGATGGTCCCGAAATACTCGCGCACGACGTCCTCGTGCTCGCGCAGCCCCGAGTCCATGTCCATAAAGATGACGCCGGACTTCTCCCACTCTTCCTTGAGGGAGTGGTAGACAACCTCGGACTCGTACTGCGCCCCGACGCCGGCGAGCGACTCGCGCTCTGCCTGCGGGATGCCCAGCTTCTCGAACGTGTTCTTGATGTCGTCCGGCACGTCGTCCCAGGTGCGGCCCTGGTTCTCCATCGGGCGGATGTAGTAGTAGATCTCATCGAAGTCCATCTCCGAGAGGTCGCCGCCCCAGGTCGGGGTCGGCTTCTCGAAGAACGACTCCAGCGCCTTCAGCCGGAACTCCAGCATCCACTCCGGCTCGTCCTTGTGCTTGGAGATCATGGCGACGATCTCCGGGTCTATGCCCTTCCTCGGGGTCTTGAAGAAGTACTCCTCCGGATCGTGAAACCCGAATTTGTACTCGTCGAGCCCGAGCTCCTGAATGGTCTTGTCCTGTGGCATTCCCTATCCCTTCCCTGGCTTCCCTAGCTCCTGCTAGCTTCGCTAGCTCCGGCGCCGAACTCCTGGCGCACCCAATCGTAGCCCTTCTCTTCCAACGCGTCGGCGAGCTCCTTGCCGCCGCTGGTCACGAGCCTCCCGTCCAGCATCACATGGACCCTATCCGGCTCGATGTACCTCAAAATCCGCTGGTAGTGCGTGATGATGACCGCCGAAAACTCAGGCCCCCGCAACTCGTTCACGCCCTTCGCCACGACTTGCAGGGCGTCGATGTCCAGGCCCGAGTCGGTCTCGTCCATGATGGCGAGCTTCGGCTCCAGCATGAGCATCTGCAGGATCTCGTTGCGCTTCTTCTCGCCACCGGAGAAGCCCTCGTTCAGGTACCGCTCCGCGAACTTGGGGTCCATCTGCATGATCTTCATCTTTTCCTGGATGAGCTTGTACATCTCCATCGGAGATAGCTCTTCTTCGCGCACGCTATTCACGGCCGTGCGCAGGAAGTTTGCGACGCTCACGCCAGGCACCTCGCTCGGGTACTGGAACGCGAGGAACATGCCCAGTTTGGCCCGCTCGTCGGCCTCCAGCTCGAACACATCCTCGTCCCGGAAGGTGATGGAACCGCCCGTCACTTCGTAGCGTGGATGGCCCATCAGCACGTTCGCCAGGGTACTCTTGCCGGAGCCGTTGGGGCCCATTATGGCGTGGATCTCACCCTGCCCGACCTCCAGGTTCAGACCCTTCACGATCTCCTGGCCGTCTATCTCGACGTGCAGATCTTCTATCTTTAACATCGAACCCCTGCCGTTCGCCTATGTAAAAACTTTGCTACAGCAAGGCTATTTAACCACAGCGACCTACCCCTAACAACGTAAAGAGATCACGAGCAAGAACTTTTCCTGAAATCCGCGAAAACCCGCTGTTTATAAGGATTTCGTGATCCATATCACGCCGTGTACCGGCCTCTCGGGAACCGTTGTCACCACGCTCCGCCGGAGACCGCTTGTAACACCGCAACGGGTCCGTGACAGAGGGTTATTGAGAACGTTTCCCGATAAGGAGTTCGGGTGGATGTATCCGAATCCCTACGTTTTTCGCCAGCGTTGCATCTCGCGGTCCACGAAGTGGGAGATCAGGGTCCGGTAGACCTCCTCGATCACGTCCGGGTCGAGCCCGTTCTCCCCGGCCCACCTCCGGCGTTCGGCGAGCATCGCCTTCTGGCGTTCCGGGGCGCGCACGTCCCGTTCACTGGTCTTGAAGCTGGCTGCCGCCTCGACGTAGCGGGCGCGACGCCTGATCAGGGAGATCACCTCGCGGTCCAGCGCGTCTATTGCCCGGCGGATTTCCTCGATGTTCTTGCAGTCTTCGGGGCGCTTCACGCGCCATCCTCAGTTACTTCCGAGAGGCGCAAGCTCAGGGCAGTGAGGATTTCTTGCCGGGATCTTCTGTTCTCTCTCAGTCTGTCCGCCCAAGGTCTACCAGGATGCACGACATCCCAGGGTGGTCTTTGAGAGTTGTATCTTCCGCTTCCGGGATCGTGGTTGCCGAATCCTTCGACGGTCGAATTCCAGATGGGAGCGAACTTCTCTATGAGCAAGGACTCGCCCAAGGGTATCCATATGTCATCAACGACCAGATAGCCGCAGGAGAAGTCCGAGAGCTCCAGATTCTCCGCTTGGGCAATGGACTGAGCATGCTCGTTCAATCTTCGGAACAGTATAGGACCGGTGGTAATGTCCAGGCCGCCTCCCCGGCGGGCGCCGGCGGGTATGGCCTTACCGACGTAGATCGGAGCCTCGAAGCGTCCGTCGCGGTTGCGCTCGACAATGGGCTTGTATGGTGGGAAATCTTCCTCGTAGTAGATGGCATGGATGCCGGCGCCATCTAACGATCTCCGCGACGAACTCGACCGACCTCTCCAATACTTCGAGAAGCTTACTACGCGACCCGGCGATCTCACAACCTCTTCCACCTTACCCGGAGCACAGAGACACACTGCGTATCGCTGCGCGTTTGGCCACCGAGAGTGTGAGCTTCGGCTACAATGCAGAGTGACTATGGCTAATGAAGTCATTTCTTATCTAGAGATGTGTGGTCGAGAAGGCACGAGCCTTCAACGTGGGATGAATTTCGGGCTAGGCGGTGATCACTCGGTGGTGCTCATGTCCATCCGTCCGAACTCTCCTTATCGAGACCGACTCGAGGACGGCGGTACCACTCTGATATACGAGGGACACGACGAGCCAAAGAGTGCAACGGTATCACAGCCCAAAGCTATCGACCAACCTGAGCTTACCCCTCGCGGTACCCTTACCCAAAATGGGCGGTTTCATCAAGCTGCTCAGGCATACAAGAGAGGACAAATACCATCGGAGCGGGTGCGGGTATACGAGAAGTTGCAGCGGGGTATCTGGTCATACAATGGCGTCTTTCACCTCGTGGACTCATGGCAAGAAGACGACGGCAAAAGGAAGGTGTTTAAACTCAAGCTCATCGCTGTCGAAGGAGAAGAGGACTTCAATCTTCCTCCTGCTCCCCGTCCCGGGCGGCGTAGAGTTATCCCGACCTCTGTGAAGTTGATGGTTTGGATACGAGACCAGGGCAAGTGCGTCGTCTGCGCCGCAACGGACGAGTTGCACTTCGATCATGACATACCTTACTCAAAGGGAGGGACCTCGATCACTGAGGACAATGTGCAGCTACTGTGCGCACGTCACAACCTCGAGAAGGGAGCGAAGATCATCTAATGTCGGGGTCGCATCTCGGGCTTCGTGTCCTTGTTGCGCACGCGCCCCATCCGCTCGCTGCGCTCCTCCAGCGAGAGTGTGTCCGTGTTCTTGACCATACTCCGTTTCAAGATCCAAACGTACTCAAGCTCCGGCTCACTTCCAACCGCGAACTCACGCCGGATTTGCAGCGAGTACTTTCGCCTCTTCCGCCCTCATGGGGGCTTCGAGGTCGGCCTTGCGGGCGAGGTAGCCCAGCGCGTGGACCTTCCCATCCACGGGGAGCGGAGCCACGGAGGAGAGCCAGCCTACTACATCGACCGAGGATACCGGGCCAACAACCTTCTTCTCGCTCTGCAATATTTCGTCACCCGCCTCTGGTGGCTCCATCGAGCCGGGCTCGAGTTCGAAGCGGTAGAGCTTCTTGTTCGGGCTTCCGCGGTAATGCATCCTTGCCACGGTCTCCTGGCCGGGGTAGCAGCCCTTCCCGAAGCTGACGGCCCGCTCCAGGAAGCTCTCCGACTCGCCCGGGAAGTTGTCGGGCGTGATGTCCGCGCCGAAGCGGGGTATGCTGGCGATTATCCGGGCGGTCTCGTAGGCGTCGCGGCCGGCGGGCGTGGCTCCGGCCCCGGTCAGGCGCTCCCGGATGGTGTTCAGGGAATTCGCCGGGCCGATGAGATCGTATCCGGCGACGGGCGCCGAAACGCCCGCGACGAGGACCGTGACGCCGCCGATCTCCATCCGGGTGGTTTCGTGCTCGGCGAGATCCGGGTTTTCGAGCAGTCCTTCAGCTAGTGGACCGTAGAGGCCGAGGACACTCCATGCCTCGTCGCCGGAAGAGAGGTCTTCCAGCGCCACGCGGGAGAAGGGGGCGTAGCGGCCCAGGATTTCCTTCGCCGCCCCCGCTCCGTCGGGCTCCGAATCAATGAGCAGGACTTCGCCGCTCTTGAGGACGCGGAGATCCGTCTGGACGCGCCCCTTCGGGTTCAGGAGCGCGGCGTAGACGCCGAGGCGTTCGTCCTGAGGGATCTCGTTGGTGAGGACGGCCGCCAGCATCCCCACCGGGTCCTTGCCGGCGAAGCGCAGGACGGTCCTGTGAGAGCGGTCCACCAGCGCCGCGCTTTTGGAGAAGGCAGCGTATTCGGCGGCAGGGTCGTCATAGAATGATGGGGTTCTGGTTTCTTCCATGAGGGTATTCTAGGACACGAATCGTCTCGACGAGGAGGTTTGTATAGTGGTCAGGGTCGTGGTCCTGGACGTTGACGGGACGCTGATGGACACCAATTACCAGCACACGGAGGCCTGGGCTCGGGCTCTGGCCGAGGTAGGCCGCCCGGCGCCTCGGGCCGAGGTACACCGCAGGATCGGCAAAGGATCGGAGATCCTCATCTCCGAGTTCGTGGACGACGATGAGGCCGCCGAGAAGGTGGACGAGCTGCACGCCGGGATCTACATGGATCTCCAGCAGTACGCCCAGACGCTCCCTGGCGCGAAAGATCTCATATCCTCCCTCTCTGACGGCGGTTACGAGGTGTGGCTCGTGACCAGCGCCAAACCGGAGGAGTTGGAGAAGCACCTGGAGAAACTCGAAGCGGATGGCAGGTTGGCCGGCATCGTCAACTCGAGCGACGTGGAGCAGGCCAAGCCAGCGCCGGACATCTTCGAGCTGGCACTGGAGAAAGCGGGGGCCCGAGCCAACGAGACCATCGCCGTCGGCGACTCCGTCTGGGATGTGGAGGCCGCTAGGGAAGCCGGTGTGCGGACGGTCGCCGTGCTCACCGGCGGGGCTTTCGGCGCGGAGGAACTCAAGGAAGCCGGCGCCATCGAAGTATACGAAGATTGCGCGACGCTGCTGGACTCTGGCTTCCCGGAATGGGCCCGCTGATACGTCTGCCCGACGCAGGTAGCAGAGGCTTGCGACACGCCGCGTTTTTGTACTACAATGCCCGGCTGTAGCTGAAAGAGGGTCGAAGCGATGGAGCGCCGCCCAGAAGTCCGAGGCGGAGCTTTTATCGGTTGGCCCCAGAAGAGAAAGGTGGGCGCAAGGGTATGGCCCAAGGAACGGTGAAGTGGTTCAGCGATGAGAAGGGCTACGGCTTTATCTCTCCCGATGACGGGGGCGAGGACCTCTTCGTGCACTATAGCGGTATCAGCGGCGGCGGCTTCAAGAGCCTCGAAGAGGGCACTCGCGTGACCTACGAGGCGACCCAGGGCCGTAAGGGGCTGCAGGCGGAGAACGTTAACCCCGCCTAGAGTTTCGACGAGCACTCAGAGACCGCAGGGGCCGGGAATGTTCCCGGCCCTTTTTACTGCCTGAACTCTTCGAGTCGTGTTCTCGATTCACTACTCACGGTTCTCGGAGAATGCCGTTCGGGCGTCCTGGTAGATGCGGGGCAGTGGCAGACCTGTTTCCCCGGCGAGCCGGGCCGCGTCATCGTACTCCGGCGCGACGGCGAAGTCCTCGCCGTCGAGGCTCCCGACTTTTACCCGGCACTTCCCGTAAGGGAGCCCGACTTCGACCCACCGGCGCTCCGCAACCATGCGTCCCACAGGATGATGCCGCACGCCCAGGGCGCCCGTCTCCCGCATCAGGAGCCGGGCCAGACGCTCGTGGTCGGTGGCGCGGACCAGCGCGCAAACTTTGTATGCTCCGCGGCTTTTCTTCATCGTGATGGGCTCCAGCCAGGCGTCGAGGGCCCCGTCCCCTAGCAACCGCTCCAGCGCCGCGCCGAGCAACTCTCCCGGAGCGTCGTCCACGTTGGCCTCCAGAAGCTCCACGTCGCCGGGCGCTCCCTCCAACTCCCCGACGATGGCGCGCAGGAGGTTGGGCGCGTTACTCAGGATCATGCTCCCCGCCCCGTAGCCGACGCCCCGGAGCACCATCGGCGGCGCCGCGTCGGTGAACTCGCCGCCCGTGAAGGCGCTCATGAGGGCCGCGCCGGTCGGGGTCGTGGTTTCGTGGGGCTCTTCGGTGAAGCGCACCCGCGAACCTTTTAGAATCTCCAGCGTCGCCGGGCCAGGGACGGGGAGTGGACCGTGAGCGGCCCGCACGACGCCGCTTCCCATCGGCAGGGGACCGCAGCTCACGGTGTCCGCGCCGAGCAACTCCAGCGCGACGCAGCTCCCTGCTACGTCCACGATGGAGTCCACGGCCCCGACCTCGTGGAAGGTGACCTTCTCCGGCGGCCGTCCGTGGACCGCGCCCTCAGCCACCGCCAGACGCCGGAAAGCCTCGGTGGCCCGAGATGCCGCCCGTGCCGGGAGATCCGCTTCCTCTACCAGCGCGCGGATATCCGCAAAGGTGCGGTGGGCGCGTTCCCGCGGGTACTCGACCGAGACCCGGAGCGCACCGATGCCGTTTATTTGCGTGGGCTCCGAGGCCAGCCGGAAGGGGATACCGAGGGTTTCGAGGTTTCGGGAGACTTCATCGGACGGCGCACCGGCGGCGAGGAGGCTGGCGAGGACCATGTCCCCCGCTGCCCCGCCCACGGGCTGGAAGTGAACGTGCGTCTTGACGGTCGTCAGGGGAGGATCAACCGGGGCTCAATCTCCCCGGAGGTAGTAGAAGGGGGCATAGAAGAAATCCAGATAGGCGTCGGTAGTCCCGGCGATCACGGCTCCGAAGGCTTCGCGCTGCTTGACTCGCTCGTCTGCCAGGCTCCTCGCATTGCGGTAGAAAGTCTCTGGCGTCGGCTCCTGGATCATGTCCCCGGTAAGCTCCGCGAGCGTGAGGAAGTAATTGGTATTCCGCTCGCGCACGATTTCCGCGGCGTTCATGGCCGCCCGGTACGGCGCCTGGACCGCTTCGACGAAGCTGCTTGCGGCAGTGGGCCGACGATGGCCTTGCACAGATCTACCTTCCGATGCTTTCGCCGGTCAATCCCGGCCGGATCTTCCGTTGGAGATCCGGCGCACCGTCAGCAGGGAGACGGCGAGGAAGATGGCGAGCAGTACGAGGGGTCGGGGATCGCTCTTCACGGCGTCGGTGAGGGGCGCGGGGTCGCGCTTCTTACCGGCTTCCCCGGCCATGCGGGCCTGGCGGCGGGCTGAGTCCGCGAGGCTCTTCCCGAACCGGGTAGCGGCGCCCTTGATGCGGTCTTTGATCTTCTGGCCGGCCTGTTTGGCGAGGACCGGCGGCTCGGTGTGCTTCTTCAAGTCCTTCACGTCCGGGGCCATGCGGCTTCGGATCTCGAACATCTCCCGCTCTATGCGCTCCGGTATCTCGCTCACGACCTGAACTGCCCCTTTATCCAGTTGACGTTCTGCTGGAAGGTGCGCATCGTCCGGTGGGGCTTGGGATCCAACTTCCGCAAGATGTTGGCGCCCGCTCCGGCGAGGATGCCCCCGATGACGAGCAGTATAACAGCGACGATGCCGGCCGAAGCCCACGGCGGGAACCCCGTGGCGTTCATGACGTACATCCCGGCCAGGAAGAAGAACAGGAGGAACAGGAGCAGAAACACCGCCCCGGTCACCAGGAGACCCACCGCGACCCCTGCCTGCCGGCCGACGGGCGCGAGCTCTATCTTCGCCATCTCGACCTGCTTGGCGACCAACTCCTGCACCTGTGGCCTCAGAGCGTCCACTATCTCTTTGATGCTGCGATCCGAAGGCTCGGGGCCCTCCCGCAACTCCCGACTGAACTCCGCGACCCGTTCCCGCTGCTCCGTCACCGGCCCTCCTCTGCATTCGTTATAGAAACGACCTTCTCTGACGCTCTTTTAAATACCCGCGCCGCACGCCCCATAATCCCCTGGCCGTCCGCGCTCCATGCGACCTCGCAGCTTTCGTAGCCAAGATACCATGAAGCACGCGAGACCTCACGATTAATGTAACATGAACGTGGGTATACAAGGCATGGCACAAGAATGCGGCACGTCGGAAAAGAAGAGAAGCCGGTTACCGGAGAAAGGAGAGGCCGTTGAATCTCTACTCGGCGCTCGGCGTGGTGTCCGGCGACGTGGTGGCGTTTGCAGGTGCGGGCGGGAAGTCGAGCGCCATACGCGAGATCTCCGCCGAGCTTCGGGAGGCCGGATACACGGTGCTCGTCGCCCCGACGACCAAGATGCTCATCGGGGAGGCTGACGGCATTGGTCCGCTCGCCACCTCCGAGAGCCTCGAAGGGCTGCTCGCCGATGCCGAAGGCGCGATCTCCGGCTCCGGAGCCGCCGTCATCGGGAGCGAACGGCTCTCGAAGAACCGGATCGCCGGCATCAAACCCGCATGGTTCTCTTCCCTCTCCTCGCTCGCCGACGTGGTGCTCATAGAGGCCGATGGGTCCCGTCACCGTCCGCTCAAAGGGACTGCGGACCACGAGCCCGCCATCCCCGAAGCGGCCACGCTCGTCATCGCCGTCGGCAACATTAGCGCCTTCGGTAAGCCGGTCGGCGAGGAGCACATCCATCGCCCGGCCATCTTCTCGGAGCTCACCGGCGTGGGCTCCGGACAGAGCGTCACCGCTAATGCCTTCGCCAGAGCCCTGGCCCACGGCTCCCTCAGAAACCTCCCACCCGGCGCGCGCCCCGCCGTCCTCATCACCGGCGTGGAGCCCGGCGACAGTATGGCCGAAGCCTCCATCGTAACCCGGGAGCTCTGGCGCATGGGCATCCAACAGGTCGTCCTTACTTCCCTCTCAGCCGAAGCCCCCGTCCAGGTCTGGGTGCCCTGACACTAGATCCGGGTGGAAGATTCGCTCCGTCCGTGGTGCGGGAGTAGTAAGGCGTTTCGCCTAAAGGCTCGCTCCGTGAGTCGAGAAGGAAAACACGACTCACGACCTTACGGCTCCCGAAGCACGGATATGCCGAACCTGTAAAGGATCGCAAGAAAACCGCGCTTGACACAGACAGCACTTCTCTCGTACGATTGTCTTATAAATACATAACAAAGCATCGGAGGTGGTTACAGCGGCTATCTGGCTGGATGTTGACGGGAAGAGTGGGATTCCGATCTACGTGCAGATCGTGGAGCAGGTCAGGCACGCGGCGGAGGTCGGGAGTCTGGCGAGCGGGGACCGGCTGCCGACGGTGCGGGCCCTGGCCGGGGAGTTGACCGTGGCGCCGAACACGGTGGTGAAGGCGTACAACGAGTTGCAGCGGGCTGGCCTCATAGAGAGCCGGGCCGGCGTCGGAACGGTCGTGGCCGAGGGCGTGGGCGAGGCGGCGCGGGAGCAGCGGGTGGCGGCTCTGTACGAGCGGTTGGGCGTGCTCGTGCGCGACGCGGTGGGGTTGGGGATCACGGAGGATGAACTCTGGGAACGCTTCGACGCCGCGTTCGAGCGATTCCACGAACGGGCGACTGGCCGGCAGGAGGGCGGTGGGTAGCCTTCCTCACGGTGGTACGGCGCCCGATCCGCGGGTTCCCGGGACCGGGCCGCGCTGCCGGGTTGAGAGGCCGCAGAGCCGCGCTCGTTGGACGCGGCCCCGCGGAGCGGGATTACTGGACTCCGATTTATTAGCTGGGATCCACGGCGTCGACGTAGCCGGGGATGTCGGATATAGGCGTCTCCGTGACGATTCCGAAGTAGGTGGAAGCGTGGATCACGGTCCCGTACCCCGTGGCGATGCCGACGTGGGAGATGCCGTAGCCCGCCTCGTCGAAGAACACCAGGTCGCCGGCGGCGGCCTCCGAGGGAACGCCATAGCTGTATTGGGCGGCCGGATCGTCGGGCAGGTACACGCCCTGGTTGCCGTATACGATCGAAGTGAAGCCGGAGCAGTCCGCGCCGTAGGCGCCGTAGGGCGTCCCGATCCAGGAATAAGCCTCATCCACGGCGGCCTAGCCTGTGTCGTAGGCGGCCGCCTCCTCGGCCGATACCGCCAGAGATATGGCGGATAGCAGGGCACAGCAAAGCAGGGTGACGACACACTGTCGCATATTAGGAGACCCCCTCCAGATAGCTTTCTAGCTTACGAGGCGAAGATGGTAGCAAAGATCTCCGTTGTTTGCAGGCGTCCGGGCGAATTTTTCCGTGACAGTCTCCAGGACAGTAATGCATGGCCGCCAAATTCCGTATGCAAGACGCAGGCCCGTTGCTCTCCTGGAAGGCCCGAGCCTTCGCCGTTAAACTCAGTTGTCGCGGGACAGAATCGAGCTTGTGCGACCGAGGAGATAACACGAAACGGCGCATCGAAAAGATAGGCGGCCGTCCGGGAGATTTCCGGGTAAAGCCGCGTGGAAACTGTGTCCGGGCGAGACGGCCATGAAAGCCGCTGTCGGCTCCGACGGACGTTTCGCCCCGAGCCCCACGGGTCCGCTGCACGTCGGGAACCTGCGGACCGCCCTGCTGGCGTGGCTGTTCGCCCGTTCGGCGAGGGCGCGTTTCCTGGCGCGGGTGGAGGACCTTGACCGCTCGCGGGTGCGGCCGGGGATGGAGGAGGCACAACTCGCAGATCTCCGGTCCCTGGGTCTCGAATGGGATGGTCCCGTGGTGCGCCAGTCGGAGCGGATGAGATTGTACGAAGAGGCCATCGCCCGCCTGGACGGTGAGGGGCTTCTCTACCCATGCTACTGCACGCGGGCGGAGATCCGGGCGGCCCTCTCCGCTCCGCACGGCATCTCCGCCGCCGATCGTTACCCTGGCACCTGCCGCGAGTTGACGGCGCGGGACCGCGCCGAACACGAGGCCGCCGGACGCCCGCCGGCCCTGCGGGTGAGGGCCGAAGAGGTGAGCATGGCGTTCGAGGACCGGTTGCTCGGGCGGCAGGAGGGTGAAGTGGATGACTTCGTCGTGCGGCGCAACGACGGCGTGCCCGCCTACCAGCTCGCCGTCGTGGTGGACGACGCGGCCCAGGATATCGGAGAGGTCGTGCGCGGCGCGGACCTCGTGGACTCGACCCCGCGCCAGCTCCTGCTCTACCGGCTGCTCGGCCTGCCCGCCCCCCGCCTCGCCCACGTGCCGCTGGTTCTGGGACCAGACGGCCGGCGCCTCGCCAAACGCCACGGCGCCGTCACGCTCTCCGACCGGCTCGCACAGGGCCAGAGCCCCGGAGAAGTTCTCGCGTGGATGGCCCGAACGCTCGGCCTCGCGGAAGCAGGAGAACGTCCATCCCTGGCAGACTTACTCTCTTGCTTCGATCCGGAGCGGTTGCCGCGCGAGCCGACCGTATGGTCCCCGGAGGCGGCGGAGCCTGTAAACTGAGCGGAGCCGGAAGGAGAGGAGCGAAAAGTGACCGTAGCCCAGAAATACGACGGCCTGATCCCCAATATACAGAACAACTTCGGGGAGAAGATCGTCGGCCTCCGGCGAGACATCCACCGTGAGCCCGAGCTCGGTTTCGGAACAGAGAAAACCGCCGAAAAGGTACTCGCCGCCCTCGACGGGTTGCCGCTGGAGATTCAGACCGGCATCGCCGAGAACGGGATAGTCGCCACCCTCCGGGGAGAGAATGATGGTCCCACGGTCGGCCTGCGCGCGGACATGGACGCGCTCCCTATAACGGAAGACACCGGCCTGCCATTCTCCTCGGAGGTGGAAGGCAAGATGCACGCCTGCGGCCACGACGGGCACACGAGCATGCTCGTCGGTGCGGCGCACGCGCTTTCGGGGATGCGCGACCGTCTGAACGGGACCGTGAAGTTCGTGTTTCAGCCCGCCGAGGAGAGGGAGGGCGGGGGACGGGTCATGGTCGAGGAAGGCGTGGCGGAGGGGATGGACTCCATCTTCGCGCTGCACCTGTGGCCGGGGCTGCCATTCGGGACGGCGGCCACCAAAGGCGGCCCGATCATGGCCGCCGCCGACGCCTTCGAGATGGAGGTTAGGGGCTCCGGCGGCCACGGTGCCATGCCGCACCTCACAGCAGACACCATCGCCATAACCGCCCAGGTCGTGACGGCCCTGCAAACTCTCGTCTCCCGCGAGGTGGACCCTGTCGAGCCGGCGGTACTCACGATAGGACAGATCTCATCCGGCCAGGCGTTCAACATCATCCCTGAGACCGCCTTCCTCGGCGGCACCGTCCGCACCCTGAACCCTGACCTCCGCAAGAAGATGCCCGAACGTATCGAGGCGCTCGCCCGAGGCGTCGCACAGGGGATGCGCGGTGACGTAAACCTCGACTACCATTTCTCCTACCCCGTCACGAACAACGACGAAGAAGCGGCCCGGCGGGCTCTGGGAGTGATCGGGGACCTCTTTGGCGAAGAGCACGCCCTTGAGCTTCCAAACCCCGCGATGGGCGGTGAGGACTTCTCGTTCTTCCTCGAAAAGGTGCCGGGCGCCTTCATCTGGCTCGGCGTCGGCGAAGACGTCTCCGGCCTCCACACACCCCGGTTCGCCTTCGACGAGGAGATATTGCCTCGCGGGGCGGCGCTACTGACCGCGCTCGCGCTGAATGCGTTGTCTGGCTAGAAGGATTCGGCGGGCTCGACGCCCGAAACCTACCTGTCCGGCGGATTGGTGAAGAAGACGGCGGCTTCGTCGAGGCCGGTGAGGAGCAGCAGGATCGCGACGACCGCCCCGAGCGGTATGAGGGCCGCCGCTGCGGCCCGGTTCCAGCTCTCGTTCAGGGCTTCTTTCACGGCGATGGTGGCGGCGTAGACGCCCCAGGCGATGGCTAGCAGAGGGCCGAATGGTATCCAGAGCACCACCCCGACTCCGCTGGCGTAGCACAGATGGCGGAAGACGGGGCCGAACTTCGCGCGCGAGGGGGAACCGTCTAGGACGACGAGGACGAGCGCCGCAAGGCCCGCGATGAGGATCGGCGCGAGCACCAGCGCGAAAGGGATTCCGAGAAAAAAGTATAAGAAAGCGTAGTTGAACTCCTGAATCCACACGGCCTGAAGCGCGGCCTCCAGGATCAGGTTCAGGTAAAGGACGGTGGAAGCGAAGAGGATCGGCCGGAGGAGCCCCCCCTGGGGGTCGAGCCGCGCGAAGAACCTGCGCGGCGAGAACCAGACACCGATCAGAGCGCCCCAGAAATTCTCGGGCGCATGGTAGCCCGGATATCCGCCACGGCCACTCAACTACCGTCCTCTCCCCCGGAATCCTGCCCGGAACCTTCTCCCGAACCCTCGGGCGCGCTCTCGCGTACTATCCTGCCGACGCGGGCTTCCAGAGCCAGGGCCGTAGTGTCCTCGGGCGGTATCCTGGCGGCTATGCTGCCCGTCTCGACGACGACCCGGCCGCCGCCGGAGAATCGCCCGGAGAGAGTCACGTCGCCGACCTCTACTCCGGCCTCCAGCGTGCCGAGAACGAGGTCTTCTAGGGCTACGTCCCCCGAGCCCACCGCAAGCTCTGCCTGTCCGGTCTCCGTGTTCATCCCGGAGAGAATCACATCACCCTGGGGCGCTTCGATCTTCACGGAGCCGCCGCTGCCCCGGACTTCCACGTCTCCGGCTTCCGCCTTTACGGTCACGTTGCCCGCGAGCCCCGCGACCTCGACGTCGCCGGCCTCTGACTCGACTTCCATGGCGCTGCCGGCGGGCACGCGCAGCGTGCAGTCGCCGCCGGTGTCCCGGCCGCCGTCTGTCCGGAGGACGAGGGTCGAGTCCTCGCGGGAGAAGTCCACCGGGATCTCCGAGGCGTTCTGCTTGGCGGCGGCGGGGTCGGGCCCCCTAGCGTACCGGATCACCTCGTACTCAACGGCCTCCAGGTCCTCCACACCCTCGACGCTCACCTGGCCGGGGCCGTTGACGAGCCGCACGCGGGGCTCGGGACCAGATTTTATGGATTCCCGGGCGATGCTGGTGCCGGATACGGTCCCTCCCAGAGAGCGGAGCAAGAAGATCACACCGAACGCCAGCAGCGCCAGGAGCACGACGAGGACGAGCACGATCGGGACTCGCGAACCCCTCCTCCGCCCCCGTTCGCCGGCGGGGCCGAATCCGTCCGGGTCTTCGCTGCCGAACCGGCGAGGTTGCTCTTCGCCTCTAAAGCTCACTCGCCGGCGCCAGACCGGGGGAGGCGGGGAAGTCTTCGGGTTTCACGGTCCCGTGCGGCCGTAGACATCCTCCAGGCGGACGATGTCCTCTTCGTCGAACTCGCCGAAGGAGACCTCAAGTATCCTGACCGGCTCGTCGCCGGCGGCGGAGAGCCGGTGGACCGTCTCGCGGGGTATGAAGAGTTTCTCCTCCTGCTCCGGGTAAAGGACCTTCTCCCCTAGCTCCACCTTCGCGCCGGGGTCGAGGACAACCCAGAGTTCGTCGCGCTGGTGATGGTACTGGCGCGAGAGGGTGCCGCCGGGGGCGACTGTGATGATCTTGACCGTGCAGGGGAGGTTGTGGGTGTACTGCTCGAACCTGCCCCAGGGCTTGTCCACTTTGACCGAAGGCGGCCCGTGATCCAAGCTCATCACCCCCTTTCTCGGAAGAGACGGTAGTTTATACGCCCAAACCTCTGAAAGCTACGAGCCCTCCCCGGCGACGAAAGCCGCGAGCGCCTCCGCCGCCGCCGCCTCGTCAGGGCCCTCGGCGAGTATCCGCACCGCGTCCCCTCGGCCCGCGCCGAGCCGCATCACACCCATCGGGCTCTTGGCGTTGACAGTGTTCCCGTCTTTCTCCAACTTCAACTCGGATTCGAACCCTTTGGCCCGCTGCACCAGGAGCGCCGCCGGACGGGCGTGCAGCTTCTCGTGACCCACAACCGCCTCCCGCTCGACCACGTGACCTCCCCGAAGGGACGAACTACAGTAACGAACACAATATTACCCCGTAGAACCACCGTCCCGCTCGTCACCGCCCGAGGCAGGCGATTCGTTACGGAGCGATTCGGGCAGGATGTATACTGCCGATCGTATCCGGCGCATGACGGAGCCGGTGTGTGTTGGCAAAGATACTGGCGAAAGGGACCGAAAGGAGAAGCTTGTGCCCAGGGTCGAGGTGGATGGCGTCGGGACGTTCGACGTGGAGGAAGGGAAGAGGCTGGTTCTGGCGATCGAAGAGGATGCGGGGGTGGACATCCTGCACCGCTGCGGCGCTTACGCCCGTTGCACCACCTGCCGCATCGAGTACCTCGAAGGCGAGCCCGAGCGGATGACGCGGGCCGAACTTGAAGTGCTCGGGAGCCGGGACCTGCTCGGACAGGTGCGTCTCTCGTGCCAGGCCGTCTGCGACCACGACGTGAAGGTCAGGCCGCTGATGACCGTCACCTCCACCGGCCTCGACGGCGCCGGACCGAAGCCGGAAGCGGAGATCACACCTCCCCCCGAGTGGACGGAGAAGCCTGCCTGACCCGGAGTTCAGGCTTCGCTCCTATGATCCCCCTTCGAGGTGCGCACCTTCCCGTCGGCGCTGCGGGCGACGACGAAGAGGAGGTCTGAGAGCCGGTTGACGACCCGCACGGCGTGGGGGTGGCCGGCTTCGCCGCTGGCGTAACCGGCTGCCACCACGCTCCGCTCGGCGCGGCGCACCACCGAGCGGGCCACGTCGAGCAGCGCCCCGAGACGGCTCTCACCCGGCACGACGAACTCCCTCGGGATCTCGGTGCGCCCCCACCAGGAAGAAAGGGCGCCGTTCACGAACTCCAGTTCAGCCTCCCCGACGGCGTTGTCTTCCTGTGGCATCGCCACGTCGCCCATAACGCGGTAGAGGAGACGTTGGAGTTCCAGCAGCAACTCGCCCGTCTCTCCTTCGCCGGCCTCGGCCCGGGCGAGGCCGAGGAAGGAGCTGGCCTCGTCCACGTCGCCTAGCACTACTATGCGCGGGTCGTGCTTGTCCATCCGGCCCGAGCCGAGCAGGGTCGTGGTCCCGTCGTCGCCCCGTCCTGTCGAGACCGGCGGGTTGGTGTCTTCGCTCACGCGTGCTCCCGTTCTTGTGTGGGTGTCAGGTCTCCGGGAAGGTAGCCCGGAACGCACCGGCGCGCAAGGGCCGTGAGCGATCGGCGTTATCTTGGCAATAGCAGCAAAATGCATTTAATGGAGAAAGAAGAATAGGAGGGCAGCTATGTCCGGGAAGAGCTCGTTGAGCCGCCGGGAGTTTCTGCGGGTCAGGGGAGCAGGCCTTGCCGGGGCCGCGCTGCTCGGGGGTGGCCTGGCGGGCTGCGGCGGTGACGGGGAGCAGGGGCCGGGAGACCTCGTGTTCTCGATGTAGCCTGACACCACGGGGAATTTGCAGAAACTGGTCAAGAGGTTCAACGACCAGAACAAGGGCGAGTTCCAGGTCAAGTACCGGGTCATACCGGCCAACAGCGGACGATACAGTCCCTGACCTTCCAGGGCAAGGTGTACGGCGTGCCGTGGTTCACGGACGCCGGGATGATGTACTTCTGGGGAAAGCCGGGTTCTCCGAACCGCCGAAGACCTGGGACGAGTTGAAGGAGCAGGCCCTGAAGGTGGCGCGGGATCAGGGGGTCAAGTACGGGTTCTTGTTCCAGGGGGCGGAGTACGAGTGCGAGTGGCGTCCGGCAAAGTGGTGTATCGGTAGCGCGGTGAGCGTGTCGCCGGGAGTGGCGACGGCCACCGCGTGATCCTTCGAGTGATCTCTCACAACCGACTCTAAGAAAGGAACACGACGATGACCGTCACTGGAAG
>Ga0183260_10001968_pt1 | contig 17143 bp, 16 predicted proteins | sample AntDrymUQ4972206_2_FD_129768 | JGI IMG/M metagenome (GOLD analysis project Ga0183260, IMG submission 129768) | Polar desert sand microbial communities from Dry Valleys, Antarctica - metaG UQ497 (22.06) (version 2) (version 2) | ecosystem: Environmental > Terrestrial > Soil > Desert | place...
AACGCCTGGCCCGAGGTGTGCATCACTGCGTTGGCGAGCTCGAACACGCGTGCCTGCAATCGGGCCAGGATCTCCAGGCACACCCCGCTCCTGGCGTCCGGGCCGGCGTCACGCCAGGCGGGGATGGCCTCGGCGGCTACCGCCAACAGCGTCTCGATACCGTCGGGCCGTACCCGTGGGTACGAGACGCCGACGTCGATGCCGAAGGGCGACGTCTCCGTCGCCACCACACCGTCGGCGCCCGGCGTCGCGAGGGGGAAGGGCGAGCCGAGCCAGGCCTCGAAGGCGGCCCTGCCATCCGCAGCGGCGTGCTCGCCGTAGACCTTCGGGCTCGGCGACTCCGGATAGGCGGAGAAGTACTCACGTTTGCGGATCGCGACGAGCGCCTGCTCGAGCAGCTCGCGATGGCGGGATGCGAAGTCGGAGGGTGCGGCAGTCACCACATCAGTCTGCCAGCATGAGAGCCATGCGCCTTCGCCAGTACGATGCCACCGATGCCGAGGCCGTCCTGGCGCTGAACCAGGCCAATCTCGACGCGGTGGCGACGCTCGACGCCGCGCGGCTGGCGTGGCTCGTCGGGATGGCCGATATGTGCCTCGTGGCCGAAGCCGACGGCGGGCAGGTCGTCGGTTTCACCATCGTGCTCACCCCCGGGACCGCATACGACAGCATCAACTACCGCTGGTTCCGGGAGCGGCTAGGAGACTTCTCCTACCTCGACCGGGTGGTCGTGTCACCCGATCACCGACGCAGCGGTATCGGCTCCGCGATCTACGACGCGGCTGAGGAGCGCGCCCGCGAGCGTGGCCTGATGGCGCTGGAGGTGTACGTGGAACCGCCGAACGGACCGTCGATCGAGTTCCACCGGCGACGCGACTACGTCGAGATGGGGCGACTGCCGCAGGGCAACGGCAAGGTCAGCTCGATGCTGGTGAAGCAGTTGCCGTGACGCTCAGCCAGCACGTTCCGGGCCGCATCGGTATGGCGGTACCACAACTCGGCGCCCGTAGCGTCTCTGCGTTGTTGTCACAGTCGAGGAAGAACTCGTTCGAGCACGCCGGGTCGTGGGCGCCTGTTTCACCGCCGCTTCCACCGCCGCTTCCACCGCCGCCAGCGGCCAAAGCCGTGAGCGCCCTAGCGCTTCCTGCCAACGTGGTTCTGTGCCAATGCATGGACGTTCCTTCATGCTGCTCGCGGTCGTTGTTTCCCGCGGGACAGGCAAAGGGGACCAAGGTGCAGGCCCCCGTGCTCACCGATTGAACGCGAGCACGGTGATGTCGCCGTTCGGTGTCCGTTCGGAGCCAACAAGAGCTGGCGATGGTCGCCGTACTACGTTGCCGACATGGCCGACGACCCCGCAGCGATGGCGAGCGCGTGCGCAACTGCCATGTGGGCCGAGGACCGGGCCAGCCAGGCACTGCGCATGCGCATCATCGACATCGCACCGGGCCGGGCGGTGCTCGAGATGACGGTGCGGCCGGAGATGACGAACGGGCACGGCATCGGCCATGGAGGGTTCACGTTTGCACTGGCCGACTCGGCGTTCGCGTTCGCCTGCAACACCTACAACCGACGTACGGCGGCGTACCGCTGCGATATCCACTATCTCGGCGCCGTACGAGAGGGCGACCTGCTGGTTGCCGAGGCGGTCGAACGCCAGCGCACCGGGCGCAACGGCATCTACGACGTGACCGTACGCAGCGGCGACACCGTCGTCGCGGAGTTCCGGGGGACATCCCGCGAGATCGGCGGGGCACTGATGTGAGCCCGGACCCTGACCGATCTTTATGCCTTGCGGTGGCTCCGGCGACGTTTACCCCTCAAGATCCGCCTCGGAGCGGGCCGGGAGCTCAGAACGTAAGCGCGGACGCCGGGTCCTCGAGTATTGCCGCCACGTCGGCCAGGAACCGCGAGCCTTGGGCACCGTCGACGACCCGGTGGTCGAACGACAGCGCCAGCGTCGTCAGGTCGCGCGGCCGGACCCGACCGGCGACCACCCAGGGTTGCTTGCGGATGGCGCCAAACGCCAGGATTCCTGACTCACCGGGGTTGAGGATCGGCGTCCCGGAATCGACGCCGAAGACCCCCACGTTGGTGATCGTGAACGTGCCACCGGACATGTCCGCGGGCTGAGTCTTCCCACTGCGTGCCGTCCGGGTCAGCTCGACGAGCGCGTCCGCCAGCTCCCGCAACGACAGCGAGTCGGCGTCTTTGACGTTCGGCACGATGAGCCCGCGCGGCGTCGCCGCGGCGATGCCGAGATTCACATAGTGCTTCAGCACGATCTCCTGCGCTGACTCGTCCCAGGTGGCGTTGACCTCCGGAGTACGCCGAGCCGCCAGGCACACGGCCTTCGCCACCAGCAGCAGCGGTGACACCTTCGTGTCGCGGAAGTCGCGATGTTTACGCAACCGACCCACCAACCGCATGGTTCGCGACACGTCACACGTGACCCACTCGGTGACGTGCGGAGCGGTGAAGGCGCTGCTGACCATCGCGGCAGCAGTCATCTTGCGAACGCCCTTGACGGGCAGCCTCGTTTCGCGTTCCCCCGCCGAGGGCAGCACACGCGCGCCGGCGCCGTTCGCGTGCGCCTCGATGTCCGCGCGGGTGACGACCCCGCCGGGACCGCTGGGCGTCACGGCGCGCAGGTCGACCCCGAGATCCTTGGCGAGCTTGCGCACCGGTGGCTTCGCCAGCACCCGTGCGGTCACCGCACCGGGGGGGTCCGCATCCTCCCGGGTGAGGGCCGGAGTGGCTGGCTCCGCATCCGCCGCGGACACCTCGGGCGCTTTCGTCGGGGCGGTGCCGAAGGCCATCTGCACGTTCTGCTGGGCAGCCGCCGAAGCAGGCTCGCTCGGTGTGGCGCCCTTGCGCGGGCGCCGCTTCGCCTCCGTAGTCTTCGGACCGTAGCCGACCAGCACCGAGGTCCGCCCACCAGGAGCGGGTCCGCCGATCAGCCCCGGCTCCACCGCCGAATCCTCCGGCGGAGAGGCAACCGCGGAGTCATCAGCACTGATGGGCCCAAGCAAGACCCTGATGATCGGGGTGCCGACCGCAACCGTCTCGCCCTCCCCCACCAGCAACTTGTCGACCGTACCCGCGTACGGGCAGGGCAGCTCGACCAGCGACTTCGCGGTCTCGATCTCGACGATGACGTCGTTGACCTTGACGGTGTCGCCCGGCTTGACCTTCCAACCGACGATCTCGGCCTCGGTCAGCCCCTCACCGACGTCGGGGAGATTGAACTGCCTCACTCTTGACATGCCCTCGCCTCTCTCAGTATCCGAGCGAGCGGTCGACGGCGTCCAGCACCCGGTCCAGGTTGGGCAGGTACTCCTCCTCCACCCTGCTGGGGGGGTACGGCGTGTCGAACCCGCCGACCCGCATCACCGGTGCCTCGAGTTCGTAGAAGCACGACTCGGTGATCCGCGCAGCCACCTCGGCGCCCATGCCGAGGTTGACGACGGCCTCGTGCACGACGACAGCTCGGCCGGTCTTCCTCACCGACTCCGTAACCGGTCCCATGTCCAGCGGGGAGAGCGTCCGCAGGTCGATGACCTCCAGGCTCCGGCCCTCCTCCGCCGCGGCGAGGGCAGCCTCGAGGGCTGTCTTGACCATCGGCCCGTACGTCAGCACCGTCACGTCGGTGCCCTCTCGTACTACCCGGGAGCTGTGCAGTGGCGGCGGTGCGGTCGTCTCGTCGAGCTCGGCCTTCTCCCAGTAGCGGCGTTTGGGTTCAAAGAAGACAACCGGGTCGTCGGAGGCGATGGCCTGCTGGATCATGAAGTACCCGTCGACCGGGTTCGACACCGCGACGACCTTCAGCCCGGCGGTGTGAGCAAACTGCGCCTCCGGGCTCTCCGAGTGGTGCTCCACGGCACCGATGCCACCGCCGAACGGGATCCGGATCACGATCGGCATCGGCAGCTTGCCCTGGCTGCGGAAGTGCAGCTTCGCGACCTGGCTGACGATCTGGTCGTACGCGGGGTAGACGAACCCGTCGAACTGGATCTCGCACACCGGGCGGTAGCCGCGGATCGCCAGACCCACCGCAGTGCCGAGGATGCCCGACTCAGCCAAGGGAGTGTCGATGACGCGGTCCTCACCGAAGTCCTTCTGCAGCCCGTCGGTGACCCGGAAGACACCGCCGAGCTTGCCGACGTCCTCGCCCATAATCAAGACCTTCGGGTCGGCCTCCATCGCCGCGCGCAGGCCGTTGGTGAGCGCCTTGGCCAGGGTCAGCTGTGCCATCTCAGTGCGCCCCTTCGAAGGAGCTGAGGTACGCGGCGTACTGCTCCTTCTGCTCGGCGAGCTCCGGTGTCTGCTCGGCGTACACGTGGTCGAAGATGCTGAGCACACTTGGGTCGGGCATGCTCAGGCACCCATCGCGCACATGGGTGGCGATCTCCTCGGCCGCACGCTCCACGTCGTCGAAGAAGTCGTCGCTGGCTCGGCCGTTCTGTGCGAGGTAGGCCCTCACGCGGGCGATCGGGTCTTTGGCCTTCCAACGGTCGAGCTCGTCGTTGAGCCGGTAGCGCGTCGGGTCGTCCGACGTGGTGTGGGCGCCCATCCGGTAGGTGTACGCCTCGACGAACGTCGGCCCGCTCCCCTCGCGGGCACGGCGCAGCGCGGCCTGCGTCACGGCATAGCAGGCGAGGACGTCGTTGCCGTCGACCCGGACACCCGGGAAGCCGAAGCCAAGCGCGCGCTGGTAGAGCGGGATGCGGGTCTGGCGCTCGATCGGCTCCGAGATGGCCCACTGGTTGTTCTGGCAGAAGAACACAACAGGCGCGTTGAAGACACTGGCCCAAATGAACGCCTCGTTCACATCGCCCTGGCTGGTGGCACCGTCCCCGAAGTACGCGATGACCGCGGCGTCCTTGGTCTCGTCGCCGGAGCCGACGACGCCGTCGCGCTGCAACCCCATGGCGTAGCCCGTGGCGTGAAGGGTCTGCGCCCCGATGACGATCGTGTACAGCCCGAAACCCGTCTCCCGCGGGTCCCATCCACCCTGGTCGACCCCGCGGAACAGACCCAGGAGGTACAACGGGTCGACACCGCGGCACCAGGCGACGCCGTGCTCGCGGTACGTCGGAAAGGCAAAGTCCTGCGGCAGCATCGCCCGAGCCGACCCGACCTGCGCCGCTTCTTGCCCGAGGCACGCGGCCCAGATCCCCAGCTCGCCTTGTCGCTGCAGTGCTGTCGCCTCGGTGTCGATGCGCCGGGTCAGGACCAGATCCCGGTAGAACCCCCGGATCGCCTCGTCGTCGAGATCGCAGCTGTAGTCGGCGTGCTCGCGGCGTTCACCCTCCGGCGTCAGCAGCTGTACGAGCTCGGGGTCGTCCCCGTCCTCAGACGGTTCGAAGACGGTGGCAAGAGCGGGGTCGCTCACCTGCACTCCTTCGGCTGTCGTGACAGCAGCCAGCGTAGACCGCCCCCTGCACTTGTCGCTGCGACACCAGGCGATGACCTGTTCTCACAGTGACAACTCGGGTGATGCATGGTTGTTGCCATGACCGTCGACGCTGCCCCGCGACCGACTGCGCTCGCCGTCACCCGGCCGGTGGCGGTCGCCGTTGCCCTGGGCATCGTGTATGTCGTCTGGGGCTCGACGTACCTCGCGATCGGGATCGTCGTCGAGACGATGCCGTCGCTCACCTCAGCCGGGGCGCGATTCTTTCTCGCGGGGGTCGTCATGGCGCTGGTGCTCGCCGCCCGATCCGGATGGCGTCGCCTCGCCGTCAACCGGGTGCAGCTGCTCGGCGCCAGCCTGCTCGGGGCACTGCTCCCGGCCGCCGGCAATGGCCTGGTCACCATCGGTGAGGACCTCGGCACCCCGACCGGGATCGCGGCACTGATGATCGCCTCGGTGCCCCTGTGGGTGGTGTCGTACCGGCTGCTGTCCGGCGACCGACCTCGCTGGGCAACCATCGTGGGTGTGCTCATCGGCTTCGCCGGGCTGGCGGCTCTGGTGGCGGCCATCGGCGTCACCGGCACGATTCCGCTCGGCCCCACCCTGCTGATCGGTTTCGCCGCGATGTGCTGGTCGTTCGGTTCCTGGCTGCAACCACGGCTCCGGCTGCCACGCGACCCGTTCGTCACCACCGTGTACGAGATGCTCGCCGGAGGCGCCGTGATGCTGATGGTGGGGCCGTTGTCCGGTGAGCGGTTGGATCTCAGCGCCTACTCGGCTCGGTCCTGGACCGCCTGGACCTACCTTGTCGTCTTCGGCTCGCTGGTGGCATTCACCGCATACGTCTGGGTGCTCAGCAACGCGCCGATCTCACTGGTGGCGACCTACGCCTACGTCAATCCGGTAGTCGCGCTCTTCTTGGGCTGGATCGTGCTCGGCGAGGCCCTCACCGGCTCGGTGCTGGCGGCGACCGCGGTGATTCTGGTCGGAGTGGGTGTTGTCGTCGGCTCCGAACGCCACCGGCGACCGACGCCGCCCTCGGACTCGTGCACCGACCCGCACGGCTGATCGTTGGTCACGCGCTGAGCCTGAAATTTCTTGCGACGACACCGCCCGCGCACGTCAGGCTCACCGAGCATGACGTATTCGCTCGGCGTACACGCTGAGTGTATAGTCACGCCATGACGGTTGCCCGCACGCTTCTGGGATTGTTGGAACCTGCTCCCGCGCACGGATACACGCTCAAGAAGCGCTACGACGCTCACTTCAGTCGGCTGAAACCACTGCCCTTCGGTCAGGTGTACGCATCGCTCGCCCGGTTCGAGCGCGACGGGCTCGCCGAGACGCAGGGAGTGGAGTCGGGCGATGGGCCCGAGCGCAAGCTGTACGCCATCACGCCGGACGGAGTGACAGTGGTCGAGGGGTGGATGTACTCCGCAGAGGAACCGACCGCGTTCGCGAGCAGCACGTTGTTCGCCAAGACCGCCCTCGCCCTGCTATCGGGACGATCTGCCCGGGCCGTGCTCGACGCTCAGCGGCAGATGCACCTCATCCGGATGCGCGAGCTCACCGAGTCCAGGCGGTTGGTCGGCGCCACCGAGGTGCTCGCAATCTCCTACGAGCTCAACCACCTCGACGCCGACCTGCGGTGGATCGAGGAAGCGGGCCACCGCCTCGACGCGCTGCACCATGGGCTGAAAGGACAAGCCAATGACCTCTGACACGTCTCTGCCGCTGTTGGAGGGCCGTGATCTCACTGTGTCCTTCGGCGAAACCAGCGCCTTGCGAGGCGCGACGATCACAGTAGGCACCGGCGAGATCGTCGCTTTGATGGGTCCGTCCGGGTCTGGCAAGTCGACGCTGCTCCACTGCCTGGCCGGTGTGCTGGTCCCCGACGCAGGCTCCGTTCGCATCGGAGAACTCGAGCTCAGCGAAGCGTCGGAGCGAAAGCGAAGCGCATTTCGGCTCCGGTCGGTGGGCTTTGTCTTCCAGTTCGGTGACCTCGTGCCTGAGCTGACCTTGGTGGAGAACGTGGCGCTTCCCCTCCAGCTCAACGGGGTTCGCCCTCGGGAGGCCGATGCTCGCGCTCGCTCGGTGATGGCCGACCTCGGCGTACTCGTCGTGGCTGACCGTCGGGCCGGCGCAGTCGCAGGTGGCCAGGCGCAGCGTGCCGCAGTAGCGCGCGCTCTTGTGCATCGACCGAAGGTGATCTTTGCCGACGAGCCCACCGGCTCCTTGGACACCGTCGCCGGCGAGGCCGTCCTGGACGCCCTGGTGTCACTGGCCCGGGATGCCGGAACGAGCGTTCTCATCGTCACCCACGACAACCGGGTCGCTGCCCACGCCGACCGGTTGGTGACCATGCGAGACGGGTGTGTCGTCGCCCCTGACATGGCGAGCGTTCGGTGACACCACTGCTCCGCCTGGGGGTCCGCCTTGCGGGGGGAGGCGGACCTCCGGAGCGGGTTCGAGCCGCCAGCGTCGTGCTCGCCAGCGCCATCGGCTGCTGGCTGTTGCTCAACACCTTCGCCATCGCCGCTGCCGAGTCGGTGCTGCGTGACGACCTCTTCGCAGCGACAGAGATGCAACGGCTCCTGGCCGCGGTCGTCGCGGCGATCGTGATGCCCGTGCTCGTGCTGACCGCCACCGCCAGCCGCCTGTCTGCCACGATCCGCGACCGGCGCCTGGCCAGTCTGCGGCTACTGGGGCTGTCTCCGCGCCAGACCAGGGTGGTCGCGGCAACGGAGGTGGGGGCCACCGCAGTGTTGGGAACGGCGCTCGGAGTGCTGCTGTTCTGGCTCACGCGTCCCGTGGTCTCGGGACTGCAGGTAGCGGGACGGGACTGGTCTTCGGTGCCGTTCCAGCCAGCACCGTGGTCACACGTTGCGGTAGTGGTCGGAGTTCCCTTGGCCACCGTGGTGGTGTCGCTCATCCCCACCCGAGGTCTGGGACGCTCCATCCTCGGCAGCCAGGTGCACGACCAACGCCCTAGCGCATGGAGAGCCGCTCCACTGGCTGGCGGTCTGCTCCTGCTCACATGGGCCGTTGCCGGAGCGCAACCCGAGGGGGGCAGCTCACCGGAGTTCTACGCCTTCTTCATCGGGACAATCCTGACTGCGCTCGGCGTCCTACTCATCGTCCCGATATTCGTTCCGCTCGTCGCCGAGGTAGCCCTGAGGGTGTCGTCGCGGCCAACCGTCCGCATCGCCGCTCGACGGCTGCAGAGCCAGCCCGCCGGTATGACCCGGGTCGTCGCTGGCCTGCTGGTGGGTTTGTTCGTGATTGCGGGGGCTCGTGGTGTCGTGACCGCGTGGGAGACGACCCCGCAGTATGTCCGTGCCGACCAGTCTCTCCACCATGGTCCGCAGGTGCTCGACGTCTCCGTGCGGCGCATTGCGTCCGCGGACGCCGCAGCAGCACTCGAACGGGCGCCCGGCGTCCGCGATGTGGTCCCCCTGCGCAACGTCACGACCCGTTGCACCGTGAAAGGGCCATGCATGTGGGCCCTCGTCGGTACCTGCGCAGAGGTGGCGACCCTGGCACCCGACGCGGTGGGATGCCGCGACGACGCCGTGTCGTGGATCCGCGCGGCCGAGTCAATGCCCGGAAGCGACCAGACGTTCACGTGGCTGCCCACGCGAAGGCACGGTCCGCCCCCGACACTCACCCTTCCCGCGCCGGACAGCGTCATCCACACGGACGATCCGGTAGCTGCGCTGCAAGCAGGAGTCTTCATCCCGATCTCGACGCCCGGCATCCAGCCTTTGATTCCGGAGCGCCCTGACTTCACCGTCCTGGCCGGACCTGGGGCGGAGGTGGCACAGGACATAGAGCGCACAGTGCGCGGCGCTTCCGTATTCAGCCAGGCGGCGCCGGAAGACTACTACTTCGTTGCCGGCCTGCGGGCGCTGGTCTGGTCAGTTGCCGCCGTCATTCTCTCGGTCGGGTTGCTCGCCTTCGCGATATCTGCCGTCGACCGCGCCATTGGCCGCCGCAGAGAGATCGTGAGCCTGCAGCTCGTCGGGGTGCCACCGCGCACCCTTCGGGCAACGCAGTGGTACGAGTCGCTGCTGCCGGTGGTCCTTGGACTGCCCATGGCGATCGGTCTGGGCTGGTGGGCGGGGTCGGCGTTCCTTGCACTCGGCGACGAGCTGAATGCCACGCCGTGGCGATCAGCAACCGGACTGGCGGGTGTCTCTGTGGTCGGAGCCTTGATCGTCGCCGGGCTCACCGTCATCGCGGCCAGCCCGCGCATCCGAGCAGACCTCATCCGCCGCGAATGAGTCGACCCAGCTATTGAGACTGACCTGCTGGCACCGCGCCGGGCGTGTCGTCGAAAGAACGTTGGCTCAGCGAAAATGGGGCCGCGGCTCAGCGGAACGGGCCGCGGCTCGCCGTTCAGGAAAGCAGCTCGACCGAAACCCCGAGCCGCCGGTACGTGCCAAGAGCACGCAGATCACGGGTCACCAGCGGAAGTTGGTGCTCGAGCGCAACCGCGCCGACCAGCGCGTCGTAAACCGCCCCGCCCGCCAGCCCCCGTGCGGCCATCGAACCTAACAGCGCCGCTGCTCCCTCAGCCGTGAGGAACCGAGTGTGGGGGAAGTTGGTGGCCAGTATCCGGGCCGCAGTCTTCGGCGTCAGCCGAGCCGGTGTGGGGAGCCGGGTGAGCACCGAGAAGGTCTCGAAGGCGGCATGTCCGGAGAGCCCCCGCTCCCGGTCCCGGAGTGCCTCGACCGTGCGGCTGTGATGCTCGTGGTCCCCGACGACGAAGGCGATCGCCGCACTTGTGTCAAGGAGGCAGGGGTCGGAGTCAGCGCTGGTCAACGTCTCGGACTCTCGCGACTTCCTCGTCGCTGAGCTTCGTCGCCGTCGACGGGACCAGCAGGAGCCCGTCGCGCTCCTCGACGCGGTCGGATGCGACGGGTTCCACCCGGACCGCGGCGCCGTCGACCTCCACGTCGACCTCACCGGGTTGCAGACCGATCCGGTCCCTGAGTTCCTTGGGGATCACCAGCCGCCCTGCCTTGTCGATGGTAGTACGCATACCACGACATTACCATCTGTGTGGTAGTCGGGTCAGGCGAGGGAGTCGAGCCAGGCTTGGTGGAGATCGGCGTAGCGTCCGCCGGTGCCGGCCGCGATCAGCTCGGCCGGAGTGCCGTCCTCCATGATCCGACCGTGCTCGAGCACGATCACCCGGTCGGCGATCTCCACGGTCGAGAGCCGGTGGGCGATGATGATCGCCGTCCGCTCCCGCAGGATCGTGCGCAGCGCCCGCTGCACCAGGCGCTCGCTCGGCACATCCAGCGAGCTTGTCGCCTCGTCGAGGATCAACACCGCCGGATCGGCGAGAAACGCCCGGGCGAACGCGACCAGCTGCCGTTGCCCCGCCGACAGCCGGCCGCCGCGCGACTCGACTTCCGTGTCGTAACCCTGTGGCAGCGCGGTGATGAACGCATCGGCCCCGATCGCGGCCGCCGCGGCGCGTACCTCGTCTTCCGAGGCCCCCGGGCGGCCGAAGCGGATGTTGTCCGCGATCGACCCGGCAAACAGGAAGTTCTCCTGGGTGACCATGACGATGGAGCGCCGCAGGTCCGCGTCGGTCAGGTCACGCAGATCGACTCCGTCGAGCGTCAGTCGCCCAGCTGCCGGGTCGTAGAAGCGCGAGACCAGCTTGGCGATGGTCGTCTTGCCGGCGCCGGTGGTGCCGACCAACGCCAGTGTTTGTGCAGCCGGGACGACGAGGTCGAGGCCCCGGAGCACCGGTCGGTCGGTGACGTACGAGAAGTCAACACCCTCGACGCGCACCTCCCCTCGCGACGCCGGAAGCGGCACCGGGGATGCCGGCTCGGGGACGTCAGGGTCCTCCTCGAGCACACCGGACAACTTCTCCAGCGCCGCACTGGCGGACTGGAACGAGTTGTAGAACTGGCTGATCTCCTGCATGGGTTCGAAGAACTGCCGCAGGTAGATGAGGAACGCCGCCAGTACGCCGATGGTCACGGCACCGTTGAAGGTGCGGTAGGCACCGTAGATCAAGACGACTGCGATGGTCACGTTGCCGATCAGCTTGATGCCCGGCATGAACAACCCGACCAGCCTGAACGCGCGCTCGTTGGCCGCCCGGTAGTCGTCGTTGACCGAATCGAATATCTCCTCGTTGCGCGGCTGCCGGCGGAACGCTTGCACCGCCCGGATCCCCGTCATGGTTTCGACGAAGTGGACGATCACGACCGCCACGGTTTCGCGGGTGCGGCGGTAGGTGATCGCCGACTCACGGCGGAACCACCGCGTCAGCAACAGCAGCAGCGGGAACGACGCTAGCGCCACCAGCCCGAGCTTGACGTCGAGGAACAGCAACAGGACCGCAGTGCCGACCATGGTCAGCGCGGCTGTGACCAAGCCGTCGAAGCCGGTGTCGAGCATCTCCTCGATCGCGTCGATGTCGGAGGTGGACCGCGAGATCACCCGCCCGGAGGTGTAACGGTCGTGGAACGCGGTCGACAGCCGCTGGAAGTGCCGGAAGAGCCGGCGCCGCAGCTCGAGCAGCACCTGCTGCCCCAGCGTGCCGGAGACGAGTAGAAACACCTGCCGGAAGACCGCCTGCACCACGACCATGGCGAGCACGAGACCGACGATGACCAGCAGCGTGCGGCTGCCATCTCCCGCACGCATCGGCGGTATGCCGCGGTCGATGCCTTCCTTGACCAGGTACGGGATCGCCAGCCGGGATGCGTTCTCGACCAGTACCACCGCGGCCAACACCCATAGTGTTCGCCGGTGAGGTCGAAGGAGGGAGCCGAGCAGTCGGCGCGACCGCTCCCGGAGCAGCAGCGACACGGTGTCGGTGAAGCTGTCGCGGTTTTCCGCCGCCACACCCCGCCAGTCCGCGGAGGTGTCCGGCGCCGAGCCGTTCGTCCTCGTTGTAGTCACAGCGTCGTGGTCACAGCGCCAACGCCTCCGCTGTCTCGGCATCAGCGGCGAGCAGCTCCCGGTATGCGGGTACGTCGGCCAGCAGGTCACGGTGCCGTCCGACGTGGGTGATGGTGCCGTCCTGCAGCAGCGCGACCTTGTCGGCGAGCAGCACCGTCGATGCCCGGTGCGCGACGACGATGCCGGTGGCCTGGGCGAGAACGTTTCGCAACGCCTTCTCCACGAGGGCCTCGGTGTGCACATCGAGAGAGGAGAGGGTGTCGTCGAGCACCAGGATCTTCGGCCGGGCCAGCACTGCCCGAGCGAGCGCCAGCCGCTGGCGTTGGCCACCGGACAGCGCCATGCCCTGTTCGCCGATGCGGGTGTCGAGACCCCATGGCAGCTCGAGGACGAAGCCGGCCTGGGCGATCTCCAGTGCCTCGCGGACGTCGTCCTCAGTGGCGTCGGGTCGCCCCAGCAGCAGGTTTTCGCGCGCGCTCATGCTGAACAGCGTCGGCTCCTCGAACGCGGTTGCGACGATCGACCGCAGGCACGACAGCGTGAGATCACGTACGTCGACGCCGTCGATTGTCACGCGGCCAGCGGTCGGGTCGTACAACCGTGGCACGAGCGCGGTGAGCAGCGTCTTGCCGGAGCCAGTGGCTCCGACGACCGCGACGGTCTCGCCAGGCAGCACCTCGAGGTCGACATCGTGCAGCACGTCGGCCTCGGAGTCGGGGTAGCGGAAGGCCACGGCCTCGAAGCGCAGCTGCCCACGCGGGGAGGCGAGCTCGCGGGAGCCGCCGACGATGCTCGAGGCGGTGTCGAAGATCTCGACGACCCGGTCCGCGGCGGTCATCGCCTCCTGCGCCATCGAAAGGATGTAGCCGAGGGCGGCGATCGGCCAGACAAGCTGCAGCATCAACGTGATGAACGCGACGAGCGTGCCGAGGCTGAGGCCGTCGTTGCCGACCGCGATCGCGCCGAGCAGCAGCACGATGACGAGGGCGATGTTGGGTAGCACCTCGAGAAAGGTAAAGAACTTCGCCTGCAGGCGGACCTTGGCGACCTGCGTTTCGTAGAGCTTGGTGGCTCGTGCGTCGAAGGCGTCGTACGCGTGCTCGCTGCGCCCGAAGGACTTGATGACGCGGATCCCGAGCGTCGACTCCTCGATCTGAGTGGCGACGTCACCCTGCTGGTCCTGTACCTGCCGCGAGACCTTGACGTAGCGGTTCTCGAACGACATCGACAGGTAGATGACCGGCACCGCAGCAACCGCGACGACCAGCCCGAGCGGCCAGTAGAGGTTCAGCAGGATGACGGTGACGACGGTGAGCTGCAGGATGTTGATGACCAGGAAGAGCATCCCGAAGCCGCTGAAGCGCCGGATCGTCGACAGGTCGCCGGTGATCCGCGACAGCAGCTGTCCGCTCTGCCAGCGCGCGTGGAACTCCATCGGCAGCGCACCGAGGTGGCGGTAGATGTCGTTGCGCAACGCGGTCTCGACGCCGAGGACCGCCCGGGCCTGTATCCAGCGTCGGATCAGGATCAGTGCCGCCTCGACGATGCCGAGCACCAGCGCCAGCAGGCCGAGCGGCCAGATCGCGGACTCGTCGCCCTCGGTGATCGGGCCGTCGATGATCGCCTTGGTGACCAGCGGGATCGAGATCGACACGAAGACCCCTGTGACCGCCGCCGCGGCCATGATGCTGAGCGACCCGGCGTACGGCCGCAGATAGCCGCGCAGGCGCCACAGCGACGTGACGCTGCGGCGTCGCTCGGCCGGGGAGTGTGGTGCCGTCAGGGAATGCGGTGGCATGAGCCGGTCGGGTCTCCGAGCGATGGGGTAATGACCAGGCTACGTCACGCTCCTGACGACTCGCGCCCCGAGCTCGCCGCCGGCCGTCCCACCTTTCCCAGGTCAACCTGGTACGAGTGCGCTTCACCCGGCGTACACGCCAGGTGAAGTGCACAGAAGCCGGGTGAAGGTGTGGTTGCCGTGGGGGTGGCTCAGTGGGCAGCCTGCCATTGCGCCGCCGCCCGCAGGAAGATGTCGTTGGCCTCGATCTCCCCGATGGTCACGCGGGCACCGTCGCCGGGGAACGGACGCACCGCTATCCCGGCGGCGTCACAGGCGGCCGCGAAACCGACGGTGTGATCGCCGAGCGGCAGCCACACGAAGTTAGCCTGACTGTCAGGCACGTCCCAGCCCGACTCGAGCAAGCCGTCAAGCACCCGGGTGCGCTCGCCAACCAGCGCCTCGACGCGTTTGAACAGCTCGTCCTCGGCCCGCAGCGAAGCGATCGCCGCCACCTGCGCCACCTGGGACACACCGAAGGGCAGCGACACCTTGCGGATCGCCTGCGCGAGCCGGGCCGGTGCGATCGCGAACCCCACACGCAGCCCGGCGAGGCCATATGCCTTGGAAAAGGTACGCAACACGACGACGTTGCTGCGCTCGCGGTAGAGGTCGCTGCCGTCGCCCACGGCCGGATCGCGGACGAACTCGCGGTAGGCCTCGTCGACGACCACCACCACCTCGGGTGGGACGTGCGCCACGAAATCGCGCAGCTCCGCCTCGGTGACCGCCGGACCGGTGGGGTTGTTGGGGGTGCAGACCAGGACAGCCCGGGTTCGGTCGGTGATCGCCCTCGCCATCGCGTCCAGGTCGTGGCGGGCTCCGTCGGCAAGCGGGACCTGGATGCCTGCGGCACCTGTCATCTGCACCGCGATCGGGTACGCCTCGAACGACCGCCAGGCGTACACAACCTCATCACCGTCGGTGCAGATCGCCTGTAGCAGGTGGTACAGCACCGCCACCGACCCGGTCGCCGCGGCCAGGTCGGCGACCGGCACCTGGAAGCGCTCGGCAATCGCGTCATACAGCGCCGACGCTGCCATGTCTGGATAGCGGTTGAACTGCGACGCGGCACCGCTCACCGCCTCGAGCACGCCGGGCAGCGGCGGGTACGGGTTCTCGTTGCTCGACAGCTTGTACGTCGGCATGCCGTCGCGCGCAGCCGGAGGCTTGCCCGGCTTGTACGTCGGGATCGCCTCGAGTGCCGGACGGATCGGCGGCTGCCGCATGACCGGCAGGGTAGCCAACTACGCTGCCGCCGGTGACGCAGCGCCAAACGCCGGCATCCCCGCGCCCGGACCAGCGGACCCGCCTCGGCTACGCCCTCGTCGTGACGGCAGCGATGCTGTTCATCGTCAACGCTGGCGTGTCGCGGGTCACCATCCGGGCCGGAGTCGAGCCGGCGACCCTCACGACGCTGCGCGTGACGGGCTCGATCCTCGTGTTCGGTCTCTGGGCCGCTCTGGGCCGGCGCGGCGCGCTGACACCACCGCGGGGCCGCGAACTGGTCTTGGTGATCGCGCTGGGGCTCGTCGGCGTCGCGCTGCTGCAGTGGACCTACTTCGTGGCGATCGACCGACTGCCGCTGGGCATCGCCCTGCTGCTGGAGTACACGGCGCCGGTGCTGGTCGCCCTTTGGGCCCGCTTCGTGCGTCGGGAGCCGGTGCGACAACGGGTGTGGCTTGCCCTCGCGCTATCGATGGCCGGCCTCGTGCTTGTCAGCCAGGCCTGGCAGGGCATGGTCTTGGACCGACTCGGCGTGCTTGCCGGCGCCGGCGCAGCGGTGTCGTTCGCCGCGTACTTCCTGCTCGGCGAGCACGGCGTCAGCACCGAAGACCCGCTACGCGTGATCTTGTGGTCATTCCTCGTGGCAGCTGTGACGCTGAACGTCGTGGCGCCGATCACCGGCCTCGACCGCGACGTCCCGGGGGCCACGACGTCACTGCTGGGCACCATGGACTCGCTGTCCGCGCCGGTCTGGGTGCTGTTGCTGTGGGTGGCGTTGCTCGGTACGTCGGTGCCCTTCCTGCTTGAGCTGTACGCGCTGCAGCAGCTGCGTGCGACGGCAGTCATCGTGGTCATGATGCTGGAACCCGTCGGTGCGACCGTGCTGGGCTGGGCATGGTTTCGCGAGTCACTCACCGGCGTGCAGATCCTCGGCGCGTCGGCCGTGGTCGCCGGGATTCTCCTCGCTCAGACCGCCCGCCGCGCCGCACGTGCGCCCGTTCCCGTCGGCTGAGCGCGTACGGCGGACCGTGCTCCCGCACGGCTGGCTAACGTACCGACCCCTGCGATCGCAGGGTGGTCAGAGGCGAGCCCGTTGGACACGACGAGCGAGGTGGCATCGCGACCTTGGATTGCCCGCAACCTGGCCGGAGCGGATCTTGTCGAGGCGTTCTTGATCGCCGCCGTGGTCGCGGTCCTTACCCTTCGCACCTTCCTGGCCGCCACCGGGTATCCGCAGGTGGGCGGGTCCAGGCTGCACATCGCGCACCTGCTCTACGGCGGTCTGGGCATGCTCGTCGCGATCATGATGCTGCTGCTGCTGGTCGGCAGCAGAGTGCACAGCATCGCCGCCTGGGTCGGCGGGCTCGGGTTCGGCTCTGAGCCTGCTCATCCTGGTCGCCCTGCGCGTCGAGATCGCAGTAGAGAAGCGGAACCCGTGAGCTCATCTGGGTGGAGCTGGGACGAGAGCCTGTACGCCGGAAGCGCCGCCCACTACGCCAGCGGACGACTCCCGTACCCCGTCGAGCTGGCCGACGCAGTCCGGACCTGTCTCCGGCTGGATGGCACCGGCCGGTTGCTCGACGTCGGTTGTGGTCCCGGGTCCCTCACGTTGCTCCTGGCTCCGTTATCGGGGCGGCTGTTGGCGTCGGGGCCGATCCGGACATGGTCAGCGAGGCCCGCTGGATCCGGCTGGCCCTTTCCCACGTGAACGTGGGATGGGGCCACTGCCG
>Ga0183260_10001969_pt1 | contig 17139 bp, 20 predicted proteins | sample AntDrymUQ4972206_2_FD_129768 | JGI IMG/M metagenome (GOLD analysis project Ga0183260, IMG submission 129768) | Polar desert sand microbial communities from Dry Valleys, Antarctica - metaG UQ497 (22.06) (version 2) (version 2) | ecosystem: Environmental > Terrestrial > Soil > Desert | place...
CATGGCGGAGATCACCTGGGACCCGGAGGCCGACCGGCGCATCCGGCGCAGCCCGTTCCTGATGCGCCGCTTCATCCGCAAGCGCATCGAGGATCGCGTCGCCGGCCGCGGGCGCACCCACGTTACCGAGGCTGACGTGGACGAGAGCGCGAGCATGTACCGCCAGTATCGCTTCAAGTAGCCAGAGAAGCCGAAGGGCCCCGGGAGTCGAAACGAGTGGGGTCGAGATTCCGGGGCCCGAAGAGACAGGAGCGAGGCCCGCGTGTTCGGGGGTGGGGCCTCACCAGCGCCAATTCTATGGGAACGAAGCCGCGTCCGGGTTACGGGCGCGCAAACTCCGGGTTAAATGTTCGTTAAACGGTTCGTCGGACGGGGTGGGGTTGCTCCTGCCCGGTTGGGGATCACGCCTTCTCCGACGCACCCTATCCATTCCGTCCGGACTCTATAAGCAATACACAGCCCGCCAATTGACGGGTGTTTCGGGAGACCTCTCGCGGTCTGGAGACCGTGGGATCCAGTATCCGGGCTGCAAGGGTTCTATGCCTCCTCGGATGAACGGACGGCCACGACGATCAGGGCCGCCAGCAGCAGCCCGGATGCCAGCTCCGGCCGGGAGAACACGGTCCTCGTCCCGCGCACGACCTTCTCAAGCAACTCGTTCAATGTCTGTCTCTCCTGGTCTTTTCAGATCGCCGGCTCCCTGCCAGATCCTTCGCGGTTAGGGGCCGCGAAGCGTTTGAGGAGCAGCGAGAGCACCATCAAACCTATCAGCAGCAACGGGTTTTCGAGGACCGTCCTGACTCCGCGTTCGATCCCACCGGATACTCGTTGCAGAAACTCCATCGCCGCTCCCTCTGTCCATGCCTGGATGTGACTGGCGCCAGCATGCATCACTTCGGACGGAGAGTCTGCGAACGGTCGTACAGGAGTCCACTCGTCCGCCAGGCGGCGCATCCGTGCGCGGCGCTTTGTATCCTTACAGTGGACGGGTCTTCTACGAGGAGGCGAGATCTTGGAACAGGAAGCACGCTCACCTCGCGTGACGCACCTCTCCTGGGGCCGGCTGGAGACCGAGGGCGGCGCATTCAAAGACGCCAAGCTGTTTCCGGGCGGTGCGAGGGACTGGGACTGGAACGAGACCGGAACCCGCCACGAGCCGGGCATCCAGCCGTCGGACGTGGAGGAGTTACTGGAACGCGGGGCCACCGTAGTTGTGCTGTCAAAGGGCTTTCACGAGCGGCTGCGGGTCCCGGAAAGGACCTTGCGGACGCTGGAAGATAGGGGAATCGCCGTGCACGTGAAGGGAACGGAGGAAGCCGTCCGGCGCTACAACGAGCTCGGGGAGACCGAAAAGGTCGGGGCGCTTATCCACTCGACCTGCTGAGGTGGATCTTTCGGGAGCGAAGCTTTCGGGGCAAGAATACGGGCCGATGAAGCCGCTCGTTGGAGCTGGCGATCACCGACCCGGTTCGCGAGCCTGGCCCGCGAACGGCTGTTGACTGACTAGTCCATTGGACCCTTTCCTCCTACCCGAGGTTCAACAACCGAACATATGTTACCATCCCCGGTTCGCGCCGCGCTACATCCGTCACTACACCTTTCGGGCCATTCCTAGGAAATCACGTTGTCCGGTTGCGCCTGGGGCGTTTGGGTAACTATTGCCTTAAGATGAGTGCATCGAGACGAGTGCGGACGAGTAGAGGAGACGAGGGATGAGCGAACAGCGGCAGCAGCCCAGCAGCCCGCTCCTGAGCGAGCGCGGCGTCACCAGGATATCGGACACTGTCGTAACCCAGATAGCGGGCCTGGCCGCCGGGGAGGTACCGGGCGTCCACATGGGCGGCAGCGCCTCCCGGGCCGCCGGGGGGGTCGTGGACCGGCTGACGGGCTCCTCGGGCCAGAAGCGTGGCGTCTCCGTCGAGGTCGGCCGGACGGAGGTCGCCATGGACCTGACGATGGGCATAGACTACGGCCGCAACATCAAGGAGGCTGCCGGGGAGGTGCGGCGCAGGATCGTGGATCAGGTCGAGACCATGACCGGGCTTTCAGTCACGGAGCTGAACGTGGTCATAGGCGACATCGTCTTCCCCGAAGACGAAGGACTCGTGTCTTCGAGCAGTCGCCCGCCCGCGAGGGAGGACGAGACGGCCGAGATACGGGCCGACGAAGACGAGACCCGGGAACACTCCACCTCCGAATAGTTCGAGCGGGTAGCCTGGCCTCGTGGCATCGGACCTCCTGCGGCCCGGCCTGCGGCTGGTCTTCTGCGGCTGGTCTTCTGCGGCTACAACCCATCGCTCCGGTCGGGGGCGAGCGGACGACACTACGCCCACCCCGGCAACCGATTCTGGCGCGTGCTCTTCGCCGCCGGCATCACGGATCGCCTCTACGCCCCGGAGGAAGACGAGGCGCTGGTGGAGTGTGGCATCGGCTTCACCAACCTCTGCTCGCGGCCGACGCGCCGGGCCGACGAGCTTTCGCGCGAGGAGATCCGGGCCGGCGCCCGCGAACTGCGCGCGAAGCTGGAGCGTTTACGTCCCGCCGCCGTCGCCTACACCGGCATCGGCGTTTACCGCTGGTTCCACGCAACCTCGAAGGCCGGGTGGGGTGTGCAGCCCGAGCCCACCGTCCCAGGCGTGACCGACGTGATCGTCCCGTCCCCCTCGGGCCTGAACCGGATGCGCTTCGAGGAGTTGGTCGAGCACTACCGGGCGCTCGCGTCCTTCGTGTCGTAGCAGCGGGGATTACAAGCGGCCAGCGGCGATGATGCGGCTGAGGAAACGGCGGGTGCGGGGGTTTTCGGGGGAGGTGAAGATCCTCTCCGGGGGTCCCTCCTCCAGAATACGTCCTTCTTCCAGGAAGCAAACGCGGTCGGCGATGTCACGGGCGAAACCCATCTCGTGCGTGGCGATGAGCATGGTCATCCCTTCGCTGGCTAGTTCCCGGATGAGGCTCAGCACCTCGGCGACGAGCTCGGGGTCGAGGGCGCTGGTGACCTCGTCGAGCAGCATCAGGCTCGGGCGCATCGCGAGCGCCCGCACGATGGCGACGCGCTGCTGCTGGCCGCCGGAGAGCCTGTCCGGGTACTCGTCGCGCCGATCCGAGAGACCGAAGCGTTCCAGGAGCGCGAGCGCCCGTTCCTCGGCCTCCGCCCGGTCCATACCGAGGACTTCACGCGGGGCCAGGGTGATGTTGCGCAGCACGGTCATGTGCGGGAAGAGGTTGAAAGCCTGGTAGACGATGCCGATGCGACGACGGATGTGGTTCGCATCCACGCCGGAGGCCGTGATCTCCTCTCCCTCCACGACCACGCGCCCGGCGTCGAGAGGTTCGATCAGGTTGACGCACCGCAGCAGCGTACTCTTGCCCGAGCCTGAAGCCCCGATCAGGCAAACCACCTCGTGCGGCGCCACCGCCAGATCTATGCCCTTCAATACCTCGTTCTCTCCGAAAGATTTGCGAACACCTTCGAGGACGAGCGCCGGGGTCTTTTCCGGCGTCACGCGAGGGCTCCGGCTTCGCGGCGGCGTTTGTCGCGGGCGATGAGGCGGTCGGTGAAGCGGGCGAGCGGGATGGTGATGAGGATGAAGAGGAGGGCGGCGACCACGTAGCTCGCGTAGTTGAACTGGGATGCGCCGTAGATCTGGGCGGCCCGCGCCGCCTCGATGGAGCCGAGTACCGAGACCAGCGCCGTGTCCTTCTGCAACCCGATGAAGTCGTTGAGGAGAGGTGGGATCACACGCCTCACCGCCTGCGGCAGGACGACGAACCGCAGCGATTGCCAGCGCGAGAGCCCGAGCGAGCGGGCCGCCGCGTTCTGGCTGTCGTGGACGGACTCGATGCCGGCCCTGTACACCTCCGCGACGTATGCCGAGTACACCAGCACCAGCGCGATGATGCCGTAGGTCACATCCGAGAGGTACGAAAAGAACGCCATCCCAAGCCCCGGCACCCCGAAACCTATTATGTACAGAACCAGGATCAGGGGCACCCCCCGGAACAGATCCGTGTACGCCACCGCGACCATCCTGAAGGGGAAAAACACGGGGCCGGGGATCTGGCGCACCACGGCTATGACGAGCGCGAGGATGAGGATCAAGACCTCCGAGATCGCGAAGATATACACGTTGAGCAGGAAAGCCGAGAGTATGGACGGCTCGCTCTCCGAACCGACGAGCGAGCGCCACAGGTGAAACGGGCTGAAGAACCGCTCCGCCACCAGCTCACTCCCCGGCGCAAGCGCCACGACCACTACGATGACCACGAAGAAAAGCACCGTGCTCGCGCTCGACACCAGCACCGCCCGCCCGCCGAGCATCTTCGTCCCCCGCCCGCGCCCCGGCGACGGCTCTGGCGCGTCGGCAGGACCAGTCCCCCTCGTGCTCACGCCGGACCCGCTATCCTGTATCTCAGGAGGCTACCCAACCTGCTCGACACATTCGAGCGGGAGCCACCCGAGCCGACCGTGCGAGTCCTTCGCCCAGACCCAGCCGCTCTCTTCCCCGAAGGCGGTCAACTCTTCTCCGGCCTCCACCGAGAGTTCCGCGGCGTCGTAATCGCGGAGCGCCGTGCCCGTTTCTCCATCGGCCTCGAAGTATGACCGGGGCATCCATCCGCCCTTGCCGGAAGGCCCGGTACACCACGCCCAGGCTTCATTGTCCTCATCTATCTCGCCGACATGGAGGACTTCGCCCGCGCGCACTATTCAGGGGGTCCGGGTACACGGCCCAGCAATCGGACACGACCCGGTACTGTTCGCTGCGGCCCTCTCCCATCCTACTTTTCGAGCTTGGGGACGCTCAGGTACTGTTGCAGGTGCTTGTCCTGCAACTCTTTCAGGGTTCCGTCGCTCTCCATCTTGCCGAGCACCTGGTTGACGCAGCCGACGAGGGGGTTGCCCTGCTCGAAGAGCATCCCGAACTGTTCGTTGCGGGGGTACTGGCCGACGACCTCGGAGCCGTCTATCTCGAAGTCCCGCAGGTACACCGTGGTCACGAGGTCGGTGGCGAAGGCGTCTATCTGGCCACTCTCCAGCGCGCTCTTGGCATCGTTGGTGGTGTCGTAGACCTTCGTCTGTTGCTCGGGCTGTATCTCCTCGTTGATGAAATCCAGGCCCGTGGTGCCGACCTGCGCCCCGAACTGTACGTCTTTGAGGTCGGAGATGGATTGAGCGTCGGCGGCGGGGGAGTCCTTCATCACCATCACGCCCTGGGCGTTGTCGAAGTAGCCGTCGGAGAAGTCCACGGCCTGCTCGCGCTCTTTGGTGATCGTGATCTGGTTGATGTCGAAGTCGTAGTCCTTGGCGCCCGGCGCGTACGAGCGGTTGAACGGCTCGACCACCCACTTGATAGGGAGGTCCATGCGCTGCGCGACCTCGCTCGCCACATCGCCCTCGTAGCCGCCATAGCTCTGCGGGTCTCCCTTGAACCACGGCGGGTAAGCCGGTTTGTCCGTGGCGACGGTGAGCGTACCGTCCTCGAAGAGCGGCGGGTTCTGCAGGTTGCACGACTTGCCGCCCGAGCCTCCCTGTTCCGAAGACCCGGAGCCGCCGCTCCCGCATCCGGCCAGCAGCAAGATCGCGGCCAGCGTTCCGGCCAGCATCGTCCGTCCCGTCATGCGCCTGACTCCGATCCACTCCCGGCCTCCCCGCAGAGAAGCCCCGATCCTTTGCATCCGGGAATCAGTATAGGGATCGCCGAAAAACACTTCAATCGCGGGCGTTGTACGCCTCGAACTCGGGACCGAGAGAGGCCGCGTGGATCTTTCGCAGCGCCCGGTTCCCGCCGCCGTTCGGCACGAGGAAGTTCGGCTGGGCCTGATCCAGCATGACGAAGGGGACGGGTTCTGTCTGGATCACACGGTCCCCGTACAGCGTGATCTCGGCGAAGATTCCGGTCGAAGTCTCCTCGGACCACGACTGATCCAGCAGGAAGTTGCCCACCCCGTAGTAGATGGGCACTCCTCTGTACACCTCGATTCCCTTGGGCCAGTGGGCGTGCCCCCCGATGAACAGGTCCGCGCCCGCGTTCACGGCGGCGTGCGCGAACTCCACCTGGCCCGGCTCGGGCGTTGCCGTGTACTCCCTGCCCCAGTGTGGCATCACCGCCACGAGATCCACCTCCCGCCGCAACCGTTCCACGTCTTCCCTCATTACCTGCTTGAGGAGTGGCGCCGTGCCGGGGGCTGTCTCCGTCGCCCACGACCAGTCGTAGGAGGGGACGCCGTGGTAAGAGAGGACGCCTATCTTCGTGCCGCCAAGGTCGAAGATCATGGGTTCCCGCGCGGCGTCCAGATCCATCCCGGCCCCCGCGTACGAGATGCCGGCGTCATCGAGATGGACCAGGGTCTCCTCCAGGCCGGCGACGCCCGCGTCCAGGACGTGGTTGTTGCCCAAAGTCACGCCATCCATCCCGGCCTGACGGAGGATGGGCATCAGGCGCAGGTCGCCGGTGAAGGTCGTCGCTTCGGGATGGTAGGCGGCGTTCCTGATGACGGGGTTCTCGAAGTTCGCCAGGGTGAGATCGGTGCCGCGCAGGTACTCGCGGACCTCGTCGTCCCCGCCCAGGCGCTCGGCCGTGAACTGGTGGATGGTTCCGGTCTCGGAGTAGTAGCTGGGCTCCGGTGTGCGGCTCGTGATCGCCGCGTACCCGCCGTCCAGCGGAAAGTCTATCCCCAACCCCTGCTGGATCACCGTGTAGTTCTGACCGCGATCCAGGACGATGTCTCCGGCCACCACCACGCGCCGCAGTTCTTGGCTATCGGGGACCGTCGCACCTTCCGGGGCCAGAGGATAATCCTCCGCAGCTTCTCCCGGCTCCAGAAGGGATTCGCCACCGACCGCCAGGACTTTGACGCGCGGTTCGACCTCGTCCCAGGGAACGAGGCCCATCGCATCGGGTGTTCGGCTCACCCGGTCCACGACCGCCGTTGCCGAGTCGAGGCTCTCGAAGCCGGAGCGGTCCAGCAGCTTCTCCGCCGGCTCGACGTAATCTCGTGGAACTGCCAACCCTTGTGCCTGGAAGAGCTTTTCGAGGCTCACGGTCTCCCGGGTCGAGGTGAGATGGGCGATGGGAATGAGGGCCGCGCGAGGCTCGGGTTTGGTGGGTTCACCGGAGGCAGTTTCGGCGTCCGTTTCCGGGTTGGCTTCCGGCTTCGTGTCGGGCTTGCCGGCGCCGGCTTCGGTCTCTTTCCGGGGTGTTTGATCCCCGGCCTGATTTGTGGAGCAGGAGCCTAGAAGCGAAACCAGGAAGAGGAGCACGGCGCCAATCATCGCCGCTGCCCATGTGTATGGCGCTTTCCTCAAAGACATTGTCCTCCGGCGTTGCACGTGCCGCCAACTCTACCAGGGTTCATCCCCGACCGGGCGCTACGGTTCGTCCTCGCCATCTTTCGGGTGGAAGCGGGGCACGTTTAGGCCGAACCGGATGGCCGCAAGCCTCAGCCCGAGGACGGCGCCCACGGACAGGGCGGCGACGAGCGGGTCGCCGGCCCCGATCTCCCTCAGCAGCACGAAGAGTGTGGCGCCGGCGAGGGCCGCGGTTGCGTAGATGTCGCGGCGCAGGATCATGGGCACCTCCGCACACAGCACGTCGCGCATCATGCCCCCGGCGGCTCCCGTGATGGCGCCCATTAGGACCACGACGACGCCAGGCGCCCCCGCCTCGTAGGCCGTCCGCGCCCCGATGAACGTGAAGACCGCCAGCCCGAAGGCGTCCGCGACGAGCAATAAAATACCTGGCGGCCTCCACCGGCGGGCGTAGAGGAAGGTGGCGACGGACGCGGCCAGGATCACGGCCAGGTACGTCGGGTCCGAGATCCAGAACACAGGATGGTTGTCCAGCAGCACGTCGCGCACCGTCCCGCCGCCTATCGCCGTGACCACGGCCACCACGACCGCGCCGAACAGGTCCATCCCCGCGCGTCCCGCCGTCAGCGTGCCGCTCACCGCGAAGACCGCTACGCCGAAGAGGTCCAGGAGATAAAGCGCCATGCCGTCAGGCTAGCAGGATGCCGGCGGTGCATGGCGTCACGCGGCGAAACTTCTGCCCCATCTCGCGTAATCGTCGTGGGCTTTTGGGGCTTCTCCGGTTTAATTACGGGGCACGCTCCGTCACTCACGAAAGGGCACCGCATGGCAAACGGCAGACCCGCTATCCTGGCCGAAGGTCTGGAGAAGAGCTACGGAAAGACCCGCGCGCTGGACGGTCTCGACCTCTCGGTCGAGGAGGGCACGGTCCTCGGGATGCTGGGACCAAACGGCGCCGGCAAGACCACCGCTGTCCGCATCCTCACCACGCTCCTGAAACCCGACGCCGGACGGGCCGAGGTCGCGGGGTTCGACGTGCTGCGGCAGGCTGACGAGCTGCGCTCGCACATCGGGCTCACCGGCCAGTACGCGGCGGTGGACGAGTATCTCACGGTCCGGGAGAACCTGGAGATGGTCGGACGGCTCTACCACCTGCCGAGGAAGATAGCCCGCAAGCGGGCCGACGGGCTGCTGGAGCGCTTCGACCTGACGGACGCCGCCTCGCGCCTGGTCAAGACGTACTCCGGCGGGATGCGCCGGCGCCTCGACCTCGCGGCGAGCCTGGTCTTCGCGCCGCCGGTGCTCTTCCTGGACGAGCCGACCACGGGCCTCGACCCGAGGAGCCGCCTCGCCATGTGGGAGATCATCGGGGAGCTCGTCTCCGGCGGAACGACGCTCCTGCTCACCACCCAGTACCTCGACGAGGCTGACCGGCTTGCCGACCGCATCGCCGTGGTGGACCGGGGGACCGTGATCGCGGAGGGTACCTCAGACGACCTGAAGGCGCGGGTGGGCGGTGAACGGCTGGAGATCACCGTGTCGGAAGGCTCGGACCTCGGGGCCGCCGCGCGGATTCTGGAGTCCCACGCCCACGGCGACGTGCGCGTGGACGAAGGCCGCCGACACACGGGAGCCACGGTGGAGGGCGGGGCGCGTCTGATCTCCTCCGTCGTCCGCGACCTCGACGAGGCGGAGGTGGGCCTCGATGACCTCGGCCTCCACCGCCCCACGCTCGACGACGTGTTCCTCGCCCTCACTGGACGCGCGGCGGAAGAACCTGACGAGAACCCGTCGGACGAACATCAGGAGGTCGCATGAGCGCCAGCAACATTCACTCCGAAGAACTGAAGCCGCCGCGCCGGAGCCGGGCGTACTGGGCTGTGGCGGACGGATGGGTGCTGGCGAAGAGGAACCTGGTGCAGATCCCACGCATCCCCGAGCTGCTCGTCTTCGCCATCATCCAGCCGGTGATGTTCGTGCTGCTTTTCCGCTACGTCTTCGGCGGCGCCGTGGACGTTGGCGGCGAGAGCTACGTGAACTTCCTGATGGCCGGCATCTTCGTCCAGACCGTCGCGTTCGGGGGCGTCTCGACCGGCATCGGGCTGGCGGAGGACCTCCAGAAAGGGCTGATCGACCGTTTCCGCTCGCTGCCGATGGCGCCTTCAGCCGTGCTCACCGGACGCACCGTCGCCGACCTGGTCCGCAACATGGCCGTCGTGGCCGTGATGCTCCTCGTCGGGCTCCTGGTCGGGTTCAGGCCAGAGGCCGGCGTGGCGGGCTGGACTGCATCCATCGGGCTGCTCCTGCTCCTCAGTTTCGCGTTCTCCTGGATCGGGGCGACGGTGGGGCTCATGATCCGGAGCGTCGAAGCCGTCCAGTCAGCCGGCTTCATCTGGCTCTTCCCTCTGACCTTCGCCTCCAGCGCCTTCGTCCCCACCGATAACATGCCCGACGTGCTGCGCGCCTTCGCCAACAATCAGCCCATAACGCAGGTCGTGGACGCCGTGCGCGGCTTCCTCCTGAACCAGCCCGTGGGCAACCACGGTTGGATCGCCCTGGCCTGGTGCCTGGGGATACTCCTCGTCTGCATCCCGCTCTCCGTCTCACTGTACAGGGGCGTCGCAGCCCGCTGAGAAGGGAGTTCCTCAGTCCGCTGCCGGAGATGTTCCGAAGAGCCGCTGGGTGAACTCGTTGGCGAATTTGCCATCAGGATCGTGCTTCTCCACGAGGTTCTGGAACTTCGTGAAGCTATCCCCGTGCAGCTTCGCCAGGTCCGTTCCGGTGAGGTCCTCGCAGTACTTTCCCAGGTGCGGACGCGCGCCGATCTCCCTGACCAGCTCCTCGGCCGCCGCGTAGTATCGTTCGAAGCCGCGCGAGTCGGTGCAGACGAGGTCTATCCACGCGCAATGCCTTTCCCGCCCCGCGCCGATCAGGGTTCGGTCGTGCCCCTCCGGCGTGAAACGCACCTCGAAGAGCGTATACGGTAACCCCAAAGGATACATCTCTTCGTAGAGCCCGATGAAGCGCCGGACCGTCTCGAACGCATCCTCGAAGGGGACCGTGAACTCCAGTTCCTGGTGCAGGTGGTAGATGGTTCTGTTGAATGCCTTGTTGCTCTCCAGTACCAGGTGTGACCCGAGCTCGATGCCGTACAGGAGGGGCGAGAATTTCGCTAGCAGCCCGGTGTGGGCGAGGAAGTTCCCTACCCACGCGGCGAGCAGAGCGTCGGCCGAGGTCTTCAGGAACTCCTTCAGGCCGCCGAGGGGCGTATGCGTCTCTGTGGTGCGGTTCCACGTGTTGACCCGGCACTTCTGCGTGAAGGGGAAGAGGTAGAGGCTGAGGTGGTCGTTCTCCGCAAGGAGCCTGTCGAGGTTGTTCTCGACGAACGAGATGTCCCTCGTCTCGACTCTCTGTTCGACGGAGAAACGCTCGACAGCCTGGACCGTGACTGATGTGATCACACCCACCGCCCCGACTCCTCCTATCACCGCCCTGAAAAGGTCGTCCCCCGGCCGGCATTCGTGAGTTTCTCCCCTGCCGTCCACCAGCTCGAGGCGCGTGACCGACTCGCTGACGAAGCCCCAGTCCCTTCCGGTCCCGTGTACGTCTGTGGAGAGGATGCCCGCGATGCTCTGCGCGTCGTGGGACGGCAGCGCCCGGAAGGCCCATCCTTCTTCCAGAAGCAACTCCACCACGTCCCGCACGCGGGTGCCGCTCTTTACGGTGATCTGCTTCGCCGCCCGGTTCTTGTGGATCAAACCGCTATAGTCGTCCAGAGAGACCAGAGCGCCACCGGACACCACCCCGGCATTGAAGGAATGCGCCGAGCCGAATACCCTCAGGCTCCCGGATCGCTTTACCAGGTCCAGGATCTCCTGTTCGGTGGCTGGCCGGACGAACCTCTCGGGCGTGTACCGGAATCGCCTGGCCCAGTTCATGAAAACGCCCCGGCTGACCTTTCCCTCCAGCCAGACGTACCTCCCCACCGTCGCCGCGTTGAGGTTGACGTTCACGGTGGTGACCGCCCCGGCCCTCAAGTAGCTCCACAACGCGATCCGGAGCCCCTATCTACCGTTGAACAGACGAAGCCCCGCACCGGCGAGGCGGGCGAGACCACCGGCGGCCTTCTTGCGGTGCTCCACGTCGTCGGCTGCCAGGCCCAGGAGGGATTGTCTCCCAACCTCGACGCCCTCGAAGGAGAGATCCAGTAGGAACTCCCGCCCTTCCCCGTCCACGGCGAAGAGGTGGCAGGCCGGATGGGTCTTCTCTGGCGAGACTACCCAGGCGCCGCAGTTGTAGACCCGCATATTCTGACCGTTCCCGGAGAGATGGAGGTCGCCGAAGCCGCCGCGGTGGGTGTCGCCGTAGACGAACACGAGCCGGTCAGGGTCGAGGCCGCCGGCTCGCAGATGGGCGCGCAGGGGTTGGGCGAAGTAGTCCGTGAATCGCTCCAGTGAGGAGTCAGCGGGGGTCCCGTCCGGGTTGGTGAGGCGTTGAATCCTATCAGGGTCGGTGTCCGTGAGGTCCTCTCTCCCGAAGGCCCGGCTCGCCGAGTATCGTTTGCGCTTCGGTTCGCCCTCGGCCCCGAGTAGGGTCATCAGGTACCAGAGCTCGTCCGACCGCGAGGTGGGTTCGTTCTTGGAGCTCGGCCAGAAAGAGTCCACGAAGGGCGTGACGATCTCCTCCAGGTTCTCGATAGTCTCGGCATCTTGCAGATCCCGCTGTACAGCCGCGAAGTCCACGTCCATGACCGGACGGTCGAGACGCGAGCGGTCGAACAGGCGCAGGAGGTCCCGCGTTCTCGAAGGCGCGACCTCGGGCCTGAAGTGGGTGCCGTGGGCGAAGGCGTATGTCGTCCCGGCGACCTCCTCAGCGTAGACCGGGTTCGCCACCAGAAGCTCGAAGTCGTTGCGGCGGTGGTTCCCGATCCACCACCACGCCCAGCCTTTCGGGTATCCGAGCAGTACGGACAACAACTCCTCGGCGCTATCGTGTAGGCACTCCCCGCCCCTGGCTACAGCCAACCCTTCCGGTTTTGTCACCGCCGGGGAGCCGTCGAGCCCCGCCGCCAGGTCCGTCCACAGCGTGTGATCGTGGTTCCCCGGTACATAGACGACCCGCTCGACCTTCAAGGCGTGCCCGATCATCATGGAGAAAGCGTGCCCGGATGCCGAGATCTGGGACGTAGAGGAGAGCGTGCGGTCCACCACGTCCCCGACGAGCACCAGCGTCCCGACCTCGACCTCACCACCGCCCGGCCCGCACCCGTCTCCGAACACGGGCTCCCAGAAATCCGGGCTTTCGTACAGCACCTCCCACACGTGCTGCAGCCCGCGCGGGAAGGAGAGCAGCGAGGTCTCCTCGCCCAGGTGCGTGTCTGAGAGCGCGAGCAACTCCAGCCTCTTCCTTCTCCGTTCCACGGCGTCAGCCCCCTTCCCGGCTACCGGCCCTATCTATACCGTCCATGTACGCTAGATTATTTTCTCACGAACCCCGCATACGCGCGCTCGCCGGAGCTATGGTGAGCGCAGCAGACTTCCGACGTGCTCCGCTTGAAACGGCGGCGTGGTGCGAAGAGATCTGCGAGTGTGTCAGGCGAACCGTTTAGCCGGCGGAGTAGATTGCAAGGAAATCCCGCAATCCTACGATGGATACGCCCTGAAAAGACCTGAGCGGTAGCAGATGCTTCTTGTCTCCGGTAACGACTAACTCCGCGCTTGCGGCCAAAGCACATTCCAGGATGCGGTTATCCGTCGGGTCGTTCTCGATCACATCCACCGACTCCTCTGGTTCGTGGACCGCCACGGCGATCCGCCGCACCTGAGCCATCGCCCGGACGACCCTTTCTTCCTCCCAACCAAATTTCTCGCGCAGGATGCGCTCCACCTCCCCGAGAATGAACGTGCTCGTATGCAACTCCACCACGCCTCTCCTCGCCAGCAGGTAAGCGCGATCCGCCATCCCATCAGGCCAGTTGTATGCCGCTACCAGCACGTTCGAGTCAAAGACAACCCTGGGTGCCGCATCGCCTTGTCCGGCTTCGGAAGTCAGGAGACTCTACCTGTCCGAGTAAAGAGAGTCGAACAACTCCTCTTCGCTCCCGAACTTGTCTCCAGACCGGATCGCGCCATAACGTTGGAGCCGTCGAAACTCCTTCTCCTCCCGGTAGTCCTCGTAGACTCGCACCATCTCCCGAAAGAGCTCGCTCGCTCCCATTCCTTGCTGTTCCGCCAACTGTTTGAACTCCTGCCTCATCTCCGGCGGCACCGAGAAGCTGAGTATTTCCGTCTTTCTCCCACTCATACGGAGCGTTCCTTTCCAGCCGTCTGTTACGTAATACTCAGTATTACACAAAAGCTGTGTAGCGAGGGTATTGGAGCGAAGTCCTCAACCAGATGCCGTATCACTGGAGGGGCAGCGGAGGCTCCAGCCACGCTGGGTCCCGGCTCACCTCCAGCCCGGCTATCCACTTGACCCAGCCGTACCCGCGGTGGCCCGGTGCGACGAGCCTCAAAGGGAAGCCGTGCCCGGCAGAGAGGGGTTCGTTCTCCACATGGGTTGCAAGCAGCAAGCCCTCTGCATCCTCCAGCGCAAAGCGACGGGCGTAGCCGGTCGAAGAGCGGATCAGGAGGCTCTTCGCGCCGCTCCTCATCCCGGCCTGCTCCAGCAACTCGTTCACCGGAACCCCGTCCCAGCGCTGGACCGTATACCAGCCGCCGGTGCAGTCGAGCGTCATCTCCCGGACGGCGCCGCCCAGGGCGAGGATCTGCTCGTAGGAGAGGGTGGCCTCGCGTTCGACCTCGCCGTGGATGCGTAGCCGCCAGCGGTCGGACCCGATCCGGGGTATCGGGTCGGAGAGCCAGTTGGTGACGGGGTGGGCGTTGCCGGCGAAGCTCGCCTCCTCGCGCGAGCCGGTGAAGCGGCGCGGCGCGGACGGCGCGACGAGCGTGGAGAGGAATTCCTGGACGCCCCAGACGGCGAAGCCGGCGGCCAGCAGGCCCATCATGCGCAGCGCCGCCCGCCGGCCCAGCAGGTCAGCCCGGTTCGGCCTCGGCCAGCGCAGGCCGACGTGCGCCAGGAACAGCGGGATCAGGGCCAGCGACAACGCGACGTGCAGGCTGAGGACGGTCCAGCTACCGAAGACCGGCACCGAAACGTCCGGCAGCCCCACTGTGGTCCAAAGCACCCCCGTCGCCAGCGACCCGAGAAACAGCAAGCCCCCGGCCGCCGAGAGCCCGGTGCCCACCCGGAGCCCGCGGCGGCGATAGGAGCGCGTCGCTATACTGGCCTTCCAGAAGAGGAGCACGACCAGGGCGAGGCCGCCGGCCCGGTGGAGCCAGAACATCCACCGCCCGTCCGGCTCCCCGACCAGGAAGCTTCCCAGACCGCTCGCCAGCTCCAAGACCAGCAGGAGCAGGATGGCGAGGTTGACCGCCCGGGCGTTCACGGCGACCCTACCCATTCCCAACGAAACCGCTCTCGCACCCGTAGCCTCCGTTCACCGGCGTTTAGATGTTACGCCAGTGAACCCTCCCGCGATCACACAGATGAGCGTGACCGTGGCATCGGCCAGAGTAGATACTAGGACTTACGCAAGAACCATCTGAACGGTGGGCTTCTTGAGCTGCTGAACCAGGTAGTCATGCAGCAAGCCGTGCTTGATCCGGTAGATGGTCCGCCCGCTCTGGTAAGCCAACTCCTTCAGGCGACTCCACACCAGCAGCGCACACGCGATGTGGTTGCGCTGGATGCGCCCGGCGCGACACTGGCAACGCTCCATCCCCGTCAATTGCTTGGCCTCCCGGTGAAACTCCTCGATCTTCCAGCGCAACAGACGCGCCTTTTGCGCCTCGTGCGTCGAATCCCGAGAAAGATCGTTCGTGACGATCCACTCCGTGCGGCGGGAATGCGCCACTACCCGGAACAGCTTCACCTTGTGCTCCTTGGGGAAGCCCTTGATCTTTATGAGCTTGCCCTTCTCAAGCTCTTCTTCGCTCCAATCCAGGGAGTCCGCCCGCCCATATGACCTCTCGCCCCCGGAATCGTCCACCCGGCGGTTGCTCTTCAGCGGGCAGTAATACTCCTTTCCCATTCCCTCGATCGCGAGCATCATCTCCTTCGTGGCGTACCAAGCGTCCATGAGCACCCTCTCGAAGGCCACCCCTCGATGCTCGGCGCTCCTCAACATCTCCTCGACGTGATCGAGCTTGGTCTTGCCGTCCGTTTCGGGGTCGAAGATTCGGTAGTCGATCACCCAGAAGTTCCCGGTTTCGGGGTTGAGGTAGACGCACGAAACCACCCCGATGCCCCCGATGACGCCCCCTTCGTTGCCGCTCCACTGCTTGCGCGCTACCTCGATGCGTGGTCCGAAGCTCTTGTCGAGCACGGTGTCATCGAAGATCAGGCAGGCTTGTGAATCTTGCTCCAGCATCGGCTCGACCTGCTCGAAGAGCAAGCGGGGTGTGAGTTTCTGGCCCTTGAGGTAGCGGTTTATGGTGTCGTGGCTCCACTCTTGGAGGTGATCGGCCATGTTAGTGAGGGTGTAGTTGATCTGGCTGCTCAACAGGTACTGGCAATAGTCTAACTTCGTAAAGCTCATGTTCCCGGTGTACCCACTCTTCACTCTGCGTAAGTCCTAGATACTTTGTCGTGGCCCCACGACAGAGCTGCACGTGCATGGGCAGCCTGTTTCGTTTATTTCGTTTGTGCGTTACACTATTCCCCCACCGGCAGAAGGAGACGTGAGATGGCTGTGGTGCGAGGGAGAGACCCTGTGCTGGCCTCAGACAAGGACGCACCGTTGGTTCGTAAGCTGGACGATGCCCTGGCGAAGAACCGCGGCGAGGCGACGCTGCGCGCTCCTTCCGGAGAGGAGATCGAGCTTCCCCATTCCGTCTTCGAGGCATTGGTGCGCGTGGTTCACGAGATGGCTCGGGGCAACGCGGTCAGGGTCGTGCCGGTACACGCGGAGCTGACCACCCAACAGGCGGCCGACCTGCTGAACGTTTCTCGCCCTTTTCTGGTCGGGTTGCTCGAGGAGGGTGGGATCCCCTTCCGCAAGGTCGGCAGCCACCGCCGGGTCCGCCTGGACGATCTGCTCGTCTACAAAGACGAGAGGGACCGCGAGCGGCGAAGCGCCCTGGACAAGCTCGCTACGGAGTCCTGGAAGCTAGGTCTCTACGACGATTAGGCATTAGAGGCTCCGCCAATAGGCGAGTAGCGTATGTATCAATGAATGACCAGAAGGCTCCTGAATCACGCTGAGAGTTGCCAAGTATAAAAAGTTGCCAGCCTATTGGCGGAAGCTCTTAGCCTTTGGCTTTCGTCGCCCTGCTCGACGCCAACGCGCTGTACCCCGCCTACTTACGTGACGCGCTCCTGCGGTTGGCGGAGGCGGAGGTATATCAGGTGAGGTGGAGCCGGCGGCTCCTGGACGAGATGTCCCGCAACGTCCTCGAAAACAACCCCGACCTGCCCGAGGAGAACATGGGGCGCCTCGTGAGGACCATGGAAAGGGCATTCCCGGACGCAATGGTTACGGGGCACGAGCCTTTGATCCCGGTCATGACCAACGACCCCAAGGATCATCATGTCCTGGCCGCGGCGATCCGGGGCCGGGCCGACGTGATAGTGACCTCGAACGTGAGGGACTTCCCACCCGAGGCGTGCGAGCCGTACGACGTGGGCGTGCAGACCCCGGATGAGTTCCTCAGCTAACCCGGTGTGCAAGTTTCAATCGATTACAAGCTCCGAGAAGCGTAGCGGCGAAGTTAGTCCTCCTTGCTGGGAGAAGTATACGGCTACCGTGTAGCTCAGGATCTTGCGCATGAACC
>Ga0183260_10001971_pt1 | contig 17136 bp, 13 predicted proteins | sample AntDrymUQ4972206_2_FD_129768 | JGI IMG/M metagenome (GOLD analysis project Ga0183260, IMG submission 129768) | Polar desert sand microbial communities from Dry Valleys, Antarctica - metaG UQ497 (22.06) (version 2) (version 2) | ecosystem: Environmental > Terrestrial > Soil > Desert | place...
ACGCGCGACTTCACCGAGGCGCCCTACCTGGTCTTCGCGACCCGCTGCGGGACGGTCAAGAAGACCGATTTCCTCGCCTACAACACGCCGATCAAGGCCGACGGAATCATCGCGATCAACATCCGCGACGACGACGAGCTCGTCGCCGTCCGACGGGTCTCCGACGGCGACGAGATCCTCATGGTCTCGCGCGCGGGCCTGGCGGTGCGCTTCCGCGAGGACGACGTGCGCTCGATGGGCCGCGACACGTCGGGCGTGCGCGGGATGAACGTCTCCGGCGCAGACAACGAAGTGCTCGCGATGGACGTCGCCCGCGACGACCAGGAGATCCTCGTGGTCACCGAGAACGGCTTTGGCAAGCGTACGCCGGTCGACCAGTACCGGCGCACGAGCCGTGGGGCGAAGGGCGTCACGACGATCAAGTTCTCCGAGCGCCGCGGCGGCCTCGCCGCCGCGCTGGTCGTTCGCCCCCACCAGGAGCTCCTGTTCATCTCGGAGTCGGGGATGGTCCAGCGCACCGGCGTGAAGGGCATCCGCCAGACGGGCCGCCCGGCACAGGGCGTGCGTGTCATGAACGTCCGCGACGACGATCGGGTGAGCGCGGTCGCGCTCGTCGTCGAATCCGAGGCCGACACGGGCGCCGCGGTTCTCGAGGATCCCTCACAGCCCGGCTCGGTAAGCGCCGACGGGTCGATAGAGGGCGATGCGTCGGCATAGCTAGTCGGCCCTAGCCTCCCGCACGAAGCACGAGATATTTCACCTCGCGGGAGTACAGCGAGAACGCCTTCGCGCGCGCGGGCCGACCCCTCCCGCCGCAGCCGCGCGGCTTGGCGGCGGCTCAGACGGACGCGGACCGTCTCAATCTTTCCGGGCGCGACGCGGAACCGAACGAGACGACCGGGCGTGCGGTTGTAGTGCAGATACTTGGGGCCCGAGAAGCCGAGCTCCCCTTTGCAGCCGTTCGCGCATCGCACGCGCATCCCCAGCGAGTCGTCTCGGGAAAGGCGAGCCGAGCCGCTCAGGATCTCGATCGGGCAGTCGGGCGCGAAGGTCTGGGTCGGCTCCTCCGGGGCGGCCAAGACCGTGCCCGAGTCGATGCAGCGCTCCTCGCGGTAGGCCACGCGTGCGCCGTCCCAGTCGAAGCCCGCGAAGGGGTACTGCCGGGTCTGAACGCTCCGCGCCACGAGCAGGAGAACGGGGTAGAAAGGCTGGCGGATCATGGCGGCTCCCACTTCCTCCTAGGCGGACGTCCAGCGGCGGAGCCGGCCTTTGCCCGCGTGCCATCGCTGTAACGCGCAGGAGCCACGGATGGAGCGGAATACCTGGGCCGAGCGTTGAATGGAGGCTCGCGGTATCGACGCCTCCTGGGAAGCCCACGCGCCCGGGCGCTGATCGCAGACGCACGAAGGGCGCCCCCAGGGGCGCCCTTCGCAAGCTTCGGCTGGCAAGCCCGAGACCGGCTTCGCTACGCCGGAGGGACAAAGCCCGGCGCCGGTCACGAGGGTGTCGCGGTGTGGTTTCCGCTACGCGGGCCAGCCACCTTGCCTAACGGCCGGACACCTCCAGGGTCCCGCAAAGACTGTCACTCAAGGTACGGACCACCTCCTTTCTCTGGTAGGCGGAATGAAAGCACACGCGGAGGAGGGGTTCGAGGGGGAGCTGTCGCGAGCGCCCCCCGACGGGGCTCCGCGAGGGGCGCTGCTCGCTAGGCCGCTTCGGGAAGGTAGGCGCGCCAGGCGGCGGGAATCGTCGGCGAGGCGACGTGGATGAAGGTATGTGCGTTCGGAGTCCGCGGCTGGCGGCGCAGGCGCATGCCGGCCTTGTCGGCCAGCTTGTCGCCCTTGCGCCGGTTGCACGGCGCGCAGGAGGCGACGATGTTGTCCCAGCTCGACGCTCCGCCCTTCGAGCGCGGGACCACGTGGTCGACGGTGAGGTTGGCGCGGGCGCCGCAGTACTGGCACTCCCAGCGATCGCGGGCGAACACCGCGCGGCGGGTGATCTTGCGCCGATGGGTGTCGCGCGGTACCCGCACGTAGGTCACCAGGCGGATGACCATCGGCCGCGGCATGCTCATCGAGGTCGAGCGCAGCTCGTAGCGCCCGTGCTCGACGACCTCGGCCTTCTCCTTGAGGAGCAGGACGGTGGCACGGCGGACCGTGCAGACGTTGATCGGCTCGAAGGTCGCGTTGAGGACGAGCACCCGGCCGCTCGCCCGCCTGGTCTGAGGGACGGGCCGCTCAGACCCACGCCGCCGGTGCTCGTCGAGCGGCGCGGGCCCTGGTGGTCTTGGTGGTACGGACACGGCCATCGCGACGCGGCCAGTTTAGCGGGGCGCCGAGTGGACCCTCGCCCCTCTATGTCGCCGGATACGACCCGATGACACGTACGGTCTCCGTCTTGGAGCGCAGCGCCTGGAGGGCGCCGGCCACGGGGGGATCGTCGTCGCGGCCCTCGAGGTCGACGAAGAACATGTAGCGACCGAGGCCCTGCTTGCGCGGTCGCGATTCGATCTTGGTCAAGTTGACGCCGCGGAACGCAAACTCGGAAAGGCAGCCCACCAGCCAGCCCGGCGACTCGGCGCCCACCCCCCAGAAGACCACGGAGGTCTTCCACGGGCCGGTCGCGCCCTGCTGGTCGCCGGCGGGGCCGAGCCAGGCAAAGCGCGTCTCGTTGTCGGCGAGGTCCTCGACGCCCGCGCGCAGGATCTCGCAGCGGTAGAGGTCGGCGGCCAACCGCGTGCTGAGCGCGGCGGCGGGCTCGTCCAGGCCCGCCACGATCCGCACCGCGTCGGCCGTGGAGGCTGCGGGGACGACGACGGCGTTCGTAAGCCGTGTGCGGATGAACCGGGCGCACTGGCCGCTGGCCTGGGGATGGGAGTAGACGGTCTGGATCTGCTCGAGGTCGAGATGAGCTCGGGCGATCAGGCAGTGCCTGATGGGGTGCACGAGCTCGCCCACGATGGCGACGTCCTGGGTCTCGAATGCGAGAGCGTCGAGCGTCGCGTTGACCGAACCCTCCAGCGAGTTCTCGATCGGGACCAGCGAACGGTCGACGGCGTGCTCGTGGACGGCCATGACCGCGTCGTAGATGGTGGGTAGGCCGACGAGGTCCCACTCCCGGGAGTGGGGGTCGGAGGTCAGCGCCTCGTGGCTGAAGGTCCCGGCGGGACCCAGGTAGCCGATGCGCATCAATGACCCGGGGCCACTACGCAGAGGTCTGCGGCTGGCGCTCCTCCGAGGGGGCTAGCGCGAGGCGGACGGCCTCGGCCTCCTCGGGTGAGAGCTGTATCTCGCCGACCCCGTCGCGCACCTGCTTGGCGTAGAGCCGCGCTTGGTCGCGATGGTGGATCGAGGTGAGCACGACGCCCGAGCGGGAGGCATCGAGAAGCGCAATCGTCGCCGACTGGTGGCCCGACATCTCGCCGTAGGCGTCGTAGCGGACGAGCGCACGGAAGGCGATCGCGCCGTCCAGGCGACCTTCGGCGACCTCCATGCGCTTCGCGAGCCCCTCGACGATGTCGCCGACCTGGTCGTTGAGGGCGACGAAGTCGCGCTCCAGGCCGGCGGCGTGCGCGACGAGGTCCTCCTGGCGGCTTTCCCCCAGCACCGTGCGCTGGTCCGCTCGCAGCCGGCGCAGTCGCAGCGCGAGCGTGATCGCAAGGACCAGCGCGACGAGGGCAACGCCTCCCGCGGCCAACGCAACTATCCCGACGGTCCCGGTCAGCTCGTCCATCGGGGGCGAAGGCTAAAGGTCGACGCGGCCGGGGAGGGCTCGACGCGGCCGGGGAAGGTCGGCGGCCGGTCGGTTCGGGGGGTCGCGGGACGGCGGGGGAGGGTCGGTTCGGGGGGCTCGGGACGGCGGGAAGTCAGCGGCGGGCCGGCTCAGCCTCGGGTGAAGATCGCCGGGTACTCGTTGGAGTTGTTGGCCTTCTCCTCCTCGCCCGGAACGGGAACGACCTCCACCCGGATGGTCACCGGGGTGCCGATCGGCGGCGACTGGCCGAGCGGGATGGACGCCGTGGATTCCTCGCCGGCGGCCGATGCCGGGACGGTCTTCTCGACGCGGATCGGCCTGCCGGCGCCCTCGATGCTGATGCGCACCTTCACGTTCTTCTCGTCGTTCTCGCCCTGGTTCTGGAAGGTCACGTTGAAGCTCAGCGCCGCGCTGGCGGTGATCCGGTTGGCGGTTCCGGGCTCGAGCGTGGTGTCGCCGACGGCGGCCGAGGACAAGCCGTGACCATGGCTCCCCGGCGCCGGCTGCCCTGCGGGCTGCCCCGCGGGCTGGCCCGGGGCGCCGGCGCCCCCGCCGGCGCCCGTGAGCTTCTCGGCGACCTTGCTCTGGTTGAGCCACTCGAGCGGGTTGGGGAGGAAGCGGCTCTGGGCGATCGTCTGGCCGCCGATCTCATTGTCGTCGAGCGCCTTCTTGATGCGCGGGACGACCTCCTGGGAGTAGATGACGTCGGAGGCGACGAAGGCCTGCATCTGGCCCGTGATCTGCGCGATGGCCTGCTGGGAGCCCTGATTGCCCTGAGCTGTGGGGAGCTTGGCGGCGATGTTCGCGACCGCGTCGCGGCGCAGGTCGAGCACGAGCACGAAGTTCTGCTGAGCGCCCTTCATGTCGCCGGGGACGTCGAGGCCCTTCGCGCGGTCGAGCTGGCGGTTGGCCTCGACCTTGAGCTCTGACACCTGACTCACGAGGTCGAGCGGATTGGCCGCGCTGTTGCGCGCGCCGAGGATCTCGAACAGCGCCTTTCCCACCTGGTTGTCAGATTCCTGGACGAGTTGGGCAACCTCGCGGTTGTAGGTCTTCAGGTCGCTCTCCTTGCGCGAGGAGAGGCAGCCGCGGACCCCGAAGATCAGGAGGATGAGCACGAGGAGGATCGCCCCGCCCGCCACGGCCCTGCGGACCAGCAGGCTGCTGTCGGGCGACGGGCCGGGGTCGGCGCCGGGACGCGCCATGGAGGCGCCGGGACGCCGCGGCGGCGGGCGTCGCGGGGGAGGTACGGATCTGGTGGTCCGCGGCTCGTCAGCGTCGTCGAAGAACGACAGTGTCCGCTCCTTTGCGAGATCCCTCTTCGTGCATAAAAACGCGCACCGGCCGACACCACTGTTCGTCGCCAAGGGCAGGGAGCCTTCCCGCAGTGCCGAAAGGCCACGGGGTGGGCACCAGGGAAACCCTTGCACACGTGCCGGCGGCGCGGGCCACCTCGGCGGGAGATGAGGAGCGTGCGCCCGACGGATGGGGGGCCGGCGATCTCGTCCTCGGTCGCTACCGGCTCGACCGGCTGGTGGGGACAGGAGGCTTCGGGGCGGTGTGGCGGGCGACAGACGAGCGGCTGCGACGCGCGGTTGCCGTCAAGGTCATCCCGCGGTCGGCCTCGGCTTCGCCGCGTGTGCGCCGGGAGGCGCTCGCCGCCGCGCGGCTCAACCACCCCGGAATCGTCGCCCTGCACGAATCGGGGGAGGACGAGGACGCTCTCTACCTAGTCTCAGAGCTCGTGGAGGGCAAGACCCTCGCCGAGCTCGAGGCGGCCGGAGCGCTCTCCGATCACGACGTCGCCGAGGTCGGGATCGCTCTCTGTGACGCCCTCGAGCACGCGCACGGCAACGGGGTCATCCACCGGGACGTCAAGCCGCAGAACGTGATGGTGCCGCGCCGGCGGAAGGGCGCCGGGGCGGTCAAGCTCACCGACTTCGGCGTCGCGCACCTCGTGGGCGACGAGCCGCTCACGCGAACGGGCGACGTCATGGGCACGCTGGCCTACATGGCTCCCGAGCAGGCGGCTGGGCGCCGGGCGGGGGCGCCGGCCGACGTCTACGCGCTGGGGCTGCTCCTATACGAGGCCCTCTCGGGCGTCAACCCGGTTCGCGGCGCGACACCCACCGCTACGGCGCGCCGTGTGGGGAGGCCCCTCCCGCCCCTTCGACGCCTTCGCCGCGACCTTCCCACGGCGCTGTGCTCCGCGATCGACCTGGCCGTTAGGCCGAGGCCGAGCGAGCGCGGCACCCTCACGGCACTGCGCGCCGGGCTGGAGCTAGCCCTCTCGCAGCTCGACGACGAGGCGGGAGGGCTTGCCGGTGCCTCTCCTGGTCCCACGGCCGCTCACATGGCCATCCCGGCCTTGGGCCGGATCCTCGCGGCCCTCGCGGCGGGCGCCCTCGTCTTCGCCGCGCTGGCCCTTGGCGGCCCGGACGCTGCACCGCTGCCCCCACCGGCGGCCGCCGTGGCAGCAGCGCTCCTGGTCGCCTTCGCGCCGCGGTGCGGATGGCTCGCCTGCGCAGTCCTCCTCCTCGCGTGGGTCGGCGCCTCGCGTCCGGGAGATGCTCTGCTGCTCGGCTCCGCCGCCGCCGCCTCGCCGCTCCTCCTGCCCAAGGCAGGGCGCTGGTGGTCGGTGCCCGCGCTCGCCCCTTTGCTCGCGCTCGCCGTGCTCGGCCCCGCGTTCTGCGCGCTGGCGAGCTTCGGGCAGACGGCGCTTCGGCGAGCCGCGCTGGGCGCCGCGGGCTTCTGGTGGCTCTCGCTCTCCGAGCCACTCCTCGGCCGCGACCTCCATCTCGGCCGGGCGACCGGCACGGCCACCCCGGCCGTCCTGGAGGGCTCGACGCGCGCGGCGGCGGAGAATGCACTTGCGCCGTTGCTGACCTCCGGCGCGCTCGCAGGGGCCATCCTGTGGGCGGCTGCGGCCCTCCTGCTGCCGCTGCTGATCCGGCGGGGCGGCCTTTTCGCCGCGAGCGCCGGAGCGGGGGTATGGGTGGCCGGCCTCGTCCTGTCGACGACCGCTTTGGACGAGGCGCTGACCGGGGCCGTCGCGCTCCCCGAGCCGCGCGGCGCGCTCGGCGGCGCAATCCTGGGTGGGGCGCTGGCCGTCCTCGCCCGCGCGCTCGCAGACCCTCGCCCAGACCGTCCCGTGGCCGCTGGGACCGCGTAGCATGGCCCGACGCGACAGCGACAGCCACCATGCTCAAGAACATCGAGAACAAGATCGCCGGCCTCGTCGAGGGGACCTTCAGCCGCGCCTTCAAGTCGGAGGTCCGGCCCGTCGAGATCGCCCGCAAGCTCGCTCGGGAGATGGAAGAGCACAAGACCTTCTCGGTCTCGCGCGTCTACGTGCCCAACGAGTACGCCGTCTACCTCTCCCCCCAGGACCGCGAGCGCTTCGCCGACTACGAGGGAGCCCTGGCCTCAGAGCTGTCCGGCTACCTGCTCGAGCACGCCCGCCGCGAGAAGCTCGCCCTGCTCTCCCGCCCGGCCATCGAGTTCCGCATGGACGACCGGCTGCGCTTGGGCGAGTTCGGCATCCAGGCCCGCATGGTCCAGCCGCCCGAGGAGGAACGCCCGCGATCCGCCCGGGGCGAGATGGGCCACACGATGGTCTACAGCGCGGCGGAGCGGCTGGAGGAGCCCCTCGAAAAGCGCCGCGGCGCGGCCGGTACGGCGCTCGTGCTCGTCGACGGACGGCGGATGGTGCTCGAGGGCACCTCCGCGGTGGTCGGGCGCAGCCGGGAGTGCGACATCGTGGTCGACGACGTCAACGTCTCGCGCAAGCACGCCGAGATCGAGCGCGCCGCCGAGGGTTGGGCCGTCCGCGACCTCGACTCCACCAACGGCGTGATCGTCAACGGCCAGCGCATCGTCGCACCGCACGCCCTGCGTCCCGGCGACCGGATGGAGATCGGGACCTCCGAGATCGTCTTTTCGCTGGAATAGCCGCCGTGGAGCTCGATCCCATCTCGGTCATCCTCAAGTTCGGGTTCCTGGCCGTGCTCTACCTCTTCCTGCTCTGGGTCGCGCGCAGCGCGCTGCGCGACTTGCGATCGACCACCGACATGGTCCCCGCGGCCCCGGCGGACGCCACCGCGATGCACTCCGCATCGACCGGCTTGGCTCCCGAGTCGCCGGTCGACCACGACCCCCGGCTGCTGGTCGAGCACGCGACGGGGCTTCAGGAAGGCTCGGAGTACGAGCTCTCGACCGATCTCCTACTGGGGCGCGGCAAGCACGCCGACATCCAGCTAGAGGACCGCTTCGCCTCCTCCCGCCACGCCCGGATTGTTCGACAGGGGGAGATGGCCGTCATCGAGGACCTCGGCTCCACCAACGGCACGCTGCTCAACGGCGAGCCGCTGCGCGGTCCCCAGCCGCTGCACGCGGGTGACCGCATCCGCATCGGCGACAGCGAGTTCTCCTACGTAGAGTGACGCCGATGCTGCGCATCGCCGAGCAGTTCGAGGGAACCGACACGGGCCGCCAGCGGCGTGCGAACGAGGACAGCTACTTCGTAGACAGCCCGTTGTTCGTCGTCGCCGACGGCATGGGGGGCGCCAGGGCCGGGGAGGTCGCCTCGCGCACGGCGGTCCAGGCCTTCGAAGAGGGCTTGCCTGACGCCGGCAGCCCGGAGCAGCGCCTCGCGCAGGTCATCGTCGGCGCCAACGAGCGCATCCACGGCAAAGCCAAGGCCGACGACCAGTTGGCAGGGATGGGGACCACGCTCACCGCGGTATGGGTCGGCGACACGGACGTCTCGATCGCCCACGTGGGAGACAGCCGCGCCTACCTCTTCCGCGAAGGGCAGCTCGTCGCGCTCACGCAGGACCACTCGCTCGTCAACGAGCTCGTCCAGCGCGGCAAGCTGACGCCCGAGCAGGCGGCCGAGCATCCCCAGCGCTCGATCATCACCCGGGCGCTGGGCCCCGAGGCCTCGGTGGAGGTCGACACCCAGAGTCGCCGCGCGCGCGCCGGAGACGTCTACCTGCTCTGCAGCGACGGGCTGACCTCGATGATCGACGACGGGACCGTCGCGCAGATCCTCGCGGCCGGAGGCTCGCTCGAGGAAGAGGGCCGCAGGCTCATCGGAGCGGCCAACGACGCGGGAGGGCGCGACAACATCACCGTCCTGCTCTTCCGGCTCTCAGATGACGAAGCCCCCGGAGAAGAACAGCCGACCGAGGTCGGGATCATGCGCGCCGAGGACGTGCGCGAGGCAGCCGCCGCGCAGGCCTCGGCGCCCGGCAAAGTGGAACAAGAGACGGTCTCGGGAGGCGGGACGGCGACCAGGGAGGCCACGTCGCCGCAGGCGCCGGCCGTCGGCGATGCCGAGGCGGAGCCGGGTGGCGGGAGGACCGGTGCAGCGGCCCCGCCCAAGCGCACGGCGCCGCTGCCGCCACGGCCGATGTCGGCAGCGACGACTCCGCGCAGGAGGCGCTGGCGCTTCGGAGGAGTGGTGTTCGCCGCCCTGTTCCTCGCCCTTCTCGCCGCCCTCGTCGTAGGGGTCTTCCTCTACGCACGTGCTCACTACTTCATCGGCGCCGAAGACGACGGCTTCGTCACCGTCTACCGTGGCCTCGATGCCGCTCCCTTCGGCGTCGAGCTCAACAGCGTGAGCTGCTCGACGCCGATCATCGCCGATTCCGTGCCGCGCGAGAACCGCCGTGCGCTGGATCGCCGGTCGCGGACCGACCGCGACGAGGCGCTCGCGGTCGTGGGGACGCTCTACCGCAAGCAGCTCGCCCTGGCGAAGGGCAGGCCGACGCCAGACCCCTGCGCCCGGTGAAGCGTGGTCGGCGGCGCACCGCGGTCCTCGTCGCGATCGGGGCTGTCTTCCTTCTCGTCGTCGTCCCGGTATGGGTGGCGACCCGAGCGGTGTTCTTCCTGGGCACCGACGATCGGGGCCTCGTGACCGTCTATGAGGGAGTGCCCTACGACATGCCCGCCGGGGTGTCGCTCTACAGCGAGCTTCGCGTCTCCGGCGTCCCGGCGCGCGCGCTCGGGCCCGCCGACCGCCGCGTGGTCACCGGGCACAAGTGGCGCTCACGCGCGGATGCCCTCGCGGTCGCTCGTCGCCTCGAGCGCGCCACCCGCCGGCCCTTGGGGTCCCCGTGAGCGCACGCAACCGCGAGCTGCTCGCGCTCGTCCCCGCCTCGCTGCTGGTCACCGCCGGCTTCACCGCCGTCTTCATCCAGCGACAGGAGACGCTTTCGAATTTATCCCTGACCTACGGGGCGATCTTCCTCGGCCTCTGCCTGGCCGTCCACATCGTCATCCGGATCATGCTGCCGCGGGCCGACCCCTACCTCTTCCCGCTCGTCGCCCTGCTCGCGTGCTTCGGCCTGGTGGTCATCTACCGCCTCGACGAGAAGCTCGCGCGCGAGCAGGCGCAGTGGTTCGTGGTCGGGCTGGCCGCCTTCTCGGCCACGATCGTCGTCTTTCGCGACTACCGGCGCCTGGAGCAGTACCGCTACACGATCGCGGCGGGGTCCCTGCTGCTCCTCTTCCTCCCACGCGTTCCCGGGATCGGCGGCATCACCAACGGCGCCTACCTGTCGATCAACGCCGGGCCCATCTCCTTCCAGCCGGCGGAGCTCGCGAAGATCGGGATAATCATCTTCCTGGCAAGCTACCTGCGCGACACCCGTCAGGTGCTCGTGCAGGGCGCGAGGCGGATCGCGGGCGTCACCCTGCCGCCGCTCAAGCAGTTCGGCCCGCTGCTCGTCGTCTGGGGCACGGCGATGCTCATGCTGATCTTCATCCGCGACTTGGGCTCGTCGCTGATGTTCTTCGGCGCCTTCCTCGCCCTGCTCTACGTCGCCACGAACCGCCTGTCCTTCGTGGTGGTCGGCCTGCTCTTGTTCGCCGTCGGTGCGTGGTTCTTCGCCAGCACGGTCGGCCATGTCCAGGACCGTGTGGACATCTGGCTCGATCCGTTTCTCGGCAACCGCCCGGTGGACGAGAGCTATCAGCTCGTCCAGGGCCTGTTCGCGCAGGCCGACGGCGGGCTGTTCGGCACGGGCTTGGGACAGGCGATCATCGAGCAGCCGGCCGACCCGAGCATCAAGATCATCCCCCTCGCGCAGAGCGACTTGATCTACGCGGTGATCGTCAACGAGCTCGGCTTCGCCGGGGGGCTCGCCCTCCTGCTCACCTACCTGCTCATCGTCGAGCGGGGCTTCAAGATCGCCATGCTCGCGCGCGACTCGTTCTCCACCCTGCTCGCCGCGGGCCTGACGGCCGTGCTCGCCCTGCAGGTCTTCGTGATCGTCGGCGGAGTGACGCGCGTGATCCCGCTCACCGGCGTGACGCTCCCCTTCGTCTCCTACGGCGGCTCGTCGATCGTCGCGAACTTCATCCTGCTCGCCCTGCTGCTGCTCGTCTCCGACCGCGCGCGGAGGCCGGCGTGAGCCGCCCGATCGTCCGCCTATACGTCGTCTTCGCGCTGCTCTTCGGGGTGCTCGCCGGCTTTACCTCCTACTGGTCGGTGTGGGACGCCGAGAGCCTCAACGACAACCCCAAGAACGCGCGCTCGATCATCGGGGAGGCGCGCGTGAAGCGAGGGACGATCCGGGCGGCCGGCGGGGAGGTCCTCGCCCGCAGCGTCCGCGCCGGGGGCGATACCTACCGCCGCAGCTACCCGCGCTCCGACCTCTTCCCCCACGAGGTGGGCTACTCCTTCCTGACCCGGGGTCGCGCGGGCCTCGAGCAGTTCTACAACGACGACCTCGCAGGGCGAAAGGGAGAGTTCAGCTCGCTCGTCGAGCAGCTCGAGGGCCGCCGGCGCGAGGGCGAGGACCTGCGCACGACGCTCGACGTGCGCGCCCAGCGGGTCGCGCTGGGCGCGCTGGGCGGGGGCAAGGGGTCGGTTGTCGCGATGGATCCGCGCACGGGAGGGGTCAAGGTCATGGCCAGCGTGCCCGGCTACGACCCCAACGACGTCGACCAGCAGTCGACCTTCCGGCGCCTGATCGGCGCCTCCGACGATCCGCTGGTCAACCGAGCTGCCGCGTCCTCGTATCCGCCGGGCTCGACCTTCAAGGTCGTGACCGCCGCCGCCGCCCTGGACAGCGGCAAGTTCACGCCCGACTCGGTCGTCGACGGCAGCAACGGCAAGGACTTCGGCGGGGTGCCCTTGAACAACTTCGGTGGCCAGGACTACGGTCCCGTCGACCTCACGACCGCACTGACCAACTCGATCAACACGGTGTGGGCGCAGGTGGGGACGTCCTTGGGCAAGGACACCATGGGTAAGTACATGCGGCGCTTCGGCTTCTACAAGGACGCCCCGCTCGACCTCCCCCGCAGCGAGCGGCGAGCCAGCGGCGAGTACTTCGAGGGCAAGCTGCTAAAGCCCGGCTCGGACCGCATCGACGTGGCCCGGATGGCGATCGGCCAGGACAAGCTGGCGGTCACCCCGCTGCAGATGGCCGTCGTGGCCGCGACGGTGGCCAACGGCGGCGTGCTCGTCCGCCCGCACATCGGCGATCGCTTCATCGACGCCGACGGGCGCACGACGAAGAAGATCTCCGGTCGCTCCGGGGGGCGGGTCATCAGCAGGGAGGCCGCCGGCCAGCTCGGGCAGATGATGGCCAACGTGGTGCGCGAGGGCAGCGGCACGGCCGCAGCGCTCGAGGGCGTCGAGGTCGCGGGCAAGACGGGGACGGCCGAGATCAACCCGGCCGCCAACGTAAACCAGCCGTGGTTCATCGCCTTCGCACCCGTCAAGAGCCCGCGCATCGCGATCGCCGTGACGATCGAGCGCTCCGACGGGACGGGCGGCGAGGTGGCCGCGCCGGTGGCCAAGCAGGTGCTGGAGGCGCTGCTGTGAGCACGGGAGCCGGAATGCCCGGAGGCGCTGCTGTGAGCGTGGGCCTCGGAAAGCCGGGGGCGGCGGTATGAGCACGAGGGCCGGGCAGATCGGGCCCCAGACGCTGATCGACGACCGCTACCGCGTGCTCGAGCGGCTCGGCTCGGGCGGGATGGCCGACGTCTACTGCGCCGAGGACCAGCAGCTCGGCCGGCGGGTGGCGCTCAAGCTCCTCTACAGCCGCTTCGCCGAGGATCCGGAGTTCGTGGAGCGCTTTCGTCGCGAGGCTTCGGCCGCCGGCGGCCTGCAGCATCCCAACGTCGTGAGCGTCTACGACCGCGGGGAGTGGGAAGGCACCTACTACATCGCGATGGAGTTCCTGGAGGGCTCCTCGCTCAAGCGAATCGTCCTCGACGGCGCGCCGCTCGATCCGGTGTGGGCGATCGACGTCGCCGTGCAGATACTGCGCGCGGCCCGCTTCGCGCACAAGCGGGGCATCATCCACCGCGACATCAAGCCCCACAACGTGATCGTCGACGAGGAGGGGCGCGCAAAGGTCACCGACTTCGGCATCGCTCGTGCCGGAGCGTCGGACATGACCGAGACCGGCTCGATCATGGGCACTGCCCAGTACCTGTCCCCCGAGCAGGCCCAAGGGCACGCGGTGAGCGCGGAGTCAGACCTCTACTCCATCGGGATCGTCCTCTACGAGATGCTCACGGGCCGCTTGCCCTTCGACGGCGACAGCGCCGTGACCATCGCCCTCAAGCAGGTCTCCGAGCCGCCTCAGCCGCCCTCGGTCTACGCCGAGGTGCCGGCCGACCTGGAGGCGATCGTCCTGCGGGCCCTGGAGAAGGACCCCGCCCAGCGCTTCCCTGACGCCGATGCTTTCATCGCCGCGCTCGAGGAGGTGCGCGCCCGGATCGTCAGCGGCGCGCCGGCCGGGGAGGCGACCGCCGCCTTCGGCGCGCTGGCGCCCCTCACCGCGGCCACCGTGCTCGACCCGGAGGCGCCCGTGGTCCTCGAGGAGGAGGCCGAGCATCGCAGGGCGTGGCCGTGGTTGCTGGCCATCTTGCTGATCGTCGCTTTGGCGGGGGGTGCGCTGGCCTTCGCGCTCACCCGTCCCGGCAAGAAGGTCGAGGTCCCCAACGTCACCGGCATCGAGCTCAAGGCGGCCGGCGCGACCCTCCAGAACCGCGGCTTCGAGGTGAACGTCGAGCGCGTCCGCGATGGGACGCCCAAGGATCGCGTCCTGCGCCAGGACCCCGGCCGCGGCGATCGGGCCGAGGAGGGCTCGACCGTGACGCTCACCGTCTCCGACGGCCCGGGGCAGGCAACGGTCCCCGACGTCAAGGGCAAGAGCAAGGCCCAGGCGCGCAAGCTGCTGAAGGACGACGGCTTCAAGGTGCGCTTCGACACCGAGTCCTCCGAGGACGTTCCCGCGGGCCGCGTCACCCGCACGGTCCCCATCCCCGGCCTCCAGGCCGAGCGCGACAGCCCGGTCACCGCCTTCGTGTCGACCGGCCCCGCGCAGATCGCGGTGCCCGGCGTGGTCGGCGAGGAGCGCGACTCCGCGGTGTCGGCCATCGAGGACGCAGGGCTGCGCGCCGCCGTCCAGACCCGCGAGACCTCGGATGGGCCGGCGGACACGGTGCTCAGCCAGAATCCCGCGGGCGATACCGAGGTGGGCACGGGCTCGACCGTGACGATCGTGGTCGCCAAGGCGCCGGCGACGGTCCCCGTCCCCGGCGTGGTCGGCCTCGGCAAGAACGCGGCCAGGAGCCGGCTGCGCTCGGCCGGGCTGAGGGTCTCCGTCGAGACCGTGGACGTGTCCGATCGCAGCGAGGACGGCGTCGTCCAGGAGCAGGCACCGGCTGAGGGCCGCGAGGTCGTCGAGGGCAGCGCCGTGACGATTACCGTGGGGAAGCTCACCGACTCCGGGGCGCCGCCCGACAGCGGCACCGGCGGCACCGGCGGTACGGGCGGTACGGGCAACACGGGCGAGCCTCCCGCCGGCGAATGACGTGAGGGTCGCGGTGCTCTCCGGGGGCCGCTCCTCGGAGCACGACGTCTCGCTCGCGTCGGGGCGCTCGGTGCGAGCCGGGCTCGAGCAGGCCGGCCACGAGGCGATCGACGTTCGCATAGAACGCGGCGGCGCCTGGCTCCACGACGGGCGGGAGCTCTCCGTGACCCCGGGGCGTGGGCTCCTGGGGGCCGACGTCGTCTTCCCCGTCCTCCACGGTCCCTTCGGCGAGGACGGCACCGTCCAGGGCCTGCTCGAGTGCCTCGACGTCGCCTACGCCGGCGCCGGCGTCCTGGCATCGGCGGTCTGCATGGACAAGGTGGTCTTCAAGGAGCTGATGGCATCCGCGGGCCTTCCGCAAGTCGGCTACGTAGGGATTACGGAGGCGCGCTGGCGCTCGCAGCGCGACGCCGTCGCGCGGGAGGTCGCGGCGCTCGGGCTCCCGGTCTTCGTAAAGCCCGCCTCGCTGGGCTCGTCGATGGGGATCGTCAAAGCCGAGCACGAAGCCGCCGTCGGGCCGGCGCTCGACGCCGCCTTCGCCCACGAGGGGCGGGCGATCGTCGAGGCGGCTGCAGCTGGGATGGAGGTCGAGTGCTCGGTCATGGGTACGACCGCCGCGCCGGAGGCCTCCGAGCCCGGGGAGATCGTCCTGCGCCGCGGTGCGGGCTGGTATGACTTCGAGGCCAAGTACGAGCCCGGGGGGATGGAGCTCGTCGTTCCCGCACGCATCTCGACCGGCGCGCGCGAGGGAGTACGGGCGCTCGCCCGCGGGGCATTCACGGGCTCGGGCTGCCACGGCCTCGCGCGGGCCGACTTCTTCGTCGATGGAGAGGACGTCCTGCTCAACGAGCTCAACACGATCCCGGGCTTCACCGAGACCAGCGTTTTCGGCAAGCTCTGGGCGGCTTCGGGCGTCCCGTATCCACAATTGCTCGACCGCTTGGCCTCGCTTGCCGTGGAGCGTCATCGCGAAGGCCGGGTCTACCGGCATTAGCGTGGGGCGCTGCCGAGCCTAGCCCTGCCGGTAGAGGTAGACCTCCGAGATCTTGACCTCTCCGTCGTCGGGGAGCTTGGTGATCCACACGAGGTAGTAGCGGAAGGCCTGGCCTGCGGTGTCGAGCGGAACGCGGACCTTGGCTTTGTCGATCGCAACGGCCGAGGAGATCCGGGCCCAGCCGGGATCGCCCACGGGGGCCTGCGCCCGTGTGGGAGCAGTGGGAGGCAACTGACTGCGTGCGCCGTAGATCTCGGCGATCCATCCCGGCGTCGGCGAACTGATGACGATCTTGCGCGCGGCGACCGAGGGCTTGGCATCGATCGTCAGCCCGACGCCGGCCTTGTTGAGGGCGCCCTGCTGGTAGCGCTCCGTGCTCCACGTCGTGGCGGGGTCGCCATCGACGGCGAAGCTGACCTCGCCCGAGCCCTCGGCGTTGTCGCCGTCGGGGTCGTAGTCCTTGGCCGAGTCCTGCGCCAGCGAGATCGGCTCGAGGCCCGGCGCTGCGCGCGGGGCGTTCGCCGTACCCGTCCCGCGCTGGGTCTCGTTGGCGCCGTAGAGGAGGATCACGGCGGCCACGACACCGGCGAGGACCAGTCCGAGGAGGATCCATGCCGGGTGACGCAGGCGCAGCGGGACGCGCCGCTGGGTCTGTCCCGGGAGGGTGCGCAGCACGCTGGTCGCCTCCTGGCTGACGTGGGCCGTGCGGGCGCTCTCGATGGCCAGCGCCTCCTCGAGGTCTGCGATCAGCGCCTCGTCGGTGGCGTAGCGGCGCGGGAGGTCCTTTGCCGTCACCCGGTCGACGACCGCCGCGAGCGTGGCCGACACCTGCGGTCGCAGCGCCTGGACGTCGGGCAGAGGCTCGCGTACGTGCTTCATGGCCACCGCGACCTGGTTCTCGCCCTTGAACGGGACCTCGCCGGTGAGCATCTCGAAGAGCACGATCCCGAGCGAGTAGAGGTCTGACTGGCCCGTCACGTCGTGGCCCAGTGCCTGCTCGGGAGAGACGTAGTCCGTGGTGCCCAGCACGCGGCCGTCGGCCGTGAGCCCCTCCTCGTCGAGGGTCCGGGCGATGCCGAAGTCGGTGATCTTGGCCGAGCCCTCCTTGTCGACGAGCACGTTCTGGGGCTTGACGTCGCGGTGGACGATGTTGCGCTGGTGCGCGAAGCCCAGAGCGCGCGCGATCTCGATGGCGTAAGCCACCGCCTCGTCGACCGGGAGCGGCCCGTCGCGCCGGATGCGCTCCTTGAGCGTCTCGCCGTCGATGTGCTCGAAGACGATGTAAGGGCGGCTCTCCTCCTCGCCCGCGTCGATGACGGTGACGATGTGCGGATGGGAGAGCTGAGCGACCGCGCGCGCCTCGCGACTGAAGCGCTCGAGCTGATCGGGGTCGTCGGCGATCTGACGGTGCAGGAGCTTGATCGCGACCTGGCGCTCGAGGGTCTGGTCGAGAGCCCGGTAGACCGTCGACATGCCGCCGGTGCCGATCTGGGCGTCCAGGCGGTAGCGGTTGCTCAAGAGCATGCCGACGAGCGTGGTCATCGCTGG
>Ga0183260_10001972_pt1 | contig 17132 bp, 14 predicted proteins | sample AntDrymUQ4972206_2_FD_129768 | JGI IMG/M metagenome (GOLD analysis project Ga0183260, IMG submission 129768) | Polar desert sand microbial communities from Dry Valleys, Antarctica - metaG UQ497 (22.06) (version 2) (version 2) | ecosystem: Environmental > Terrestrial > Soil > Desert | place...
GCGGGCTGCCCCGTGGTCGTGAAGGCTCACCCGTCGCATCCCGCCACGAGTGAGTTGGTCGCCGGGGCGGTCGCGGGTGCCGTTGCCAGCGTCGGTCTGCCGTCCGGGACGTTCTCGCTGCTCCACGGCGCGAGCATCGACGTGGGTCGGGGACTGGTCGCGGCCGAGGGCATCGAGGCCGTCGGGTTCACCGGCTCGCTCCGGGCGGGCCGGGCGCTCCACGATCTCGGCGCCAGCCGACCCCGGCCGATTCCCGTCTACGCCGAGATGGGAAGCACCAACCCCGTGTTCGTAACGGAGGCTGCGCTCGCGGCGCGCGAGCCCGAGATCGCTGCCGGCCTGGCGGGGTCGTTCACCCTTGGGGTCGGGCAGTTCTGCACCAAGCCCGGCCTGGTCATCGTGGCCTCGGCTGCGGCCGCGGCGTCGCTGGCCAAGGCGCTGGCGTCCGAGGTCGCGGCCAACGAACCGCAGTCGATGCTCAACGGGTCGCTGCGCGCCGGTCTGCTCGAGCGACTGGCGAAAACGACGCAGGTCCCCGGTGTCACCGTCGTCCACGATGGCGGCAGCGGGGCCACCACGGTTGGCCCGTTCGTGCTCACTGCGTCGGCCTCCGTCCTGGCCGAGCACCCTGAGGTGGCCGAAGAACACTTCGGCCCGGTCGTCGTGGTCGTGGCCGCCGACGGCCCGGCCGGCCAGCTCGCCGCCGCCCGCGCCCTGCCCGGCAACCTGACGGCCACCATCCACGCCGAGGCCGATGACGCCGTCTTCGCGGCCGAGTTGGCCGCCGCACTGCAGCACAAGGTGGGCCGCGTGGTTTGGAACGGTTTCCCAACCGGCGTGGCCGTCACCGATGCCATGGTGCACGGCGGCCCCTACCCGGCCACCACCGCGTCGGCCACCACTTCGGTCGGCCTGGCCGCCATCCGCCGCTTTCTCCGCCCGGTCGCGTGGCAGGACGCGCCCGATGCCCTGCTACCGCCTGCGCTTCAGGACGCGAACCCGTGGGGTTTGGCGCGCAAGATCGACGGCACCTGGACCTCGGCCCCGGTGGCGCGCTGACGGGCTCTTCGTCCTCACAGTTCCAGCTGAGGCCATCTACCGTTCCTCGAACAATTCCTCGCCCCGGCGCAGCCGGGTGGCGATGCGCACGACACGGGGCAGCTCGCGCCGGGTAGGGGTGTTGGCGGCGAGGAAGCGGGCAGTGCCCGCCAAGATCAGTGCGCCCTCCTCCGATCCGGCGGGCCACGCGTGAAACTGGCGAACGGCGGCCTCGACGGTCTGGATCCAGTGGAACTCGGCGTCCTCGGCCAGCAGGGCACGGCCCAGGGCGGCGATCAGCTCGGCCGGGTCGCCACCCGTACTCAGGTGCCCGAAGGCGATCTCGCCTGCCCGGTCGACGTGGCCCTGGTTGTCCCAACACGCCTGCAGCGCGGCCAGGGGGTGGGCGGTCGCCTTCGGCAGCCGGGCCGCCGGGATGTTGAGAAAGCGGTCGAGGTACACCCGAAGCGCGCCGGCGACGACTCCGCGCAGCAGCTCGGGGGTGGGATGCGCGGCGAGCCTCTGGTGCAGTGCGTTGGCGTGGGTGAAGCCGTGATGCACGACGTCCCAGTCACCGTGGTCGTTCTGCACGTGGAAGCGGGTGATGCGCAGCGCTGCTGCCAGCGCCAACGCCCGACCCAACTGCTCGGCCGACGCTCCGGCGGTAGCGGCCTCCACCAGTGCAGCCACCACCGGTCGTGGCTCGTCGGCCAGCAGCGCCCAGGCCAGCGCGGCGGTAGCGACGTCGTGGAATCCGTCGGCCGGCGCCGGGCGGTACTCGAGGGTGGTCTGCGCCAACAGTCCAACCAGGTCGTGAGGGTGGCGCCACATGCCGTCCTCTTCGTGGCGGTGGGCGCCCGCGGTTTGGGCCACCAGCGTGGGTAAGACCGACCCGGCCGCGGGCCAGCCCAGCAGGCTCACCGCCTCGAACGCCTTGTTGGTGAAGTCGAGGGTGTGGCCTTCGTCGAGGAAGACGTGGTCGGTCGCGGACGCCATCATCATGGCCTGGACGTCGCCCTCGGCCACCCCTGACGCGATCGCCGTGGCGAGCGTTCGCTCGGCAGCGTCGCCCGATCGGGTGTCGATGAACCGGCGGTACCAGCTGGCCAGCCGATCGCCGTGCGGGGCGGCGCGCTCGCTGTCTGCGCCGAGGGGAGCCAATGGGAACCGAGGTGGGCGGTTGCGGGTGTCGCGCGACACGAACGACAGGCCATGTACCAGCGCGAGGGCGCGGTCGTCGTCGGCCAGGTGGGGGAGCAGGTTGGCCATGGCGACGAGCACTGTGAGCCCTGGGCCCCAGCCCTGGGCGCGGTAGGTGGTGCCGTAGTCGACGCCCGTACGCACGATGTCGGCCATGGGCACGCCGGTCTCGAGCAGGCCGAGCACGGCTTTGGCGGTTACGAGCGTCAACCCCTGTTCCAGCCCCTCCGCCAGCCGGTGCTGCAGATGGGCGACGCGATCAGGCTCGGGCTCGACCACGAGGAACACGTCGTCGCCTTCGATAACCACCGGGTAGGCGCGCACGTCGTCGGCGAACGGGTCGAGGGTGTCGCCGGTGGCGAGATCGAAGCGGGCGTTGTGCCAGTGGCAGGTGAGTAGGCCGTGCTCGACGGTGCCCCGGTGGAGGGGGAAGCCCATGTGGGGGCAGCGGTCGTCGACGGCGTACGCGCCGCCCTCATGCCAGAAGACGCAGACCCCGTGAGCGCCTGCTTTGGCCAGCACGTGGCCATCGGTCTGCAGCTTGGACAATGCACCGACCAGAATCCGTTCGCCACTCACCCGGCCACCGTAAACTCGGTCAGAGGCCACCGTCGAGCGACCTCAGCCACATGGTGGCCGGCGCTCATCACTGCGACCACGAGGTCCGACCGAACAAGCGTCGTGTCGCCGAGTCACGCCAGTAGGTAGGTGCTTTGCGCTCCCAGGGCCAGGGCGGTTCGGTGTTGGCGACGGTCGAGGGTGACGAGTGGAAGACCGTGATGCAGGCAGGTTTGGGCGATCAAGGCGTCGTGTATGCCCCCGCCTAGGTCGAGTTCCGCGACGCGTGCAAAGGTCGCCGAAACCACGGCGGCCGCGGTCGGAAGGATGCGATCTGTGTCGAGGACCCACGGCTCCAGGAGCTGTGCAGAAACCTCGGCCGTCTGCGAGAACGTACGGCGAAGCTGCGAGAAGGTTTCTGCAAGCACGATCGCCGGCACACGGGTCTCGACGCTCAGGTGTCGACGCGCAATGGCGTGATGCTCGTGGGGAGCAACAAGCGCAGCCAGCATGGCCGAGGTGTCGATCACCTCTCCGAGCGCTCACCGTCGATCGCGGCGAGCACCTCGGCGTTGGTCACGGTGCGATTCAGGGAGAGAATAGGGAGGCCGTCATCGGCTATTCGCACCGTGCCAGGGTCGGTGCTCGGTTGGAGGAGGAGCCCCTCTGGCGTGCGGAATAGCACCAGTTCGCCCGGGGAACTCACGAATCCCTCGCGAACGGCGTGCGGAAGCACAAGGCGGCCTTGCTTGTCGACTTTGACTCTCAATCCCTGCAGTGGTGATGCCATGCCACCCATGGTACCGCCTGTCGAGCTGGGGGACTACTGGCGCGCCAGGTCGACGGCACTTGGCTTGGGCCCAAGGTGACCCTTTGTACTAATATCTTACGAACCGATGCTCACCCAAGACCAGGTCGCCCTTTACGAGGAACAGGGTTTCCTGCACGTTCCCGGCGTGTTCGACCCCGCGGACACAAAAGTGCTGGCCGACGCGCTCGACGAGCTCGTGCAGACGTGGGCGTTCCAGGCGGACTGGACCGGACCGTGGCGCGAGGCGCTGATGGACCCCGAGGTCGCGGCCAACGCTCATCTCACGGCCTTGCACGACCTTCAGATCTTCTCCGCCGAGTTCGCCCGCGCCGTGATGCACCCACCGCTGGTGGAGGTCATGTCCGACCTGCTCGGCCCGCAGGTGGAGTTTCATCACACCACGCTGCACGTGAAGCCGCCGGAGACGGGCCAGCCGTTCCCGATGCATCAGGACCACCCGTTCTACCGGCACCGCGACGGTCGCTTCGTGGCTGTGCTTCTGCATCTCGACGACACCTCGCACGAAAACGGCGAGATCCGGTTCCTGCCCGGCTCGCACAAGCGGGGCGGGCTGAACCACATCCAACAGAGCGCCGAAGGCCCGTGCACGCCGCACCTGCCGACCACCGAGTACCGCCTCGAGGACACCGTCGCAGTGCCGGCCAAGGCGGGTGACATCGTGTGCATGAGCATTTTCGCCATCCACGGATCGCACATCAACACCACCGCCCACCCGCGGCGCCTGGTCCGCATGGGCTACCGCAATCCCGACAACGTGCAGGTCGACGGTCAGGGCATCGGGCGGGCCGGGCTCATGGTTCGGGGGACCCGGCCCAAACCAGCGGCCAACGCCTGGGCCCAAACGATGTGAGACAGGCCACCGCCGCCTACGAGCAGTTCGAGCGTGACGGCTACGCGGTGTTCCGCCACGTCCTCGACTCGTCGTGCATGGCCGCGGTGGCCGAGCACGTCGACTGGCTGACCGCCCGCCATCCCGACATCCGGCCCGAGCACCTCGGCCACGAGCTGCTGGCCGACGATCCCTTCTGGGTCGACCTGATCGCCGACGAGCGCCTGCTCGACGTTGCCGAAGCGTTCATCGGACCCGACATCGCGCTCTTCGCCTCGCACTACATCTCCAAGCCTCCGTTCGACGGCCAGGCGGTGCTGTGGCACCAGGACGCGGCCTACTGGCCGCTCGATCCCATGGACGCGGTCACGTTGTGGCTCGCGGTGGACGAGGCAACCACGGAGAACGGCTGCCTGCGCGTGATCCCCGGCACGCACAGCGTGGCCGTCCACCCGCGTCGGACCAGCACTGACGTCGTCAACGTGCTCAGCAGCGAGATCGACGCCAATGTAGACGAGTCCGCCGCGGTCGACCTCGTCCTGTCGCCCGGTGACGTCGAGGTGCACCACCCCGGGATCGTGCACGGGTCCGGCGCCAACCCGTCACCGCGGCGTCGGTGCGGTCTCACGATCCGCTACATCCCGACCTCGACGCGGATCCTCGAGCCGGCCTGGCCCTGTGCCTTCCTGCTCAGGGGTCGGCCCGTCCCTGGAGTGAACGATTACGTCGAGCGGCCGAACTTTGAACCGTCACGGCATTTCCAGCCGACGAGCCGGTCGTCAACTGGCGGTTGACCCGCGAATCACGAGTCCGGGCGCGAAGACCATTTGGCGGTGCTTGTGCGCGGCGCAATGGTCGATCTCGTCGATGAGTAACCGGGCGGCAGCCTGGCCCAGCCCGTATTTCGGTTGGCGCACGGTCGTAAGCGGCGGCCAGAGCGACGATGCGTAGTCCACATCGTCGTAGCCCATAACGGCGATGTCATCGGGAACCGTGATGCCAAGCTCCGCCAACCCGCGCAGCACACCCAGGGCCACCGCGTCGTTGGCGCAAAACGCGGCGGTTGGCTTGGCCTTCGCCGCCGCCAGACGCTTCGCCGCCGCTTCGCCCGCTTCGGGCGTGAGCGCGGGGAGCCCGATGTCGGTGAGAGCCGCGGGTGCGAGTCCGGCGTCGGTCATGGCGTCGATCAACCCCTGCCGGCGGTCGATGGTCTGTTGCACCGCGTGGGACGGGCCGATAAAGGCAATCTGCTTGTGACCGAGCGAAAGAAGATGGCGGCCTGCAAACGATCCGCCCTTCACGTTGTCGACCGCCACCGAGCAGAAGTTGTCCGCGCCGCTGGGCCGGTCGATGAGCACCACGGGCAGACCTCGCTCGCGCAGGAGTTCGAGGTAGCGCAAGCTCGCCCGAACCGGAGCTACTGCGAAGCCGAGTATGGCGTGGTCGTCGAGCAACTGGAGATGCTTCGCCTCGGTCTCGTCCACACCGTCGGTGTTGCACAGGATCGTGCTGAGGCCGACGCTCGACATCGCGTCCCCGACGCCCCGCGCGACGTCGGCAAAGAACGGGTTGCGCACGTCGTGGACGAGCAGGCCGACGGCGTCAAGAGTCGATGTTCCACCAGCGCGCGCGCCCGCGGTCTTGCTCTTGGTCTTGGTCTTGGCTGCCGCCGCCGGGCGCTTCGCGGTCGGTGCCTTCGTCGGTGCCTTGGTCGGTGCTGCCGCTTTCGGCGTCATGAGGCTCCTTGCCTGCGCCACGGGCGCGTACTCGCGCGAGTGGATGCGACCGGAGGGTAGTCGGGTCGCATCTCAACAGTCCGGCTTCAGGGCTCTGTAGTAATTTCTCGTCACCGAACATCCCATCAGGGGCTTCTCGGTCCGCTTCGGGAGCCGATTTCAGAAGACATGACAACGATTACCTTCGTCGGAGCGGGCAGCACAGTGTTCGCCCGAGCGCTGCTCGGCGACATCCTGAGCTTTCCCGAACTTGGTGGGTGCATCATCCGGTTGTTCGACATCGACCCCGAACGCTTGGCCACTTCCGAACTCGTCGCCCGCAAGGTCGTCGAAGCAGTCGGCTGCCAAGCGACGATCGAGGCCACGACCGACCGGCGCCGGGCGCTAGAGGGCGCGTCGTACGTCATCAACATGATTCAAGTGGGTGGCTACGAACCGTGCACAGTGACCGACTTCGAGATCCCGAACCGACACGGACTCAACCAGACCATCGGCGACACGCTCGGCATCGGCGGCATCATGCGCGGGTTGCGCACCATCCCCGTGCTGCTCGACATCTGTCGCGACATCGAGGAGGTCGCGAAACCGGGAGCTCTGTTCCTGAACTACGTGAATCCGATGGCGATGAACTGCCTGGCGATCGCGCGCGCCGCGAACGTGAACACCGTCGGGTTGTGCCACAGCGTCCAGGGCACCGCCAGCCAACTGTGCCGGGATCTCGGCCTCCCGCTCGACGAGGTCTCCTACGTGGCGGCGGGGGTGAACCACATGGCCTTCTACCTGCGCTTCGAGCACGACGGCGAGGATCTGTACCCCCGGCTCCGACAGGTGGCAGCCGACGGCCGGGTGCCGGACTGGAACCGGGTGCGCTACGAGATGCTGCACCGCCTCGGGTACTTCGTGACGGAATCGAGCGAGCACTTCGCCGAGTACGTCCCCTGGTTCATCAAGCGTGACCGGCCCGACCTGATCGAGCGGTTCAATGTGCCGCTCGACGAGTACCCGCGGCGCTGTCGTGCGCAAATCGCGGGCTGGGAGAAGGAGCGGGGGCGCCTCGAGGCGGGCGAGGGGTTCGAGGTCAAGCGCAGCCTCGAATACGGATCGCTCATTATTCATTCGATGGAGACGGGGACGCCCCGCGTCGTCTACGGCAACGTTTCCAACGACGGCCTGATCGACAACCTGCCCCCGGGCTGCTGTGTCGAGGTTCCGTGCCTGGTCGACGACAACGGTGTGCAGCCGACGCGGGTCGGGGCGCTGCCGCCGCAGCTGGCGGCGCTGATCCGAACCCAGGTCAACGTGCAGGAGCTCACGGTTGAGGCCGCGCTCACGGGGATCCGGGACCACGTGTACCACGCGGCCATGCTCGACCCCCACACCGCGGCCGAGCTCGACCTCGACCAGATCTGGGCGCTGGTCGACGACCTGCTCGACGCGCATCGCGCGTGGCTGGCGCCCGAACTCGCAGAAGGTGGATCACGTGGCTGAGCAACTCGAGCGCGTCGTGGGCCCGGGCGCCGTCCTCGGCGAGGGGCCGGTGTGGGACGAACGGGCCGCGGTCCTGTGGTGGCTCGACATCCCGGGCGAGGCCCTGCACCGCTTCGATCCCGCGAGCGGTGATGACGAGGCGACCGCGCTGGGCGCCCAGGTCGGCGCGCTCGTGCCCCGCCGCTCGGGAGGGCTCGTGCTGGCCACGCCCGAGGGCTTCGAGGCGTTCGACCCCGCCAGCGGCGCCCGGTCCCTCCTCGCCCGCGCCGATGCGGAGAATCGCGCCACCCGCATGAACGACGGCAAGTGCGACCGCGCCGGTCGGTTCTATGCCGGGACCATGGCTTACGACTTCGCCTCCGGCGCCGGCGCCTTTTACCGGCTCGACCCCGACCTCGGCGTCACCCAGCTCCTGGGCGAGGTGACCATCTCCAACGGCCTGGCCTGGAGCGATGACGGCGCCACGCTCTACTACATCGATTCCATGACCCACCGGGTCGACGCCTTCGATGTCGATGTTGACACCGGCGAGCTGGATGGTCGCCGCCCGGTCGTCGAGCTCGACTCGGCCCTCGGCGTCCCCGACGGCATGTGCATCGACGAGGCGGGCTATCTCTGGGTCGCGCTGTTCGGTGGCGGGGCGGTGCACCGCTACAGCCCGGGCGGGACGCTCGATCGTGTTGTCGAGGTGCCGGCGTCGCAGGTGACGTGCTGCGCCTTCGGGGGACCGTCCTACGACGAGCTCTACATCACGACCGCGGCCCAAGACCTCACCGACGCGGATCGGCAGCGCTACCCCGACGCGGGCTCGATGTATCGGCTCCGCCCCGGCGTCGCCGGTCCGCCGCCCAATCCGTTCGCGGGCTGAGAAGATGGGGACGTGAGCGGATGACACACGATCGGTTCGCGGGTCGCCGGGTGGTTGTTACCGGAGCGGCGTCGGGCATCGGCTTCGAGATGGCGCGCCTGTTCCTCGCCGAAGGGGCGCAGGTGCTGGCCGCCGACCTCGACCCCTCGGCCATCCCCGATGGCGCGGTCGGCCACGCCGTCGATGTCGCCGACGAGACCGAGGTCGAGGCCATGGTGGCCGCCGCCACCGACCGGTGGGGCGGCGTCGACGTGTTGTGCAACAACGCCGGGGTCGGTTCGACGACCGACGTGCTCGGCTGCTCGGCGGAGGAGTGGGACCGGCTCTTCGGTGTGAACGTGCGCGGGGTGTTCCTGGGAATCCGGGCCGTTTTGCCGGGGATGCTGGCCCAGGGTGCTGGGGCCATCGTCAACACCGCATCGGTGGCCGGGATGATCGGCCTGCGCGACCGGGCCGCCTACTGCGCGACGAAGGGCGCCGTCATCAGCCTGAGCAAGCAGGTGGCCGTGCAGTACGCCGGTACCGGTGTGCGCTGCAACTGCGTGTGCCCCGGCACCGTGGACTCCCCGTGGGTCGGCCGTTTGCTGGAGTCGGCCGAGGACCCGTCCGCCGCCCGCCGGGCGCTGGTGGCCCGTCAGCCCGTCGGTCGCCTGGGACGGCCCGACGAGGTGGCCCGCGCCGCGCTCTACTTGGCCTCCGACGACGCCGAGTTCATCACCGGCACCGCGCTCATCATCGACGGGGGCCTGACCGCGCAATGACCGAACCCCTCGTCGCCAACGCCCTTGACCGCCTGAGAGCGGCCGCTGATCGCACGCGGGCCGGATGGCTCCCGGCCGAGTGGAACCGCTTCGCCGGTCCCGGCCCCGACACGTACGCGATGAAGCAGATCCAGGTCATGGGGCCGCTCGGCGCGTTCGAGGAGCCGTTGGCCCTCGAACCCGGCGGCAGCGTCACCGTGGAGTGCGAGCTCGACCTGCCCGCGACCGTGGCCGGCGTTGCCACCGCGGGCGACCCCCTCCAGCTCACCGTCTGGAGCATCTTTCCGATCTCGCTGCACCACGTGGCGAACGACGGCACCACCCGCACCCTCCTCGATGAGGAGATCCCACCGGTCGCGTCCGGACCGGTGCTGCTGAGCGTCGTCCCGGCCCTCGCCCCGGAAGGAAACGGCCGGCTCCGCGTCCAGGTGCATACCTTCGACACCCAGGTCCACCAGAAGTGGAACTGGTTCGCCTTCACCACCCCCGGGCTCGAGGCCCGCTTCGAACTGCTCGACGTGGCGTGGGCCCAGCTTTATCTGGCCGACGCCGTGGCTGCTACCGCCGAAGAGCGCAAAGCGGTGGAGGCGGCGGCCGAGCTCGTGCCCGCCGACTGCGTCACCGACGACGGCCGCGGCCTGGCCGAGGCCCTCGCTCTGCTCACCGTCGCCCTCGCTCCCGTCGCCGCGCGGGTCGAGGCGCTCCAGGTGCATCTGATCGGCCATAGCCATATCGACCTCAACTGGTTGTGGACCTGGCCCGACACCGTCGAGATCATCCGCCGCGACTTCCGGTCGATCCTCTCGTTGATGGACGACTACCCGGAGATGCGCTTCACGCACAGCCAGCCAGCCAGCTACGTCGTCGTGCGCGACGAAGAACCCGAACTGTTCGAACGGGTGAAGGCGCACATCGCCAGTGGACGGTGGGAGCCGGCCACCATGCAATGGGTCGAGGGCGACACCAACATGGCCGGTTCCGAGGCCACGGCCCGCCATCTGCTCGAAGCGGTGACCTTCACCCGCGACGAGCTCGGCGCGCAACCCGAGGTACTGCTCGCGCCCGACACGTTCGGCCACGCCGGCAACCTGCCCCAGGTCGTGGCTTCCGGCGGGACGCGCGTCTACTACCACCATCGCTGCAACCCAGGGCGCCCCTTCGGCACGTCGTGGCCCGCCTACTGGTGGGAAGGACAGGACGGGACCCGCGTGCTCGCAGTGACCTCCCGCACCTACAGCGGCCACATCAGCGCGGGCGCGCTCGCCACCGCGGCCGTCGAACTCGGATTTCAGAAGGGCCTCCCCACCGGCATCTTCTTCTACGGCGTGGGTGACCACGGTGGTGGCCCCACGCGCGAGGGCCTCGACACGCTGCGACGTCTCCAGCAGACACCGCTGCTCCCGAAGGCAACGTGTTCCACCCTGGGCGCCTACGCCGACGACATCCAACGCTGCGGTGTTGCCCTTCCCGTCCATCGGGGTGAGTCGGCCACCACCTTCGAGGGTTGCTACACGACGCACGCCGACACCAAGCGGTTCAACCGTGAGGGCGAGAACCTGCTGCAGACGGCCGACGCGCTGACGGCGATCGCGGGCGTCGACCAGCGCCGCGCCCTGCAAGAAGCGTGGCGCACCGTGCTGTTCAACCAGTTCCACGACATCTTCGACGGATCGGCCATCGCCGAGGTCTACCGAGACCAGGCCGTCGACCACGAGCACGTTGTGGCGTCGGCCACCGCGGCCATCGACGAGGCCTTGGCCGTGCTCCACGACGGGCTGGCCGGGACCGTGGCGGTGACCAATCCGTTGGCGTGGACGAGGCGCGAGCCCGTCGTGATTCCTGGCCCGACGCCGGCCGAGCCGTCGGTCGTCGTCGCCGAGGACGGCACGGTGCTGGCGGCCCAAGCCACCGACGACGGATTGTGCTTCGTCGCCGAGGTTGCCGGCTTCGCGACCACCACCTTCAGCGTGCGCCCCGCGGCCACGGGCGAGCTGGCCGACTCGCTGCGGGTCACCGATGTCGCCCCCACGGACGAGCGGCAGTGGCTGGAGATCGAGACTCCGTTCTTCGTCGCCAAGGTGCGGCGCGAGTCGGGGATCATCACCTCACTGGTCGATCGCCGGACCGGAGTCGAACTCGTCCCCCGCGGTCAAGTGGACTTCCGCCCGGAGACGGCCCTGAACGTTCTCCAGTTGCTCGACGAGCGCCCGCATGAGATGTCGTCCTGGGACCTCCGGGAGGTGCACACCGAGCACTCGCTCCTCACCGGTGCCACCACCCGCGTGGTAGAGGAAGGGCCGGTGCGCGTCGTGCTCGAGGTCGTGCACCAGGTGCGGTCGTCGACGGTGACCGAGCGCATCACGTTTCTCCGTGACCTGCCCCGGATCGACTTCGCAGTGGTGATCGATTGGCAGGAGCCGGCCAACGACAACGTCGGTGTCCCCGACCTCAAGGTGTCGTTCAACCGGCGCACCCGCCGCCCCCAGGCGTGGTTTGAATCCCCCTTCGCCGCCGTCGAGCGGGCGCCCGACGGCATGGAGGTGCCCGCGTTGCGCTGGGCCGCCATCTGTGGCGAGGACGGCGGTTTCGCCGTCCTGAACGACTGCAAATATGGATATGACGCGCTGGGCAGTCGGCTTCGGCTCACGTTGGTCCGCACGGCCTACGACCCGGACCCCGCGTCCGACATCGGTCGCCACGAGGCCGCGTTCAGCCTCATGCCTCTCGTAGGCGATTGGCGTGAAGCGGCTGTGACGCAGCAGGCGGCCGGCTTCAACCAGCCGCTACTCGTGCGGTCCCTGGATGCCGGCGCGGGCGACAGGGGCGAGCCGGGGGCGAGCCTCCTGGGGCGCTGGCAACCCGAGGTCGATGCCGGCTCGGTATTGGTGGCGGCGGCCAAGGTGTCCCAGCGGGGCAACGGCCGCGTGCTGCGTCTCTACGAGTCGACGGGCCGGACATCGACCACCACCGTCGGCGGCATCCCCGCGGGCGCCGAGGTGTGGGAACTCAACGTGGTCGAAGACCGGTTGCGCCGCCTAGAGGTCGACGGCGGTCGCGTCCCCCTGGCGTTCGGCCCCTGGCAGGTGCGCACCCTGTTGATCGACCTGGGCTGAGTCTCGGCGTCACGCGGTCGACGTCGAAGTCCGTCCGCTACGCAAGAAACCTCGCCATCGCTTGCGCGTGGGCGTCGGCGATCCGGATGCGGCGTCGGCGATGACTACGCCGACTATCGGCGACCGGGGCCGTCAAGAGCCTCGAGGGCTTCGGCCACGTTGGAGACGTCGATCTGGAGTCCGAGAGGGTGCGTCTCCTGGCGGAAGGGCACAACCGCGGCGCGGTGGAGCAGGCCGCGCCGAATGAGCTCGTTCACAGCCCCCGAGACACCGAGGCCCGTTTCGCGCCGCAACCTGGCGATGGCCTTGGCGGTATCGTCGTCGAAGTCGATCGTCGTCCGCATGCTGAAGCGTTAGCACGTGCGTGCGTTGACTCAGTCACTTGATGCGATGTCGAGGCGGATGTCGTCCGCTCTTGACCGGAATTCGGACGTTAAGGCAGGGGCCGTGCGCTCTAGCCTGGGAAAGGTGCGTTGCCGCCCGACGGCAGAGAAGGCTCGGTGAGCCTCGCCGACGCTCGCGCCTTCGACCTTCGGGCCGGCCCGGGGCTTGTGCCCGGTGAGGTGCGCATCGACGTCGGCCCGGCGACACCCGCGGGTCAGGTCACCGTCGCGTTCGGCGGGGTAACGGCGACCGTCGACGGGGACCGCCTCGTCGTGTCGGCCGAGTCGGCCGTGGATGTCGTCGTGTACGCCGACGACGGGATGCACGCCCGCTGCCGGCGAACCGAGGCCGTGGTCGACCTGTCGCCCATCATCGAGGGTCGCGCCGCGCACGCCGCCGGGGTACCTGACTGGCGCTCCGCGATGGCGGGCGATGCCGAGCGGCCGGTGCGTCACCGCTACGAACTCGACCCCGACCCGCCCGCGTCCGACGCGCCGATCGTCGTCGTCGTGCGCGCCAGGGCTGACGCGGGCGTCGCCGCGGTCCGCGTTGTCGCGACTACGGACGGTCGCCCACCGGGCGATCCCGCGCTGACCGGTCACGTGATGGCTGTGCCCGAGCCGGAGCGCAACGGCGAGATCGAATGGCGGGCGACGCTCCCGGGCGCGCCGGCGGGAACGTGGTTGCGCTGGCGCGCTGCATGGCGGGACCGGTCCGGCATTTGGCACGCCGTTGACGACGCCGTCGGCTCCTTCACCTACCCGCGCCCGACCATCCCGTGGGCCCGCCCATCCCGAGATCGCTTCAGTGCCACCGTCGCGCCGCCACCGCCTCCTGGCTGGCTTCGCGACGCGGTGCTCTACCACCTGCTGGTCGATCGCTTCGCCGGGCCTGGCGGCCAACCCGTGTCGCCGAGCACGAGCATCGGTCCTATGGCCTTCGCCGGCGGGACCCTCCGCGGAGCGATGACGCGACTCGACCATGTGGCCGACCTCGGCGTCACCACCATCCTGTTGTCGCCCCTCACGCCGGGAGAGATGCACTGCACCTACGACGCCTGGCAACTCACTGGCGTCGACGACCGCTTCGGCACCGAAGCTGACGCCCGAGCGTTCTGCGCCGCCGTGCACGACCGCGGCATGCGGGTGTTGCTCGACCTCGAACTTTCGTACCTCGGCTCCCAGCATCCGGCCGCCCGGGCGGCGTTGGAGGACCCAGCCGGCCCCGAAGCCGCCTGGTTCCATCGGTCGGGCACGCCACTGAAGCTGTGGGGGTGGTTGTGGGGCCAGCCAACCTTTCGACCGGTCGACCACGACCACGAGCCGGCGCGTCGGGCGCTGCTCGACTCCTTGCCGTGGTGGCTCGACGTCGGCTTCGACGGCTTCCGGATGGACTCGGCCCACGCCGCGCCGCCCGACTTCTGGAACGAGGTCGGCCGCGTCATCCGCGCCCACCGACCCGACGCGGTGAGCTTCGGTGAGGTGACCGAGTCGATCGCCGAGCGCCGTTTGTTGCGCGGCCGGTTGACCGGTGCGCTCGACTTCGCCTTGGCCCACGCCCTGCGGTCCTTCGCCGCCACCGGGCTGCCCCAGCAAAGCAACACCGACGACGGGCTCACGGGCTCGCGGACCGTCCCGAGCGCGGCGACGGCGCTGGCGGCCGCGGCCGGCGCCGCGACCATCGCCGCCGATCCCCACTCGGTGTCGGTCGCGTTCGCCGAGAGCCACGACGACGCCCGCCTCGATCTCGTCCTCGGCCACGACGGTCGCCGCGTCGACTTTGCCGCCGAGTTGCTCACGCTGCTGCCGGGGCCGCCGATGTTGCTCTACGGCTTCGAGATCGGGCTCGGTCAGGAACGCGCCGGCGACCTTGATCGCGACGTACGTGGAGCCATGCCGTGGGCCGCGGCGGACCGCGATCGCTACGCGCAGACGGCCGGTTGGATCCGCCGTCGCCACCAGCGGCCGGCGCTGCGGCGGGGCGGATTCGAGGTGCGCGAAGTCGACGACGACGGCGTCCTCACCTTCGTGCGGGCCACGGCCAACGACGCGCTGACCGTGCGGGCCGACGCCCGCCAGTCGACGATCGAGGTTCGCGAGGGCGGCTAGGGGACCGTCGCGTCAGCGGCAGGAGAGGCCGTAAATGCCGCCGTAGTCGGCCGGCCACTCACCCAACGTGTAGCGCCGGCCCCTGTTGCCGTAACAGATTGTGCCGGGCACGTTGCTCCACGTTGATGGCTGCGCCTTGTCGGCCCACACCAGCGACGCGTCGTTGACGAAGGTGTGGTCCCCGGCGAACCCGACCCTGGCCTGCCAATACGGCGGTTGGCCCGGGTTCGGGTTGGGGAACCGGGCGCGTTGCAGGCCGGCGGCGAAGCTGGCGGGCGTCAGTTTGGGTCCCGCCAGCTGGATGCCGGCGGCGAGCAGCGAGAACGAGTTGAACAGGAAGCGGGCCTCGTAGTAGTCGAAGGGTTCGTTGCCCCAGGTGAAGTTCGGGTCGACGTCGCGCAGCGCCCAATACCACGGCGACTCCTGATAGGTGAGCTGCTTGTTCCACCAGCTGAGCCCGAACGTGTGGGCCATCTGGGCGCCATCCCAGAGCTGGACGTGAATGTCTTCGGCTTGATACATGTACGTGCCGAAGACCCACTCCGGGTAATAGCCCTGCTTGGTGGCGACGGGGTACATGTAGAGCCCCGAGCTCTGGGTGTGGCACTCGCAGATCACCGTCGTGACACCCGCGGTCTGGAGTTTGAGGACGATGTCCTGCGCCTGCTGGATGCCGGCGGCGTCGTCGCCCTGCTGACGAACGATCTCGTAGGTGTTGTTGCGTACGTCGATGCCGCAGTTGCCCAGCGTCGAGACGACGGGCGCGAGGTCGGGACCCGACCCGTCGCGGTTGATCGACGACACCAGCGCGAACTTGCGCGTCTTGGCGCGCTCCGCCCCGCCGGCGAACTCGGCCAGCTTGCCCTTGAGCGCCTTGCACACCCATTCGGCCTTGCTGCGACCCATGAAGTCGAACGTGGGTAGGTAACTCCATTCGTAGGGGTGGCGCGACGCGAGGTGCGCCTCGGACGCGGCCGACGGGTAGCCGTTGGTCGACACAATGCCGCGCTTGGCGAGCTCGTCGTAGTACACGTACTCCGCTCCGCCGTTGTCACCGATCGTGGTCGAGGCAAAGGCGCCTACTTCCTTGTCGACCTTCACCGCGAGCGAGACCATGCCCTGGGGCGAGCCGCCACCCGACACCGCCTTGATGACGAGCTTGCGGCCGTAGAACTCGTAACGGCTGTTGAAGTACGCGGTGTACAGGCTGGCGAACTTGTTGTTCACGGCCACGGCCACGACGATCTCGTTGCCGGTCACGCCGCGGCTGGTGGCACCGCCGTTGTTGCCGTCGAAGAAGTTGACGCACGGCGGGGAATGAAAGTCCTCGGTTTGCCGGGGTGGGTTGCCGACGCACTGACGGACGCGACCGCGGTCGATCTTGCCGCCAGCCGAGTCGACCGTCGTGGCCGTCATGGTCGACGTGGTCGACGTGGTCGTCGTGGCGCCGCCTCCCCCGGGGCCGCCGTCGCCTTGGCCGAAGTCGCTTGACTGGTCCAGCGGAGCGTCGGTGATCTGTTCCTGCGCGTTGGGTGCGAGCTCGGCGATGGCCGGCGGAGGGGCTTGGCTCGCCGGCAGCGCGATCGCCGCGATCAGCAGGAGCAGCGCGGCAAGCAGGGCGGAGTGACCGAACGTGAGCCCTCGGCTGTTCCGTTCGTGACTCGACACGACGCGGGGGGCGGACGGGGGCGTCATGAGTCGCGGCACACCTTGTCGGTTTCGATGGTCACGGCGTCGGCCGCCGCGCTGAAGGGACCGTCGCCGAAGCGGCGGACGGTGAGGCGCAGCGCGGTGGCGTCTTGCGCGCGCGCCAGGTCGCGACGAAACGCCTTGGACGACTGTTCGACGGTGGTCAGGTTGCGGCGGATGGCGGCCGAGAACGGCTTGTCCGACGGCGTGTTGAGCCGTCGGTTGATGCGGCGGGTCAGCACGCGGATACCGTCGGCCCAGGCGAGGAGGTCGCCCCGGTCGGCAGCATCCGGCTCGGGGAACTTCCTGAGGTCGAACCAGACCTCGCAGACGCTGCCGATGTCGCCGGTCCCAAGGCGGCTCTCGGCTCGGGTGCAGGCCGGCGCCAGCAACGCGACCGACAGCAGCGTGACGAGAAGTGAGCGGCGCGAACTCATGGTCCGGGCCTCGTGGCGTTGATGCGGTCCTGCCGCTTGATGGTGACGGGGCCGCCGCCCTCGGTGCCGTCGAGCACGAGGTCTTGGGCCA
>Ga0183260_10001973_pt1 | contig 17131 bp, 16 predicted proteins | sample AntDrymUQ4972206_2_FD_129768 | JGI IMG/M metagenome (GOLD analysis project Ga0183260, IMG submission 129768) | Polar desert sand microbial communities from Dry Valleys, Antarctica - metaG UQ497 (22.06) (version 2) (version 2) | ecosystem: Environmental > Terrestrial > Soil > Desert | place...
GCGCCGTTCTCCAGGGCGGCCCGGGCGACCCGCAGCGGGTCGACGATGCCCATGTCGATCATGTTGCCGTAGCGACCCTCCAGGGCGTCGAAGCCACCGTCATGGTCCATCGTCTCGAGCTTCTCGAGCACCTCGGCGCCGGAGTAGCCGGCGTTCGTGGCGATCAAGTAGGCCGGCTCGGACAGCGCCCGCCGCACGATGTCCACACCGATGGCGTAGTCCGTGTTCGCGGTCAGGTCGTCCAGGACGTGCCGGGCGTGGAACAGGGCAGAACCACCGCCGGCCACGATGCCCTCGGCCATCGCCGCCCGGACCGCGGCCACCGCGTCCTCGACCCGATGCTGCAGCTCGGCCAGCTCGGCGTTGGTCGGCGCGCCGACCCGGATGACCGCGACCTTGCCGGTCAGGGACCCGATCCGCTCGCTCAGTACGTCCTCGTCCACTCCGAACGTGGCCCGGCCAAGCTCGGCGCGCAGCTGCGCCACGCGGAAGTCCACCCCGTCGGCGGCACCGTCGCCGCCGATGATCGCCGTGCGGTCGGCAGTCACCCGGACCTGCGCGGCCCGCCCCAGGTGCTCGGTCGTCATCGTCTCCAGGGTGAAGCCCGAATGCTTGCTGTACACCGCCCCGCCGACGATGGAGGCGATGTCCTCCAGCTTGTGCAGCCGGCGGTCGCCGAAGCCGGGCGCCTTGACCGCCACGCACTGGAAGGTGCGGTTGACGTGGTTGTGCACGAGCATGCTCAACGCCGAGCCCTCGACGGTCTCGGCGATGATGATCAACGGTCGCGGCGCACGCATGATCTTGTCCAGCAGCGGCATCAGCTGCTGGACCTTGGTGATCTTCTCGCTGCACAGCAGGATGTACGGGTCGTCGACGATGGCTTCCAGGCTGGCCGGATTCGTCACCATGTACGGCGACATGTACCCGTTGTCGAACTCGAAGCCCTCGATGAATTCCACGCTCATCCCGGAGACAGAGGACTCCTCCACCGTGACGATCCCGCCGTCGCCCACGGTGAACATCGCCTTGGCGATGACCGCCCCGACGGCGTCGTCGTCGTTGGCCGAGATGGCCGCGACGCGCGCGTAGTCCTGCTCGGTGGCCACCGGGTGGGCGACCTCGTGCAGGTGCTCCACGAGCCGCCGTACGGCGAGGTCGATGCCGCGCTTGACCAGCACCGGATTGCCGCCGGCGGCGATGGCCTGCGAGCCCTCGCGGATGATCGCCTGCGCGATGACGGTGGCGGTGGTGGTGCCGTCACCGACGATGTCGTTGGTCTTGATGGCGGCTTCCTTGACCAGCTGCGCGCCCATGTTCTCGAACTGGTTCTTCAGGTGGATCTCGCGGGCGATCGTCACCCCGTCATTGGTCACCACCGGCGAGCCGGTGAGCTTCTCCAGGATGACGTTGCGGCCCTTGGGGCCGAGCGTCGACTTGACCGCCTCCGCCAGTTGATCCACACCGGCCAGCAGCAGGGCGCGTGCTTCCGCGCCGAATCGCAGTTCCTTGGCCATGGGTCCTCCTCTGCTGGGTAGGCGTTACGGGACGAGGATGGCGCGGCCGCGGACGTTGCCTTCGTCGAGATCGGTGAGCGCCTGTACCGCATCGTCCAGCGGGTACGTCTTGGTGTGCAGGGTGACCTTGCCGGCCTGGGCCAAGACCATGAGCTCGGCCAGATCGTTGTAGGTGCCGACGATGTTGCCGACGATGTTCCGCTCGGTGGAGATGATGTCCAGCGTCGGGATGTTCACCGTCCCGCCGTACCCGATGACGTAGTACGACCCGGCCCGCCGGGTCATCGTGAAGCCGTCGTTCTCCGCACCCTGCTCGGCCACGAAGTCCAGGACCACGTCCGCGCCCTCGCCGCCGGTGAGGTCCATGACCCCGTCGACGTGCTTGCCGTCGGAGACCACGGTGTGGTTGGCGCCCAACTGCTCGGCGAGCTTCAGCGCGTCGGGGTTCCGGTCGACCACGATGATCCGCGTCGCGGTGAGCGCGGCCAGGCACTGGATCCCGATGTGGCCCAGTCCCCCGGCGCCGATGACGACACAGGTAGTGCCCGGATAGAGCAGCGGAATGGCCTTGCGTACGGCGTGGTAGGCCGTGATGCCGGCATCGGCCAGCGCGGCCACGTCCTCCGGCTTGGTCTTCGGGTCGAGCTTCACGCAGGCCCGGGCCGAGGTGAGCAGGTACTCGGCCATCCCCCCGTCGCGGGACAGGCCGGGGAACTCGGAGTTGGTGCAGTGCATGTCGTTGCCGGCCCGGCAGGCGTGGCACAGCCCGCAGGTCGGGGTGGGGTGCAGGATCACGGTGTCGCCGACGTCCACGTTGGTCACGCCGGCACCGATCTCGTGCACCCAGCCGGCGTTCTCGTGGCCCAGCACGTAGGGCAGCGGCGTGCCCATGGCGGTGTCCCACTGCCCCTCCATGATGTGCAGGTCGGTACGGCACACGCCGGCTCCGCCGACCTTGACCACGACGTCGAACGGGCCCTGCGCCGTCGGCTCGGAGATGTCGTCGATGACCGGCATCTGGTGGAACTCGTGCAGCCGGACGGCCTTCATTCGGTGTCTCCTCGCTCGTCGACGGTTCCGTACCGGTGGTGCAGCATCCCTCGGCAGATCCCGGAGTTGGCGTCCAGGCTGACCCGCGTCAACCTGGCTCGCCGCAGGTGCAGCGGCAGCGCCTCGATCCCGATGGCCTGGCCGGTGGCTGGGTCGAGCAGCAGCGGGTCGTCGTCCCCGTCCGGTAGGCCCAGCTCGGCCCGGCGCGCCCGTAGCCGCTGCAGGTCGCGGCTGTCCGGGGTCTGGCCCAGGCTCAACGCGGCCAGCTGGTGCTCGGTGTAGCCGGCGGCGGCCAGCGGCCGGGCCACCCGGTCGGTGCCGGCCCAGACCGCCTTGCGCAGGAAATCACGCCGCAGGTCGCCGAGTTCGGCTACCGCCTCCCCGTCGAAGGCCTGCACGAAGCCCGCGCGCGCCGCCACCCCGTCGTTGATCTCGGTCGAGGCGAAGTGGTCCTCCAGCACCACCTCCGCCCGGCGTACGCCAGGCACCGCGCTGGCCGCGTCGTAGGCGTCGGCGACCATCAGGAACGCGAAGTTCGGGGCGCAGAAGTACGTCGGCAGCCGCAACCGGATCTCGGCCACTCCGTCGGCGGTGACGGCGCACGAGGACACGAACCCGAGCGTGGTGACCGGCTCGTCGAGCTCCGGATCGCGGACGCCGTCCAGCGACGCGAGTACGGCGGCACTGAGTGGATCGTGCGGATCCTGCGGTGTGATCGGGGCCGGCTTGGTCTCCAAGCCGGCAGTCACCGCCGAGCCTCGCCCGCGTCCACCAACTGCGCGTCGTCCTGGGATGCCGGCTCGTCCTCGGGGACCGGCAGCCGGCACTCCAACGGGACCTCGATGTCGTACAGCTTGGCGGCGTTGAGCCCGAGGATCTTCTTCTTGGTCGCCACGTTGACCCGGGGGTAGTCGGAGTAGGTGTCATCCGGGTAGTCCCAGGCCACGAGGCCCTCGACCTGCCACTTCGGCTCCCAGATGCCGTAGTCCGAGCCGAAGGTCATCTTGTCCTCACCGACCCAGAACAGCAGCTCGCCCATGACCTTGGCGAAGAACTTCGGCCGCGCGTGCATCAGGCCACCGAGCACGACCGACAGCCCGGCGTACACGTTCGGCTCCTGCGTGGCCATGAAGCAGAAGTCCTCGATGCGGGGCAGCCCCACGTGCTCGACGATGAAGTTCAGGTCCTGGAACTGCGTCGCCGCCTGGTCGACGTCGGAGACGTCGAAGGCATCCTTGTCCAGGGGCCAGATCGTCGGGCCCTTGTGCACGTGGATGTTCTTGATCCCCAGCTCCTGGCTCTTCTCCAGGAACCGGAACGCCTCCGGGTCCTTGAGCGTCCAGCCGCGTGAGCCCTCGCGCCACTCGGCGGTGTAGAGCTTGACGCCCTTGAGGTTGTAGCGTTTGGCGTCCTCCTTCAGCTGCTTGATCCCGGCGTCGCCTTCACGCGGGTCCCAGCGGCCGTTGACGATGAACTTGCCCGGATACTTCTCGACCAGCTGGGCGTTGCGTTCGGTGGTGTTGAACCCGGTCGTGTACCACTCCTTGAGGTACGTCGACTGGAAGATGCCGACGTCGACGTACCCGTCCTCGAACAGGTCCTTCATCATGGTTTCTTCGCCGTAGTTCATGAACTTCTCGATCGGCCAGTGCGTGTTCTCCGGCGCGAGACCCATGTAGGCGTGGAAGCACTCGATCCAACCCTTGGCGTACTGCTCTGCACCAGGCACCCAGTTCTCCGGCGAGGCGTCCCAGTAGTGCATGTGGCTGTCGACCACGAAGTACTTCTCGCCGTCCTTCTCGTACACGGTTCCTCCTGAGGGCTGGATCGAGTGTGTGCGGGCCAGCGGGCACAGCCTGCCCGCTAGCCCTACCGGGCGACGAGATCGAAGTCGATGTACTCCGCCGCGTCCTCGGGGTTGGCGAACATGATCGTCCGGTCGTCCTCGTGGATCATCCGCCCGTAGTGGGTGGACATGCTCTCCTCGAACTCGGCGGCGTCGAAGAAGTCGTCCTCCTCGCCGAGCGCCTCGTCCACCTCGGAGTAGATGAGGTCCATCCGGTTCTGGGCGTCCACCCGGATCATCGAGGGCAGGTGGGTCACCTTGACCCCCTCCTTGCCGCGCATGACCTCGGCGACCACGGCGCCGATCTGGTTGTTCATCAGGGTGAAGCCGCACATGTTGGATGCGGTGTTGTTGCTCTTGAAGGGGCTCTCGGTTGTCGTGGTCACTGGGCCAACTCCTCGGGTACCTGCAGGTCGAGATCGGACAGGATGCCTTGGAAGCGGTTCTTCGCCCGGTCCAGGCCGTCCTCGAAGCGCGGCGGCTTGGAGTCCGGCAGGGACCATAGTGGCTGCAGGGTCCGGGCCGCGTCGAGGCACTGCGGAACCCAGTTGGACAGCCACTGGGCCATGATCGACTTGTTGTGCTCGGCGAACTCACGGTCGCTGGTCAGCAGCTGGAACATCGCGCGGGTGTAGCGCAGGTCGCGCTGGGCGTAGTCGTACTCCCCCGCGCCCACGACCGTCGGGGTGACGAAGTCGCCGTTGCCCGCGGCCGCCTGCTGCACGAGGTTGCTCCGGAACAGCTCGCCGACGAGCGGCTCGAAGATGACGTTGGCCGCGAAAATCGCCTCGCACCAGTCGTCGATCCCGGTGAGCGCCTCCGCGGTACGGCGTACGCCCTGCCACGTCGGGTCGGAGTTCCACGTCTCGACGTGCGCGGCGCCGTCGAACCCGTCGATCTCCTCGGACAGGGTGAGGTTGTACAGCGCCAGATCCTGGGCGAAGCGGATCTTGTGCATGCTGTTCACCGAGATCGCGTTGTTGTGCATGTTCGTCGGTGCCCGCCGGTTGGCGTTGGCGAACAGGTACAGGCCGAGGCCGTGCTCGGGGTGCATCCACGCGCCGACGTGCTGCTCGACGAAGCGGATCCAGTTCGGGTTCCACTGCTCGAACGCCTTGGCCTGCCGGGCGACCTGGATGTTCTGGGTCATCTGCCGTACGACGTTGGCGTTGTAGCGGTAGAGGGTGAGTTCCCACTCCTCGTTGGGGTCGCGGAACTCGTGCCAGCCGTGCGCCGGCCAGTCGTAGCCCTTGCCGCCGGAACCCGGCCCGCGCTCGGGCAGCGGCCGGTCGCTGCCCCAGGCCTTGAGTGCGGTCCACTCCAGCGGGTAGCCACCCTTGCCGTCGGCGAAGCCGTACAGCCAACCCTGGGACAGGTAGTGCCGGGGATCGGGCTGGACCTCGACGGTGACGTCCTCGTAGTGGGACTGCTTGCGCTTGGCCGGCTCGTAGTAGTTGTAGCGGCGGGCCGTCGAGTCGGGGAACTCCTTGGCGCCGGCCTCGGCGTCGGTGAACACCGGCTTCGGGAAGCTGCGCTCCTGCACGGTCTCTTGTACGTCGGTCATGCCGCGGTACTCCTCACTCAGTCGGCCCTAATCGCTGGCGTTGTCACCGGTGGTCGTGAACTTGTCGTAGTAGATGTGCTTCTCGGCCACCCCGAGGCCGGGCATCATGTCCAGGGCCGCCTCCACCATCGGGGGCGGACCGCAGACGTAGACGTCGGTCTTGGCGAAGTCAGTGCCGCTGGCCTTGACGATGTCGGTGATGAACCCGACCTCGCCCTCCCAGTCCTCGTCGTCGGAGGCCGACAGCGCCGGGATGTACCGGAAGCCGGGCAGGCTCTTCTCCAGCGCGGCCAGTTCCTCCTCGAAGCAGAGGTCCTTGCGGGTCCGCGCGCCGTAGTAGAAGGTCGCCGTCCGGTCGAGCTTGCGGTCGGCCAGGGCGCGCAGCAGCGACAGGATCGGGGCCATGCCCGCCCCACCGCCGATGAACAACAGGTCGTTGTCGCTGCTCTCGCGCAGCGTGAACACGCCATAGGGACCGGTCAGCCCCAGGGTGTCCCCCGCCTTGAGCTGACCGTCGAGGAAGGTCGAGAAGGCCCCGTCCGGGTAGCACTTGATGATGAACTCCAGTCGCCCGTCTGCGCGGCTGGAGATGTTGGCCATCGAGAACGACCGGGTGGCCTCGCTACCCGGGATCGCGATGTCCATGTACTGACCGGGGAAGAACTTGACCTCGGTGGGTTCGGTCAGCCGCAGCACGACGTGGCGCATGTCGTGGGTCACCGCGTCGATCGAGACGACCTCGGCCTTGGCGTCCTGGATCGGCAGCCCCGAGCGGATGATCTCCTCGTCGTAGTTGAGGAGCTCGATCGTCAGGTCCTCGTAGGCGTGCGCCCGGCAGAGCAGGGTGAAGCCTTCCTCCTTCTCGAAGTCGGGCAGGGCGAACGTCGAGTACCGGTCCAGCTCGATGTCCTCGCCGTCCAGGACGAAGGACTTGCACGCCGAGCACTGACCTTCCTTGCAACCGTGCATGAGCATGACGCCCTGCTCGAACGCGGCGCGCAAGATCGTCTGGTCCTCGCGCACCTCGATGTCGATGCCCACTGGTTCGAAGCGCACCAGGTGCTTGTCAGCCATTCCTGCCCTCCCGTCCGCGGCCGAGTAGTCGAGGCCCAGCTGTCCCTGCGAGCAGAGAGGAGGACCCGGGATCCGGGTCCTCCTCGCCTACTGTCACGTGCCTACGGCTTGGGTGACCCCGACGGGCGACCGGCAGGCCCCTGCTTGATGTAGTCCGCGTGGAACGCGTCGCGATCCTCGGCCGACATCTGGTTGAGCAGGACGTTCGGGCTCAGCAGCGGTGGGCAGCGCCGCATGTGGTCCAGCGTCCACATCTTCTTGGGGTCGAGGTTCAGGTGCGGCTGGGCCACCATGGTCTTGCCGTCGTCGCGCACGAAGCCCATGTCGGAGACCACGTCGGCCCAGTTCCATTCGTGGTACAGCGTCTCCCACTCGCGCTTGCCGATCAGCTTGCCCATGTTCGGCGTCTCGCGGCCCATGTAGGTCGGGCGGAAGGCGGTCTCGTCGGTCCACTTGCACATCTCGTGGCAGTAGGTGCGCCACTGGCCGTCCACCTCGGCCATGACCATGTCCTCGCGGACCAGGCAGGGCACCATGCAGGTCCAGCAGCGGTGGGGGTACACGTAGTCGACGTCCTCGAACACGATCGGGTTGTGCCCGTTCGGGGTCGCGAGACGGTTGTAGTTCTCCCACCACTTGCCGTACTTGTTGTACCAACCCGGGTACTTGTGCTCGAACCACTCGAAGTCCTTGTCGGTCATCGGGTCGATCCGCCAGTAGTTGGCCAGCCAGCCGGTGGCGAAGAACTGCGCCACCTCGTGCACGTAGCCCTTGTTCCAGATCTGGTTCCAGGCCTCCTCGATGAGGTCGTGCGGGATGACCAGGCCGTACTTCTCCAGCGGCACGAGGTAGCTGCGGTAGTAGTCGTCGTAGATCCACCGACGCCACATCTCGGCGTAGCTCTCGCGGTCCTTGCGGCGGTCCTTCGTGCCGTACTCGATGAACGTGCCGATCGCTGCGTCCACCACCCGGTGGTTGTTCCACCAGGCGTAGCGCAGGTCGCGCTCGAGCAACTGGTGGTTGCTCTCGTCCGACAGCGCCATGAGCAGGGTGGCGTAGCCGTTGCTGATGTGCCGCGACTCGTCGGACTGGACCGAGTGGAACACCGTGGGCAGCAGGTAGTCACCGTTCGCGGCCGCCTCGGCCGGCATGGCCACGAACAGGGTGTTCGTGAACGCCGTCTCGGCCACGATCGTCAGGTAGATGCTGGCCGCGGTGATGGCGTCACCGGTGATGAACCCCTCGGCGAACTGCCGGCCGATGGTGCCGCAGTAGTCGCTCTGGAAGTTGCGCAAGCTGTTGTTGAAGCCGGCAGGGTCGATGTAGTTGTTCATGTACAGACGCTTGAGGTTCTGCTGGATCGTCGAGTGCCGGACCTCGTCGATCATCTGGATGGCCTGGCCGTTGTGCAGCTCCGGGTTGGGCACGGTGCGGAACAGCAGCGGCATGGCCCGGGCCGCGGAGATCTCCGGCAACGGGATGATGGACAGGAAGAGCTTCTGCCACTCCATCCAGCGCTCCTGCACCTGCCGAAACATGTTGCCGCGGATGGCGCCGTCGGACGCGCCGTAGACCCGGTGGTCCTTCTCCTCCTGCATGGGGAAGTACGAGCGCAGCACCTGCTTGAGCGGGTCCCGCTTCTGGGCCTTCTGGAAGGTGTAGTCCGTGCCGTAGTGCTTGACCGGCTCGTGGTACATCGGCTCCCACGACAGTTCCTGGATCTTCTTGTGAGCAGCTGCGACGCTCTGCCGACTCATCCGTCACTCCTTCACCGCGTGCTCGGGGGGGCGCGCAGACATCACGTCAGCGCCTCTGGGTGAGCAAACGCCTCGCCCGTTGTGACGGCGGTCTCAACATGAGACAAGGGGGCTGTTCGGACGGACGAGCTGTCCGGGCGGCTCAGGCCGGGTTATCCTCCGAACAGGCAAACGCTGCCGCTCAGGGGTCGCGCGTGGACTCCGGGAGGATCCTTGGTAGGACGACGGTCATTCCATGCCGCACCGGGGCCTCCGAGTGCGGTCGCGACCGGCAGAGTGTCCGAGGCGCGGCTGGCGCTGGCCAAGGAGCAGTTCCTGCGCGCCGAGCCGCTGGAGGAGGCGACGGTCCGCGAGGCGATCCAGGCGTCCTGGGTGCGCTCGCGGGAATTTCACATCTCGGCGGACGCGTTCGAGCCGCCCTTCGTGGCCGAACCCGACGCGGAGTCGCGATTGGAGCACAGCGCCGGTTCGGTGCTCGCCGCCACCTCGGCGCAGATCGCCAGCGAGCCGGCCAGCCTGATCCTCACCGATGCCGACGGCGTCGTCCTCGACCGCCGGGTGGGCGACACCCGGCTGCGGCGCAAGCTCGACCGGGTGCGGCTGATCCCCGGTTTCAGCTACTCCGAGCGCCACGCCGGCACCAACGGCATCGGCACCGCCTTGGAGGCCCGCGGCCCCGCCCAGGTCTTCGGCCACGAGCACTACGTGGAGCACCTGGAGGACCTGGCCTGCGCCGGCGCTCCGATCCACCACCCCGTCACGGGAAAGGTCGTGGGCCTGGTCGACCTGACCTGCTGGAGAGAGGACGCGAACCGGATGATGGCCGCCGTCGTCGCCACCCTGGCCCAGCGCATCGAAGAGGCCCTGCTGGCCGATACCGGCCACCGGGAGCTGTCCCTGCTGCGCGACTACATGGCCGCCTGCCGACGGGGCGGCGGCCCCGTGCTCGCGGTCAGCGACGACCTGGTGATGCTGAACGACGTCGCCCGCCAGCTGATCGATCCGCGCGACCAGGCGGCCCTGTTGGGTACCGCGTTGGAGGCCTTGAGCGAAGGGAAGGCCCGGGTGGTGAGCCTGGCGCTGCCCAGCGGTGGGGTGGCCCGGCTGAATTGCCGACCCAGCTGGCACGAGAAGTCCCAGACGGGGGGCATCGCGCAGGTACAGCTCTACTCGGCCCTGCCCACGACCGGCCGGGACCCGTTGCCCCTGGTCACGGGGGGACGAGCCCGCAGTACGGCGGTCGGCAGCTCACCGCGCTGGGTGAAGTGCTGCCAGACCGTGGACAAGCAGGTCCGGTCCCGCGAGTGGCTCGACGTCAACGGCGAGCCCGGCGTGGGCAAGCTGGCGGTGATCCGGGCCGCCCACCTCGGCGCGACGCCGTCGGCCCACCTGCGGGTCCTCGACGGCGTCGACTACGGGGACAAGTGGCTCGACGAGGTCGACGACGAGTTGCGTCGCGAGGGCGGGACAGTCGTGCTGCGCCACGTCGACCGGCTGCCGGGCGCGACCTGGCCGATGCTCACCGAGGCCCTGCTGGCCGCGCGCGACCAGCCGAGGCGTCCCTGGGTGGTGATCACCCGCGCCACCCGGGAGTCCGTCGACCCCCGGCTGGCCCGCCTCATCGGCTGCTTCCCGAGCTCCGTGCAGGTTCCTCCGCTACGCCACCACATCGACGACCTGCCCGAACTCGTTCCGGTCCTGCTGAACCGGTTGACCCGAGGCGACGGGCTGCACTGCTCGGCCGAGGCGATGCGGGTGCTGATGCGGCAGCAGTGGCCGGGCAACGTCGCTCAGCTGATCGACATCCTGCAGAAGACCGCGGAGCCTCGGCGTACGGGGGTCATCGCCGAGGCCGACCTGCCGGCCGGGTGTCGGGCCACCAGCCGCCGGGTGCTCTCGCCGATGGAGTCGATCGAGCGCGACGCCATCGTCGACGCGCTCACCGGCGCCGACGGTAACCGGGCTCTCGCCGCCCGCGATCTCGGCATGTCGCGGGCGACGATCTACCGGAAGATCCGGCAGTACGGCATCAGCGTGCCCTCGCACGGCCGCGCGCCACGCAGCTAGCGCTCGCCGAGCACCGTCGCGCGCATCTGCGCCAACTGCTCCTTCACTGTGTCGCTGACCTGCCGATTGCCCTCCGGCGCGGGCGTGATGCCCAGGGCCAGGAGTAGGGCGGTAGCCGGCGCACCCGGATCCGCGCCGCCCAGTTGGGGGTGCAGCCCTTCTTCGACGAGATGCTCGAAGACCAGGTTGACGACGCTCCACGGGTTGTAGGTCTCGATTCCGTGCTGGGTTTCGCCCTGCATAGACGCACTCCTCGAGCCGACGCCAGTCGCGCGAGGGTAGCCGCGCCGCGCCGCGACCGTGGGTCGGGGCTGCGAAAAGGACCTCGCACCTCGGACGGGACGACCCCGAGATCAGTAGTTTCCACGATGTCCTGAGCGGAGGTGGCCCCTCACCATCGACCACGTTGACGGTGAGCGACGGGCGTACCGACGAGGTGAAGGACCTTCCCATGAGACCAGCGCACACGGTCGTGGCGATCGCGGCTCTCCTGCTCACGACGGCGGGACCCTCGGCGGCGAGTCCCGCAGCCGACCTCGATGACACATACGTGGCGTGCATGCGCGAGGCAGCGCGCACCCCCGATGCACTCGAGCACTGGGTCGACACCTGCCGCCGGCGGGCGACGGCGACCGTGCAAACCGAGGCCGCCTACGTGACGTGCCTGCGCGAGGCAGCGCGCACCCCGGACGCGCTCGAGCACTGGGTAGTCAGCTGTCGCAACCACGCCAACAACGCCACCGCATCCCCCGACGACTGAGCTCACCGATCCCGCTCGACGTTGAGCGGAGATCACTACATCGGTCCGCCATATCATCCGCCGATGAGCCTCCGGGGGCCGCCGCTCGTCGGCCGAGATGAGGACATCGAGCGGATCCGGCGGTTCCTCTGCTCCTGGGGCGGCTGCGTGGTGATCGGCGCGGGGGGAGTTGGAAAGACGTCGGTGGCGGTCACCGTCGCGGCCGGCTTCGAGGCGGTTGAGTGGATCGACGCGGAAACTCTCGACCGGGCCGGCGCAGTGAACGCTGCGCTGCTCGACCGTCTCGATCCGCTGCCCCTCGGTGATCGCGCTCCTGCCTTGCAGGCGCTACTCGGGGGTCGTCGCGTGCTCGTAGTCATCGATGGTGCGGAAGGGTTGGGAGTTGAGCTGTCCGACCTCGTACGAGGTTTCCCCGCATCGGCGACCGGTCCGTGGTTGCTTGTCACCAGCCGTCTCCTTCCCTTCGAGGCCGGTCTTCCCGTCGTGCGGCTCGGGCCCTCGATGTCGACGAGCCCGGCGGCGAGCCCGCGGCGATCGCCCCCTTCCGTGACCGCTACCTGGCAGCGGGAGGCGTACCGGAACTGCTCGAGCGCCACACCAAGGAGACCCGGCGACTGGCCGTGGCATCCGGCGGCATTCCGGCAGTCCTCACCCTCGCCGCGTCGCGGGCCGCTGGGCGGCTTCGACACGGGGCCCGAAGGGGTCGAGCATCGCACCGTCGACGCCGTGTTCGACACCTCCATCACCCGGTCGCTGCAGCTCCTCGACGCGGATTCGGCGCAGCTGCTGCTCGCCATGGGTGCGGCGGCGGATCATGTCCCGCACGGGTTGGCTGCTGCGCTGTCCGGTCTCCCACCCGACCGGCTTAAAGGCGCGCTCGAGGCCCTCGCGCGGCATGCGCTGATTACTCCGGCACCGCGGGGTCTCACGATGCTCCCGCCTGTGCGGCGGAGCGTGCGACGCCATGCCAGTCGTGCGGGGGTTTCACGCGACGTGGACGAACGCCACCGCCGATGGTGTCTAGCCCAGGTCGCCGGGCCGGCGGCCCGGGCTGCCGGCCGCCTCGTCGCCGACGAGGCGGAGATCCGGTCGGCGATCCGCCGATCCGTCGTCCACCCCGACGGGTTCGGGGATGCGGCAGCCATGGCTGTCGCACTCGCCTCGGATTTCACCACGGTCCTCCAGCACCGGCGGGCGCTCGAACTGCTCGAGAGCGTCGTCGACATGGCTGGCGGCGCGACCGATCACGCAACGTCCGATGACCTGATCAATCTGCTCGGTCTGGCCGCCGCCGTCAGTGCCACGGTGGTTGGTGCTGGGGGGGCGACGCCGTTCATCGAACGCGCGGAGGCGCTGCTTCCGAGAGCCGACGCGGCTGACGTACACCGGGCGCGTCTGCTGTGCCTGCCCGCAGAGCTGGACTTCGATCGCGGCGACCTCGCGGGTGCGGCGGATCGAGCGGGGTGAAGAGCGCCGAGTCCGCCCGCAACAGCACCAAGCCCTGCCGGTTCCGGCCGCCGGCCCCGGCGGCCCGGGCTGTGACCAGGGCGTTGGCGAGGAAGCGGCCAGCGCCCCTCGCGGAGTTCGTCGAGCCCTTGCGCAGCCGGGTCCCGCAGATCGCCGGCGCGGCCAGCGGCGTCGACACCGTCGCGACCAGCGCGTTGAGGCCCTTCACCCCGGAGTAGCCGAACCCGACGCCCTGTTTGGCATAGCCGTGGGTCTCGCGCACGGTGTCATCGATGTCGACCACGGCCACCGCGTCCGCGCCAGGTAGCAGCGGGGTGGCCCTGGCCAACCGGACCTGGAAGGACGCCGCAACACTGTCGAGCTGGCGGAGGTGTCCAAAGGTGAACGAGCGCAGAAACGTCCCGAACGTCGACGGGGCCCGGATGCCGTCGAACGACCGCCGCATCCTCCGTGGCGCAGCAGGTCCATGTCATCAATCGAGCCGGCCCCGGCGACCATCCCGGTGACCAACGCCTGGACCTTCACGTGCGCGTTGACCCCGCCCTTGGCCTTGAGCGTCAGCTTGGAGGCGACCAATGCCCCGAGCCCGCAACGCTGGCCCAGCGCAACCACCGGAGCCAAACCCGCGCACGACACGAGATTCGGATCATCGAACACTGCCGACAACGCCGGCGACGCATGAGAAACTCGCATCCAACGGATGCCCTTCTGTATGAACGATCTGGCCCTCGACAAGCCCTATCGTCCCTGGTCAGAGGGGCATTCGTGCGTCACGACCCGCGCACTACCGCCACTTCAGCGGTGGATCCGGGCTGAGGCGGCCTTGGCCCTAACCCCGGCAAGGAACCACCGGAACATGGTGACGGCGGGCCAGACGGTGCTTGGGCAGACCAAACCGGGTCAAGCTCCGGTGTGGTTAGAGGTAGACACCGCGCGCCGCGAGCCAGTCCAGCGGGTCGACCCGGGTGCCGCCCATTCCGCCTTGCTGCACCTCGAAGTGCAGGTGCGGGCCGGTGGAGAAGCCGCGGCTGCCCACCCCGGCGATCTCCTGGCCGGCCGCCACCTGCTGGCCGGCATTCACGTAGATCGTTTCGATGTGGCCGTAGACGGTGACGTCGCCGTTGTCGTGCTGGATGTAGATGGCCTGGCCGAAGCCGGAGGCGGAGCCGGCCTGCACCACCACGCCGTCACCGGCGGAGTGGATCGGCGTGTACATCGGCGCGGCGATGTCCACGCCATAGTGCATGGAGCCGCCCCGGGGGCCGTAGTTGCTGGTGATCTGCCCGTCGAGGGGTACCGCCCAGTCACCGGTGACGTTGGGGCCGCCGGCGGCTGCACGCGATGCCGCGGCAGCGGCCTGCTCGGACAGCGTCTGCTCCTGCGCCTCCTGCCGGGCATGCTCCGCCCCCTCGACGCCGAAGAGAGCGACCTGAGCGGTGGCCAGCTGCGCCTCCTGCTCGGCGAGTTCCTCCACGAGGGCGTCCACCTCGCGGCGGGCCTGCTCCAGCTGCTGGCTGCTCTGCTCGAGCAAGCTGGCCGCCTCGGCCTCGGACCGCTCGCGGGTCGCCGCGGCGGTGGTCGCCTGATCGGCGGCGGCGTCGCGCAACCGTCGGACGGCCTCGACGTCGACGAGTACGCCGACCTGGTAGTCCGACAGCGCGTCCACCAGGCCGGCCCGCTCGACCAGCTCCGCCGGGCTCCCCGAGTCCAGCAGCATGAGTTCCTGGCTGAGCTGGCCACCGGTGATGTAGCTGCTGCGGGCGAGCGCTGCCACGGCCTGCTCGGAGCCGGCGACATCGGCGTCGGCGGCGGCGAGCGCGGAGGCGGCATCGCCCTCGACTCGGCGGGCCTGCTCGGCGGCGAAGGCCGCATCCTCGTAGGCGCCGGCGGCGGCCAGCGCCTCGTCCTCCAGCCGGGCGATCCCGTCCTCGGTCTGCGCGACCAGGTCCGTCAACCGCTGCACCTCGGTGGCGGCCTGCTGCTCGGCCTGTCGCGCCTCGCTGTGAATCGTAGGCGGCGGTGGGCCGGCGGCGGCCATTCGGGCGGGCAACGCCGTACAGCTCAAGACCAGCAGGACGCCGAGCCAGGCCGCTGACGAGCGAGGAGTTCGGGTTGGGTTCGCCCGGACAGGGCGACAGGACACGCGCGAGGTCGCCACGGGACGGCGGCACTCCTTCTTCCACTCGACCGCCTACCGAGTTAGCTGACGGGTTCGGGCTGTGGAAGATGCCCTACGGTGTGCGCGGCCGCAACGGCCCGCACGCCGATTCACCCCACTACTCGTGGGTCCCCGGTTCGGCTGGGCCGGACTGGCCCGAACTGATTCGGCGGTGACCGCCCAAGGCCACCGGGATGGCAGCTGACTCTCGTACGGCCTCGGACACCTTACGACGTACCCGGGCGAGGATCATCGGGGGCCCAGAGACATGCCGTTCGGCTCACGCGGTTCCGCCCGGCCTGGGCATTCGAGCAAAGCGGCTGTTGGGCCCGACTCTCTCGACTGCTCGGGGCTGATCATGCACCCCTACACACCGGCCGGATCCGCTTGCCGCACTCCAGCCTGACGCAACAGGAGATGGACCATCGCCCTACACAGTCTGGATCGGCTGTCTCGAGCATGTGGTCCCAGCGGTGGTCGGTCATGTTCAATCCGACGACGCCATGTTCAACTTTTCCGACGGCCTCAAGGGCTATGCAGGGGCCGCGTCGTTGACGGCCAGCCCGTAGGGCGCTCGGGTGGTTAGGGCAAGACGCTGGCGATCAGGTCGTCGATCGATTCCGTGTCCAGCTGTCCGACGTGGGTCTCTACGACGCGCCCGTTGGCGTCGAGTGCGACGGTGACAGGGAGTCCAGGTAGGCCGAGATGGTTCAGCAGTTCGCCGTCGGCGTCGGCGACCTGGGGGTAGGTGACGCCGACGACGCCGAGGAAGTCTGCTGCTGAATCGTTGGTGTCTTTGGTGTCGACGCCGAGGAACTGCACCCGCTCGCTGTACTGCTCGTGGGCGGCTTGCAGGACCGGCATCTCCTCGCGGCATGGGCCGCACCAGCTGGCCCAGAGGTTCACGATAACGGGCCTGCCGACAAGGCCGGACAGGTCGATGCTCGGCCCTGGCGTTAGGCAGGGCAGCTGCAGGGGCGGGAGTCGATCAGTGGCTGTCCCATCGGCCGAGGCCCGCTGTGGCAGCTCGGCGCAGGTAACGACCCCGGGTACCGCGATCGCCGTCTGCTCCTGCGCTGCCGCGGTGACCGCCCCACCGGCGCCGTCGGACGTGTCGGTGGCGCAGCCGGTGAGGACGACCGCCACCACCAGCGACAGGAGACCGGCGTGCCGGCGGCGGGCTTCCGGGTGCGGCATTGTTTCCTACTCGCTGTACCGCACGGTGAACGTGCGTCCGCCATCGCTGGAGTACAGGATCGCTCCCTCGACCGCGGCAAAGATTTCTCCGGCGCCGGTCGCGGTCAGCGCTTCGGGTGCTGCGCCGAGGTCGCCACCCCGCTGCCAGCTCAGCCCGCCATCGGTGCTGGAGTGCACGGCCCCGTCGGGATCGACGCCGACGATCGTCCCGTCCTCGGCCCAGGACACCAGCAGCAGGACCGGGGCCCCGGGCACCGGCTCGAAGCTGCGCCCGCCGTCTGCACTGCGAGCAAGACCCTGCTGGGTCGTCGCCAGCAGCACCTCTGGGTCCTCTGGGCTGACGGCGAAGTCGGCCATCGCCGTCTGACTACGGGTCTCCCACGTCTGCATGTCTGCGCTGACCATGAAAGCCCCGGTCATCGAGTTCAGCCCGTACACGCGGCCGTGCCGGGCCTCCAGCGAGTGAAAGTCGGCCTGACCGGTCAGGGACAGCGAGCGCCACGTCTGTCCGCCGTCGGTGGATTCGATCAACCCGAGCGAGGATGGGCCGTCTTGCCCTTCGCCGGGATGGCCGCTGGCGAGATACTGGTTGGCGCCGACCACGGTGAAGCCCATGAAGTCCTGGACCCGGTCGGCGACGAGTGTCGCCGCACCCTGCTCGGGGACCCGGAACA
>Ga0183260_10001974_pt1 | contig 17128 bp, 14 predicted proteins | sample AntDrymUQ4972206_2_FD_129768 | JGI IMG/M metagenome (GOLD analysis project Ga0183260, IMG submission 129768) | Polar desert sand microbial communities from Dry Valleys, Antarctica - metaG UQ497 (22.06) (version 2) (version 2) | ecosystem: Environmental > Terrestrial > Soil > Desert | place...
CTCGACATCGTCTATCGCAACAGTCAGCGTCTGCTGTCATTGGTGGCCGACCTCCTGACCGTGAATAAGATCGAATCGGGGAGTTTGTCCCTGGAGCTGCAAGCGACCAGACCTTCGGACCTCCTCGAGACCGTGGCGGAGGCATATCGCCCCGTGTGTGAGGAAAAGACACTCGAGCTTGTGGTAGACGAGGCGGGCGACATACCGATCGTCATCGTTGATCGTTTCCGCATGCACCAGGTTCTCGGCAACCTCGTGGGCAATGCCGTGAAGTTCACTCCGCCCGGAGGACAGGTCCGCATCAGTGCCGTGGCAGTTGACGGCAACGTTGAGCTGCGGGTCGCAGACACGGGCATGGGCATCGCCCCCGAAGAGCTTCCGAAGATCTTCGACCGGTTCTTTCGCTCGAGCTCGAGCCAAAAGATGGCGCTTCCCGGGACCGGGCTTGGGTTAGCCATTGCCAAGGCGATGGTCGAAGGGCAAGGGGGCCGGCTTTCTGTGATGAGCCGGCGGGAGCAAGGCTCTACCTTCACAATCGCATTCCCGGCCGGTGACGCCGGCGGCGTTCGGGGACCGCAGCCGGCGCCGCACAACGGCGCCAAACCGGTGGAGGTCGCCGGGTAGCCGCCTTTCTCCTGTCGCCCGCGCCGGCGGCAGGATAAGTGAGCCTTAGAGTGCCCCGGATGAACCCGGCCACGCGCGAACGCATGAGCCTGGATGGTCACTGGCAGTTCTGGCCCGACCTCCATAGCAAGCTCGCGCCGCGCGGCCTGCTCGGCGGGACCGCAGACGAGGACACCTCACCCACGGAGGCCGAGCTGACCTCGGCCCTCGGCTCACCGAGGGCCATCGCCGTCCCCGGCGCGTGGCAGGCGCAGTTCGAGGACCTTCGTAGCTGGGCCGGGCGCGCCTACTACGAACGCACCTTCAAAGTGCTGGGGGCGTGGGCCGGGAGACGCGTGCGGCTCTGCTTCGGGGCGGTCGACTATCACTGCGCGGTGTGGCTCAACGGCGCCCTTCTTGGACGCCATGAGGGCGGCTACCTCCCTTTCGAGCTCGATGCTTCTGATGCCATTCGCCACGGCGCGCCCAACAGCGTCATCGTCGAGGTCATCGATGCCGGACCGGGCGACAACGACCCCTTCTCCTTCGACGAGATCCCCCACGGCAAGCAAAGCTGGTACGGACCGGTCGGCGGGTTGTGGCAAGGCGTGAAGCTCGAAGCAAGCTCGCCAATATTCGTACACAAAGCCTTGGTTCACGCCGACCCCCAGGCATGCATTGCGGCGGTGAGAGCTCGGCTCGGCGCGCCGGCGGCCGGCGGCGAGCAGCTCGTCTACACGATCACATCACCCGGCGGCCACAGCGTGTCCTCGGTCCACGGCGCGCCGCTCGACGCCGGCGCCACTCACGAGGAGATTGCGATACCCCTCGCCTCGCCGGAGCTATGGGACCCGGCAAGCCCCAATCTCTACAGCCTGGCCGTGTCGCTCCTGCACGAGGGACGCGCCGCCGACGAGTGGTCGGACGGCTTCGGTTTCAGGAGCATCGCGGCGGACGATGGCGCCTTGCTGCTAAACGGGCGTCCGCTCTACGTCCTCGGCGCGCTCGATCAGGACTACTACCACCCCACCGGGTACACGCCGCCCTCCGACGACCTCCTGCGCACCCAGGTGCTGCGGGCAAAGGAGCTCGGGCTCAACCTCTTGCGCTGTCACATCAAGGTGCCCGATCCTCGCTACCTGTACTGGGCGGACCGGCTTGGCATCCTCGTGTGGGCAGAGTTGCCCAACTGGAACACCCTTACCGAGGATTCCAAGCGGCGCGGCCGTGACACGCTTGCGGGGCTCATCGAAAGGGACTTCAACCACCCCTCGGTCGTGATCTGGACGATAATCAACGAAAGCTGGGGGATCGACCTGGCCGGCGATTCCTCGCAAAGGCGGTGGCTCGCCGAGACCTTCGACTGGGCCAAGCCCCTCGATCCCACCCGGCTCTTCGTCGACAACTCGGCCTGTCCTCCGAGCTTCCACTTAAAGTCGGATCTCAACGACTTCCACTTCTACAAAGCCATCCCCGATCACGCCGCTGAGTGGGTGGTCCTCACGAAGGACTTTGCTGCTCACCCCGGACGTTTCTACAGCCCCCATGGGGATGCCGAACGCACGGGGCGCGAACCACAGCTCGTTTCGGAGTTTGGGAACTGGGGCCTGCCCGACATCAACAACCTGCTCGACAACGACGGGCGCGACCCGTGGTGGTTCGCCACCGGTGGTGAGCGCGCCGGTGGCATCGTTGAACCACGCGGCGTCAAGGAACGGTTCACCGACTGGGGCTTGGACGCGGTATTCGGGTCATGGCGGGAGCTCGTACGCCACAGCCAGGAGCATCAGTTCGAAGCGATGAGGTTCGAGATCGAGGACATGCGCAGACATCCCGAGATCACAGGCTATGTAATCACCGAGTTCACCGATGTCAACTGGGAGTGCAACGGCCTGCTCGACATGGCGCGCAATCCGAAGAGCTATCACCATCGCCTCAATCAGGTGAACGCTCCGGACGTCGTCTTCGCCGTTCCGGGGCGCCGCCGTTACTCCACCGGCGATGCCGTGGGGCTCGATGTCTTCGTGTCGCACTACTCGCCGCTTGATCTGGGCGGATGCAACGTGACCTGGCGCGCCGCCGGGCTTGACGTGGGTGGCGAGCTGACCGGACCCGGCCCCCTGGTCTCCGGAGAGGTGGCGCACCTCGGAAGCATCGGCTTCGAGATCCCCGACCTCACCGAGCCGGTGAGGACCTCGGTCGAGCTCGAGCTCGAGGACCGGCGCGGCGCGCTCGTGAACCGCAGCTCCACCGAGCTGTGGCTGTGGCCGGAGAGCGGTCGCAAAGATCGTCCCCATCCCGAGGTCCGCATCGCCGAGCGCTGGGACGACGACCTCGCCAGTCACCTCGCCGGCGGGGGCAGAGCAGTGGTCGTGGCCGCGGCGGACGACGCGCTTCCAGGGGGCCTCGGCGTCGCGCTTCAAAGACGTGAGGGCGCGCAGTGGGGCGGTGACTGGGCCCAGGGCATGGGCTGGCTGCGCCCCGAGCTGACCGCCGGGCTCCCCCTGAGGCCGCGCATCGACTTCGCCTTCGCCGGGCTCACGCCCGATCACCTGCTGCTCGGCTACGGCCCAGCCGAAAGAAACGACGTCCTCGCCGCCTATTACCTCGGCTGGATCCACTCAACCGCTGCGGCCGTCGCCGCCTTCAAGCGTGGCCGGGGATCGGGCGTGATCTGCACCCTGCCCCTACTCGGGCCGCGCCTCTCCGGCGATCCGGCCGAGCCCGCCGCGCGCGCCACCGACCCCTTAGCAACCCGGCTGCTAGACCGGCTCGTCGATCTCGCAGCTGCGCCGAGCTTTCGCCCGGGCAGGGAGATCTAGCCGGGACAACTAAGGACGCTTCACCTTGAAATACTCGAAACGTGAGGTTGAGCCGTCTCCGCCCATCGAGACCAGCCCGAGTTGCGGGCGCGCATCGGGCGGCATCGTCCACGTCCCTCCCCACGTCCATGCCCTTCCGTTCCGGCTTGTGGCGGCGCGGTATTCGTGCTCACCGCTGTCCTGATCGACGCGGTGAGAAATGCGAAGCCAGGTCTCGCGGCCCGGTGTCCCGATGTTCATCGCGCCGTAGGAGACGCCGCCGGCAAAAGGGATCTCCTTGGCGTATTCGGTTTGGCGCGTGTTGAAGATCGCAACGTGGACCAGCTTGATGTAACGGTCGTCTCCGTCGTAGATGACGAGGCCCCCCTGCTCGAAGCTGCGATCGGTGTCCTTGCCGAGGTTGATTGCCAGCTTCGTCTGCACGGTGTACCTGCCGAGCGGGGCCGGCCGCACGAGCACGGATGCGGTGTTGTTGTCCTCGAAGAGGTCTGCGTCTTGCGCAGGGAACACGAGCTTGCCCCCCGACTGCGTGGCGGCCGGAGACCTGATCCACGACCATGCGCCCTCGATCTCGGAGCCGTTGAAGGCATCGCTGAAGGCGGGGAGCCGCTCCCCCACCGCCGGCCGTTGCGGTCGCATTCCGATCGACCGGTACAGCCTGGTGGCCCCGACGTTGTCGGCGTCGGCGGCCCGGCAAGCTGCTGCGACGCCCACCGACCCGCGCGTGGCGAAGCTCCGTGGCAGCCTGAAGCTGTGCTCCGCCACCGGGTCGAAGAGCCGCGCGTCCGTGACCTCGACCGACGCCCGCCGCCCCCTGACTTCGAGCGCGATGTGGTGCCAGTCCTCGAAGCGGAAGCCTTTGGGCAATGAGCTACCCGTGGCGCTCCCGGTGTTCCCTTGTAGCACCTCGGTCACGAAACCTCTCCCGGCGTCGAGGTAGACGGCGAGGTGCCGGCCCGGCCCCCTGTAGGCGGCCACCAAGCCAACGCGTCCCCGCGGGCCGTCGCCGGGCCTGAGCCGCACGTCGGCTTCGGCTCGAACATAACCGGGCGCTTGATTGCGGCTCACAAGGTAAGAGGTGTCACAGGACGTGCTCCCCCTGCGCACGAACCCGCCCGAGTCGCGGTCGAGGAGGCGCCACGGCCCGCCGGAGCCGGCCCACTGCCCTGCCAGAGACCTGTCCTGGTTGAACTCGGACCCTTCCTCCCACGTCGTGTCGGGAGCAGGCCTCGGCGTCTCGGATGCCCACCGGCCCGCGCGCACCTTGGGCCAGCCCCCGCGCCAATCGAGGCGGTCCATGAGCATCGGTCTCTGGTTGACGCCGAAGGGCTCGTCCAGGAACGGGTCGCTGCGATCGATCGCGTGGTAAACGAACCAGTCCTGGCCGGCGAGGTCGGTGACGATCGAGTTGTGGCCGGTGCCTATCCAGGCGTTGCCGTTGGGCGTGACTACCACGCTCCCCCCGACCCTCGATTCGGTCATGCTGTTGCCCTGCTTGTCGATAAACGGCCCAAGCGGGTCGTTGGCGCGTCCAACGAACACGCTGTAGCCCGTCGTCGGCCCGGCACAGCAGTCGGCCGACGAGGCGAATAGGTAGTAGTGGCCCTTGCGGTGGACGACATAGGCGCCCTCGTAGCGGTTGTTGATCGCCACCTGCGTCGGCTCCCCGACGGTGCGCAAGCCGCTGCGCGACAGCCTGGTGGCGAAGATACCCCCGTAATAGGAGCCGTAGTAGAGGTAGCGATGCCCCTCGTCGTCGGTGACGAGGGCCGGGTCGAAGGTCCACTTGAAGTCATCAGGGTCCGCCGAGTCGCCGGGGCGCGGCCCGACGAGCGGCTCGCCCGAGTCGGTCCACGGGCCCACCGGCGTCGGTGCGGTGGCCACCCCGATGGCCGAGTCGAACTCCCCCTCGGTCACGGTCGTCTCTGTGACCACGTAATAGAGGTAGTAGCGGCCGTTGAAGTAGCGGATGTCGGGCGCCCACATCTCGGGGACATCCATCCACACGGGCGCATTGTCGTCGTCGAAGGCGTCCCCGACGTAGTCCCAGCTCACGAGGTCGTCGGAGCGCGCCGTGGGAAGGAGATGGTAGTCGTTCTCGCCCTCGGTGAGCGGATCGCTCGTGCCGTACGCGTACCAGTAGCCATCTTTGGCGCGAATGATCGCCGGATCGGCAAAGGTGTCGGCGAAGGTCTTGGAGATTGGGTTGCGGTACTCAGCAGGCTGTGCACCGGCGCCTGAGCCGCCGAGCGCGAGTGTCATCGCTGCGGAGCACAACACCGCCGCGCCTCGGCGGGTGATCCGACTGCCGGTACTGTTCATTTCCCGCCCCCTATGTGCGGCACTAGCCTTTGAGGCCGCTACGCGCGACTCCTTCGATCACATAACGCTGAGCCACAGTGAAGATGATCAGAACGGGAATGCTCGCAAGCACGCCGCCCGCCATGATCACTGCATAGTCGGTCCCGTATGAGCTTTGCAACTGTGACAATCCAGGGGGAAGGGTCAAGTTGGGGCCGCTCACGAGCACGAACAGCGGCCACAGGAAATCGTTCCAGTTGTTCAGAAAGCTCAGGACCGCGAGCGTCGCAAGCGCGGGCTTGGACAGCGGCAACACGATGCGGGTAAAGATTGCCCAGTGGTTGGCCCCGTCAAGTAGCGCGGCCTCTTCGAGCTCGATCGGCAACGACACGAAGAACTGCCGCATGAAAAAGACGCCGAAGGCCGTCGCCGCGGTGGGGACGATCACCGCCATGAGGGTGTCGATCCAGCCGAACGTGTCCACGATCAGATAATTGGGGATCAGAAAGATGATCGGCGGGATGAACAGCGTGGCGATGATGAGCCCGAACATGAGGCGCTTGCCCGTGAACTCCATGCGCGCAAGCGCGTAGGCCGCCATCGAAGCCGTCACAAGCACAGTCAGAGTGTGGCCCACCGCAGAGATCACGCTGTTGAGAAACCACTTGAGCACGGGTTGGTCGAGCGCCGGGTTGGCGATCTCGGAGTAGCCCTCGGTGACGAAGGGCTGAGGGATCCATGTCGGTGTCGCCGCCGTGGTTGCGGCATTGGTCTTGAACGAGGTCACGATCATCCACACGAACGGCGCGACGTAAAAAGCGGTGAAGACGATCAGCGCGGCGTAGGCGAGCCACCACAGCGGCCGCCTCGAGCCGGTTGACCGCCCCGGTGGGCGCGATGCAACCGCCGCCTCAGCCACTCAGTCGTTCCTCCGGCCGAGCAATCTGAAATTGAACGCTCCGATGATCGCCAGGATGCTCGCGAGCAGGATGCTCATGGCGGATGCACTGCCCATGCGAAAGCGGCCGAGGCCCTCCCCTGTGATGTACATGATCGCGGTGCGGGTGGCGTTGCCGGGCGCGCCGCTCTGACCCGTGACGAGATAAGGCTGGCCGAAGACGTTGGCCGACGCCAGGATCGTAACGGTCACGACGAACAGGGTCACGGGGCGAAGCCCCGGCAGGGTGACGTGGCGGAACTGCTGCCACCTGCTCGCCCCGTCCACGCGCGCAGCCTCATAGAGATCGCGCGGGATCCCCTGCAGACCGGCAAGATAGATGACCGCGTTGAACCCGGCCGTCCACCACACGGTCATGCCAACAAGGCCGATCCACGCCCACGGCAACCCGTTGGTCCATGGGATGTCGGAAGGGAGCCCAATGAGCCCTAGGTAGTAGTTGATTACTCCGACGGTGGGATCAAGCAGGTAGCGCCACAGGATCCCGACCACGGCAACACCCAGGACGTAGGGCGCGAAGTAGACGGCCCTGAAGAAGTTCCGTCCGGGAAACTTCTGGTGGAGCACCACCGCTACGAGCAGCGGGAAGATGACGAGCGGCGGCACGCTGTAGATGGTGAACTGCGCGGTTGCCCACATCGACTTCCAGAACAACCCCGCCGACCCAGAACCCGAGAAGAGGTCGATGTAGTTGTCGAGCCCGGTGAAGGGCTTCCCGGGAAGCAGATAGTCCCAGTTGTGGAGGCTGATCCAAAACGCCGAGATGGTCGGCGCGGCGACGAATATCCCGAACAGGATCATGTAGGGGAGCATGAACAGATAGGGCGTGAAGGTGCCCTGCTTCTGGGGCCCGCCCCTGGTCGCGGCGCGCGCCCGGCTTCTGGCGAGTCCCGAGGCCGTTACCCGGGTCGTCTCCTGCGTCGCCACTTAACCGGTGCCGTATTTCTCGGCGTTCTCCTGCAGAGTCTCGTCGGCCGTTGAGGCCGCGTCGTTGAGCGCATCCGCAGGCTCCTTCTTGAGCAGCACCGCCTCGCTCACGGCGGTCTCGAGAATCACGTCGATGTCGCCGATGCCCGGGATCGGCGGCGGGAAGTGCACATAGGGAAGCTGCTCGGCAAAGGCCGACTGCTCCTCGAGCGCCGCGAACTCCTGACTCGTGCGCACCGAGTTGTCCGCCGGGACCTGGCCCGCCTTGGCCCAGTCGACCGAATGGTCGATGACCCACTTGATGAACACCTTCGAGGCATCGATCTTGTTGGGGTCCTGGCCTTCCTTGTTCATGATCACGAAGTTGTGGGAGCTTGCCCACGCCGCCTTTTCGCTTCCTATCTGCGGAATCTGCGTGACCCCCCAGTCGAGGCTCTTTATCTCCTTGAAGGCGTTGATCATCCAGATACCGTTCCAGTTGAACGCGTTCTTGTCGTTCTGAAAAGCAATGGTGTCGGCGTCCTGCCCGACGTTGGCGGGGCTGTAGCCGTTCTTCACGAGATCGACAAGCCAGGTCATAGCGGCCACGCCTTGCTCGGAGTTGAAGGTCGCAGCCGTCCCTTCCGAGTTGTAGAGCTCGCCGCCGTTCTGCCATAGGAGCGACTGCCACTGGAGGCCCCCGAGGAACAGGAACGGGGACACCCAGTGGCCCTCGATGCCCTTGGACTTGAGGTCCTCGAGCGCGGCCAGGTAATCGTCCCCCGTGGCCGGCGGGCTCTCGGGGTCGAGGCCCCCCTGCTCCATGACCTTCTTGTTGTAGTAGAAGCCGAGCGGATGAGTATCGAGGGGGATTCCGTAGCGCTGGCCGTTGTAGGTGCCGCCGTTCCACACGATCGGCGCGAAGTCGTCCTCCTGAAGCTCGAGGGTCTGCGCGACGTCGTCGAGCGGCAAGATCACGGTGCGCGCCGCATTGGTGGCGAGCTGGTTGATGTGCATGATGCCGACGTCGGGGCCGGAGCCGCTCGCCACCGCCTGCGGGACCTTTACGTAGTAGTCCGCCCACTCCTGAACGCTCATCTTGACTTCGATGTTGTCGGTCTCGGAGTTGAACTGCGTGACGAGGTCCTTCATGAAGGGGCCGTCGCCGCCGGTGAAACCGTTCCAGAAAGCAAGCGACACGTTGGGGCCCTCGTACTTGGCGCCGGTACCGCCGCTCGTCGAGCCAGAGACCGCGGGGTTGCCCTCCGGGCCGCTGCCGCACGACGCCAGGATCAGGCCCGCCGTCGCCCCCCCGCCGGCCACAAGAAAGTCCCTTCTGGTGAGGCCTCTGCGCCTCGCTCGGTCACCGCTCATGACACGCTCCTCCCCTAAGCTCGATGTCCTCGCTTCGCTGCGACTTTCGCTCCCGGCAAATGTCCGTGTCGGCGAGAACGCTCTAAAGCACTTTAGCATTTCGCGCCCCGCCCTTACTAGCACGGTAGTGCCGGCCCCGACGGGCCCGCTCGGCGCCTCGGCCCGGGGCCGGTTTCGAAACGCTTGCCGTATGCTCGATGGGAGAGGCAGGGAGGCCGCTCGCAAGGCCTCCCGTCAACGAGCCCTCAGAGGAGAGTGAGCAAATGGGCTTGATGCAGCGGCTGTCGATGGTCTTCAAGTCAAAAGCGAGCAAAGCGCTCGACAGGGCGGAGGACCCGCGCGAGACGCTCGACTACTCCTACGAGCGCCAGCTCGAGATGCTCCAACAGATGCGGCGCGGCGTCGCCGACGTTGCTACCTCGCGCAAGCGCCTCGAGCTGCAGGCGCAGCAGCTTCAACGCTCCTCGACCAAGCTCGAAGAGCAGGCCCGCCAAGCGCTCGACCAGAATCGGGAGGACCTCGCCCGCGAGGCGCTCACCCGCCGGACGTCGATCCAGGGCCAGCTCGCCGACCTCCAGGCCCAGCACGAGCAGCTAAAGGCGGAGGAGAACAAGCTTGTCGACGCATCCCGGCGCCTCGAGGCCAAGGTCCAGGCGTTCAGGACGCGCAAGGAGACGATCAAGGCCAACTACACGGCGGCCGAGGCGCAGACAAAGGTCGGCGAAGCGGTGTCGGGCATCTCCGAGGAGATGGGCGATGTAGGCCTCGCCATGGAGCGCGCCGAGGACAAGGTCGCCAGCATGCAGGCGAGAAGCGGGGCGCTCGACGAGCTCATGGCGTCGGGCGCGCTCGAGGACCTCTCGTCTTCGAGTGACCCCCTTCAGGCCGAGCTCGACAAGACCGCATCGAGCTCATCCGTCGACGCCGAGCTGTCGCGCCTCAAGGGCGAGCTCGGCTCCGGTGACTCTCCGGCCCTCGGCTCGACCTCGTCCGAGGAGGCAAAGTGATAGTTCGGATACTCGAGGAGGGGCAGTTCGACGTCGCCGATTCGACCCTCGATGATCTCAATGCGCTCGACGATGCGCTCATCGCGGCGGTCGATGGGGGCGATGAGGCGAGCTTCTCCGAGGCCCTCGAAGAGCTGCTCAACGCGATTAAGAAGAACGGGGACCCGGTGGCCGAGGACTACCTCGGGCCCTCCGACCTCATGCTTCCGCACGCAGGTTCGACGCTCGACGAGGTTCGGGCGCTCCTAGGAGAGGAGGGTTTGATCCCCGGCTGATGGCTACCAACCGCTTTCCGGCCGACAACGGGCTCACCGCCCGGATGACGTTCACGATGTTTCTGCTTGGGCTCGTCTACGTCGTCTTCATCGGCGTTCTGATCGCGATAGGGGTTTCCTATCTCATCATCGTTCTGCTTGCCGGCGGCTTCCTGTTCGCGCAGTACTACTTCTCGGACAAGATCGCCCTCGCTTCCATGCGGGCCAAAGAGGTGTCGTCCCAGGAGGCCCCTCGCCTGCACGCGTTGATCGACAGGCTTTGCGCCCTCGCCGACATGCCGAAGCCGCGCGTGGCGATCGCCAACAGTCCCATGCCCAACGCGTTTGCGGCGGGCCGCAATCAGTCGGCCTCGGTCGTGTGCGCAACCACGGGGCTCATGGACCGGCTCGACGACTCCGAGCTCGAGGGTGTGCTCGCGCACGAGCTCTCGCATATCGCGCATCGCGACGTCATGGTGATGACGATCGCAAGCTTCATCGGCATGCTCACCGGCCTCATCACACGCTTTGCCTTCTACGGGGGCATGTTCGGCGGCTTCGGAGGAGGCGACGACGACGATGGAGGAACTCCCGCCATACTGCTCATCGTTTTAGCCTCGATCGTCGCCTACGCGGTCAGCTTCCTTTTGATCAGGGCGTTGTCGCGCTACCGCGAGCTTTCGGCCGACCGTTCGGCCGCGATCCTGACGGGGCGGCCATCAAGCCTCGCCTCCGCACTTGTGAAGGTGTCGGGCGACATGGGCAGGATACCGACGCGCGACCTCAGGGCGGCCGAGCCGCTCAACGCATTGTTCTTCTCGCCGGCCGTGTCGAAGGGCTTCAGCCTGTCGTCGATTTTCACTACGCACCCCAGCCTCGAGCGCAGGCTCGAGCAGCTCACGGCCATCGAGGATCGCATGGGGGCCGGGGCATAAAGTTCCTCGACGCGCTGCTCGGGCGAACTACGCGCGTCCCCCCCAAGCTCGATGCGCTGTTCGGGTTGCCGGCGGCCGCCCTGTCCCTCCAGGCGGGGCTCGGCCTCCAACCCTCGGGCCGCGCCGGAGTTGCGTTCAAACCGGCATCGTCGGGGAGCTTCGCTGCGGCAGGAAGGGAGTTGCGCGAGCTGCTCGAGATCAGCTCGGCCGAGTTCAAGACCAAGCTCGAGGAGCTCGACGACTCTTACGGCTACCACTGGGTCCTTCTGACCGACCCCGACCTCGATGAGCTCGTGACCGCAGTGCACATCCTCAACCAGACCCTCGAAGAAAAGGGCTACGGGGCGCAGCTCCTGTGCTCGATGTTCGCCTTCAAGTCGTCGGAAGGCAAAGCGCTCGATCTCGTCTACCTCTACAAACGCGGCACCTTCTACCCGTTCGCCCCGCTCGGTGGTGAACGCCGCGACAACGAGCTCGAGCTGCAAGTGCGCGGCGCGCTCGGCTCGGAGCTTCCGGTCGAGCCTGACCTAACTCGCTGGTTTCCCCTCCACGGGGCGCCGCTCTAGCCACCCAGCCTTCTTGTGTTACATGTAGCACATGAGGTCAATCGGGATCAGGGAGTTACGCCGGAGGGCAAGCGAGTATCTGCGCCTGGTCGAGTCCGGCGAAACAGTCGAGGTGACGGATCGGGGTCGGCCTATTGCCATGCTCGTTCCGATCCCCGCCGACGATGCAATTGGACGTCTGCAAGCGGCAGGACGGATGACCCGCAGCGACGGTGACCTGCTCGAGCTAGGCGATCCCTTGCAAGGCGCAGAAGGGGCGCCGTTGCCAAGTGAAGTCTTGGCCGGCTTGAGGGCAGATGAGAAGTGAGCGAGCCGCCGACCTGAACGACGGCCTCCTCAGAAGCCTTGATGCCATACACATCGCCGCAGCTCTGGCGCTTGCAGACCGACTCGAGTTGCTAGTCACCTACGACGGCCGGTTGGCGCAAGCAGCAGAGCGATTCCACTTGCCGGTCGTGATGCCACGCTAGAGCCCTTGTGAGGGCTCCGCTCCAAGATCAAGAAGCGTCGCCGTCCCTGCAGGTGTGAAGCTCACGGATTCCTCCGCCGTCGTCTACCAGGCGTAGGCCTCGGGGGCTGTGCCGCCGGGGCCAGGCCAGATCTCGTCGAGCTTTTCCATCGCGTCATCGGAGAGGTCGATCTCGAGCGCCCTTAGCGAACCGTCGAGCTGCTCGACGGTGCGCGGCCCGATGATCGGCGCAGTCACCACCGGGTTCTTCAGCAGCCACGCAAGCGAGACGTCGGCCGGCTTCTCGCCGAGGTCGGCGCACAGCTTCTCATAGGCCTCGAGCTGGGAGCGCTGGCCCTCGACGCGCGTCCGGAAATCCTCGCTCGCGCGCCGCCCCTCGGACGCTTTTTCCAGCGCGCCGGCGACGAGGCCCCCAGAAAGTGGGCTCCACGGGATGACGCCGAGCCCGTACGCCTCGCACGCAGGAAGCACCTCGAGCTCGACCATGCGGGCGTTCAGGTTGTAGAGGCTCTGCTCGGACACGAGACCCATGAACTTGCGCGCGCCGGCGACCTCGTTAGCCTGGGCGATGTGCCATCCGGCGAAGTTGCTCGAACCCACATAGATGACCTTGCCGGCCTGCAAGAGGCCCTCCATCGCCTCCCAAATCTCGTCCCACGCCGTGTCGCGGTCGACGTGGTGCATCTGGTAAAGGTCGATGTGGTCGGTCTGAAGGCGCTTGAGGCTCGCGTCGCACGCCCTGCGAATGTTGAGCGCCGACAGCTTGTCCATGTTGGGCCAGTCGCCCATCCCGCCGTAGAGCTTGGTGGCGAGCACGACCTTTTCGCGTCTGCCGCCACCCTTGGCGAAGTAGTTGCCGATGATGTTTTCCGTGATGCCTTCGCCCGGCTCCTGGTCTTCGCGCCAGCCGTAGACGTTGGCGGTGTCGAAGAAGTTGATGCCGTGCTCGAGGGCGCGGTCCATGATGTCGTGGGCCTGCTGCTCGCTGGTGCCGGGCTCGTCCCAGCCGAAGTTCATGGTGCCGAGACAGAGAGGGCTGACCTTGAGACCGGTGCGCCCGAGATTCCTGTAATCCACATTTCCTCCTTGGTGAGTTGCCGACACTCACCATAACGGCACGGCGCTGCTCGCTCGGGCGTCGGCGGCGCACCCTGGGAGAGGAAGCATTGAAGCGCTACGGCCTCGGTCTACGAGACTTGAAGCGCAAGGGCGAAGGCGACGCCGCAATGACCTGCATCATTGCGGGACGCCGCGGTGAGAGGAGTTCGACTCCTACACGTAGCGCAGCTTGGCGTCTTCAGCGTCCTCCACCAGGCGGGCGCAGGTGGGGCAGTACCAGCGCGTCTCCATCGGTGTGCCGCAGGCGGAGTGGCGCGGGGGCTCGGCCGTCTCGGAGCGGCGGGCCCCCCAGGAAGCGAGCAGCCGCAGCGCGCTTGCGAGCTCGAGGCCGGCCGCGCTCAACTCGTAGACAAGCCTTAGCGGGCGTTTCGAGTAAGGGCGCGCAACCACGATCGCTTCGCGCTCGAGATGCTTGAGCCGCTGAGACAGGATGTTGGGGGCAATCCCCTCGAGGTCGTCGAGCAGCTCGTTGAAGCGTCGCGAGCCGCCGAGCAGCGCCTCGATCAGCAAGAGGCTCCAGCGATCGCCGACGAGCGCGACCGCAGCGGCCAGCGGGGAGGAGCCCCCCCGTCCTGCTGCTTTTTCCTCTGCCATCGCCCCATGTTAGGGGCGCCAACCGATCCTCCCGGCCCCGGGGGCGGCCGGCCCTCCCTCGCGTTGGGCGCGATGAGTGCGCCGCGCCAACCGATCCTCCCGGCCCCCGGCGCCGCCCACCGCGCTCCTGATCTCCCTGAGCCCCCGGGCGGCTGCCCCCCAGAATCGCGGGGCAAACGGTTGCCGTGGGGCGTTCGCCGTAGTAACTTGCAGATAAGAAGTCACTAGCTACTCCCCCCAGGGGAGGAAGGAGGCAGATCATGGTCGCTCTCGAAGATCTCCAATCCACGGTCGGGCGCGTCGCCGAGCAGGTCGGGAGCTCGGTCGTCGGCATCGGCCACCGCTGGGCCGTCGGCTCGGGCGTCGTCGTCGCCTCAGGCAAGGTCCTCACGAATGCCCACAACCTCAGGAGGGACGAGGTCACCGTGACCTTCAACGACGGACGCACGGCGACCGCTAAGGCGGCGGGCGTGGACGTCGACGGAGACCTCGCGGTCCTCGAAGTCGACACCGGCAGCGCCCCTGCGATCGCGTGGGACGGAACCACCAACGGCACCGGCATAGGGCTCCCGGTCTTTGCGCTCTCCAACCCAGGGGGCCGCGGCCTGCGGGTGACCTTCGGGCTCGTCTCGGGCACGGAGCGAAGCTTCACGGGACCACGGGGCAGGCGCATCACAGGGAGCCTCGAGCACACGGCCCCCCTTCTTCCAGGCTCATCGGGAGGTCCGACCGTCGATTCCGAGGGCCGCTTCCTCGGGCTCAACACCAACCGCCTCGGCGAGGGCTTCTACCTTGCGATCCCAGCCGATGCCGAGCTCAAGGGCCGGGTCGACGGCCTCGGCTCTGGGGAGTCCCCGGGCCACCCCAGGCTCGGGATCGGGATCGCCCCCTCCGAGGTGGCAAAGGGACTGCGCCGGGCGGTCGGCCTTCCTGAGACCGACGGTCTGCTCGTCCGCCAGGTCGAAGAGGGCGGCCCCGCAGCCACGGCCGGGGTCCAGGAGGGCGATCTCATCGTCGAGGCCGGCGAGAGGTCGCTGGCCGAGGCCGAGGACCTCTACGAAGTCCTCGGGGGGGCCGCGGTCGGAGACGACATCATGCTCAAGCTGCTGCGCGGGGCCGAGGAGCGCTCGGTCACGGTCACGCTCGCCGGAGGTTAGCCCGCCCTCTGCCGTTCCCCGATCGGGCGGTCGTCGGGCCGGCAAGCCGCCTTCTCTGCCGCTTCCCCGATCGGGCGGTCAAGTCGACGGGGAGATGTCATTCTCGGCCCCGGCGACCACGTGTGAGGTGGTCGGAGGTCCCGAGAATGAAGGGTGGCGAGCCCGAAGCCAAGCCCGCTCGAGCAAGGCGCCCCCCGAGATTGCCGAGCGGGATCGGGCATGATGGCGAGATGCATCGGACGTTACATGGGTGGACGATGGAGCGGAGCGTGGCCGCCGTCTTCGGAAGCGTTTACCTCGCTCTTGCGATTGCCGGGATCACGGCCAACATCGCTGCGCTCAATGCCGCCCACAACGTGGTTCATCTCGTTGCCGCCGTCATGTGGCTTACGGGAGCGGCGGTTGGCGTCGCGCCGCCCGCCCACCTTGGCGTTGGGATCTGGCTGGTCGCGACCGGGCTGCTCGGCCTCGCCGGGGCCATCCAGCTGACGAGTTCCTCGGGCCTCACGGATGTGGTCGAAGACGTCCTCCATCTCCTGAACGGCGTTGGGGCGCTCGCCCTCGGAGCCTGGACGCTAAGGGGCGCACAGGCATCTCCCCTAAGGCCTGGGTAAGCGCGCACCTTCCAAAGCGTAGACAATCGAGACCATGCCCCGCGCAAAAGGAGCGCCCATGTGAAGACCGGCCTGAGGGAACGACTGGACGACGGCATCGTGCTCGGCGACGGGGGCTATCTTCTTGAGCTCGAGAGGCGCGGCTACGTGCGCGCCGGGCCCTTTACACCCGAGGTCAGCATCACGCATCCCGACGCCCTCGCTCAGCTTCACCGCGAGTTCCTTGCAGCCGGCGCTGATGTCCTCCAGGCCCTCACCTTCTACGCGAGCGAGGACAAGCTCGCAACCGTGGGCCTCGAGGGCAGGGTCGACGACATCAACAGGGAGGCCATGAGGATCGCACGCGCGGTGGCCGCGGAAGGCGAAGCGCTCGTCGCGCTCACACTGTCGATGACGTGGGACTTCGATCCAGGCGACCAGGCGACCTCGGACCGCATCCGGGAGATGTTCAACCGCCAGATCGAGGTTGCCCTCGATGCCGGGATCGATCTCATCGTGGCCGAGACCTTCACCTGGCTCGGCGAGGCGCTGATCGCGCTCGAGTGCGCCAAGGCGGCAGGGGTTCCCGTGATCACCACCGTCTCTTTCGAGAAGGAGCCGGTTACCCACGACGGGTATGGCCCTCGAGAGTGCGCGCAGAGACTGGCGGATGCGGGATCCGATGTCGTCGGCATCAACTGCATGCAGGATCCCACGGGCATGCTCCCCCGGATGCAGGAGATGCGCGACGCGGTCGACACTCCGCTCGCGTGCCAGCCCCTCGCGTACTACACCGGCGACGTCGCGCACTTCACTGCGCTCGGCGAGTTTCCCTTCGCTTTGGACCCGCGGCAGTTGACGCGCCACGCCATGGGCGACTACGCGCTCAAGGCGCGCGACATGGGCATCGGGTACATCGGTTCATGCTGTGGCTCGGTGGCGGCGCACGTGCGCGCCATGGCCCGCGCCCTCGGCAAGCTGCCCGACGACGAGGGCGAGTGGAAGAGGATGCGCGACAAGCCGATGTCGGCCTTTGAGGCGCACGGGCACACCGAGCTGGTGTGAGGCGCGACTACGACTACATCGTCGTTGGCCTCGGCGGCATCGGCAGCGGCGCCGCCTACTGGCTGGCGCGGCGCGCCGGCGCCGACGTCCTCGGCCTCGAGCAGTTCGAGCTAGGCCATGAACGCGGCGCGTCCGAGGACCACTCCAGGATCATCAGTCTCGCCTACCACCGGCCCGGATACGTCGAGCTCGCCAAGAAAGCATTCGAGGCATGGTCGGCGCTCGAAAGTGAAATCGACGAGCAGCTGATCTTATTCACCGGCGGGCTCGACTTCTTTCCCGCGCAAACCTCGATAGCGATCGAGACCTACACTGAGTCGCTGTCGGCCTGCGCCGTACCCTTCGAGGTCCTGGATGCGGGAGCGGCGATGAAGCGATGGCCGCAGTTCATGTTGCCCGACGACA
>Ga0183260_10001975_pt1 | contig 17126 bp, 15 predicted proteins | sample AntDrymUQ4972206_2_FD_129768 | JGI IMG/M metagenome (GOLD analysis project Ga0183260, IMG submission 129768) | Polar desert sand microbial communities from Dry Valleys, Antarctica - metaG UQ497 (22.06) (version 2) (version 2) | ecosystem: Environmental > Terrestrial > Soil > Desert | place...
GAAGACCGTGAACGGCTTGCCGCCTTGCGTGCGCGGCCTGGAGACGTCGACGACGTACGAGCCGCCTTGGGGCAGCGCCCGGATGTCGGCGTCGCGCAGCGCGCCTGCGACCTGCGTGTCACGGGCGCGCGCGTACGGCGCGACATCGCTCGTCCACAGCACCGCCTGCGCGTCAGCCTCCTGCGCCAACGCGACCAGCTCGTCCGCCGGCCGGCCGTGGCGCACGACGAGGCCGCTGCCGCGCTCGCGCAACCCTTCATCCAGCGCGCGCAGGCAGCCGAGCATGAACGCCGTGCGCGGCGTCGACGCAAAGCGCCCGTGTAGCAACGCGTCGTCGAAGACGAAGACCGCGACAACGCGGTCGAACTCCCTCAGAGCGCGGGTCAGCGCCGGATGATCGGCGAGCCGCAGGTCGCGGCGGAACCAGAGCAGGGCGGTCGTGGCGCTCATCAACAGTGAGATACGCAGCGCGCTCGAACGTAGACTCCTCGTGTATGCCCGATCGCATGCTCAGTGATTTCCCACTGTTCCCGCTCGGCCTGGTCGCGCTGCCCCACGAGTACATCCCGCTGCACATCTTCGAGCAGCGCTACCGCACGATGTTCGAGGAGTGCCTCGAGCGCGGGTCTGAGTTCGGCATCGTCTGGTCGGTCGACGAGGAGCTCAAGACGGTCGGTTGCGCCTGCACAATCACCGAGGTGCTCGAGCGCATGGAAGACGGCCGACTCAACGTTCTCACGCGCGGCACGCGCCCGTTCCGGCTGATCGAGCTTCAGGCCGACAGGCCGTACCCATCGGGCCTCGTCGAGTTTCTCGAGGACAAGGACGAGGAGCCCGACGCAGATGCTGCCGAGGCGGCGCGCGGCGCGTACGCGACGCTCGTCGTCCAGGCGACCGACACCGAGCTCGAGGCCGATGAGGTCGCCGTCAGGAGCGCCTACGAGATGGCCGCGACCGTCGACTTCGGACTCGACGCCAAGCAGGGCCTGCTCGACCTGCGCTCCGAGAACGCCCGCCTACGGCTCGTCACGCGCCTGTTCAAGGCGGCCACCAAGCGGCTGGACTTCGTCGAGCGCGCCCAGGCCCGAGCCCGTTCCAACGGCAAGGTTCGCTTCGGCTGAAGGTTGGCCGCCGCCGGGCCGAATCCGGCCCTGGGCCGCCAGCCACGAGCCCGCCAGGATCAGGATCAACCCGAGGATGCTGCCGGCCGTCAGCGGCTCGCTCAGCAAGCGCGCCGGTTCACGAGCCGCGCCTAACGCTCGAGCCCGCACAGGTCGATCGCCGTCCGCCTGACGAAGCGCGTCAGCCGCGGCAGCACCGATGGACGCTGGGCGGTGTCGGGGTAGCGCAGCGTGCCTTTTTGCGTACGCACCGCGAAGCGGAAGATCTGCGCCTTGGACACTGCGGGCAGCACGGTCTTGTCGTCTTGCAGCGTGAGCAGGTCATCGCTTAGCACGCGCGCGTCGATCGTCGCGTCGCTGGGCAGTGGATGCGGCTCGCCGCCGTTGCAGCGCACGCTCGCGTCCGAGACCAGCAGCGTGAGCTTCGCTCCCGGAACCGTGCCGTCACGGTTGACGACGAACAGGTCCGGCGACGGCGTGCCGCCACAAGCGGTCGGCACGAGCGTGGCGGCCGCGCAGGCCGCCGCCAGGGCTCCACCGCGCGCGCGGGTGATCACGCTGCCACCGCGACACCGCCACGGCGTGGATCGCCGGCACCGGCGAGCCGTCCGGACTCGACGTCGCGGCAGACCGCCTGCACGCCACCGAAGAACATGCTCGGCGCGCGGAAGTTGAGGATCTCGTGCGGGTTGCTGCCCAGCAGCGCCACCGGCACGCCCGGCTCGGAGTAGATGACGCCGTCCTCAAAGTGCACGCGCGGCGCGGCGACTGCGGCGGCGGCATCGAGTCCGTGGTCGACGACGCCGACGATCGTCTGCAGCAGCGCGGAACGGATCCGGTTGGAGCCAGACGACCCGAGCGCGATCTCGACGCCGTCGGCGCACATGACGATCGTCGGGGCCATCATCGAGGGCATCCGCCTGCCCGGCGGAGCGTTGTGAAAGCCCAGCGGGCTGAGGTCCTCCTCGCCCATGATGTTGTTGAGGTGGATGCCGGTTTGAGGGACGACGATCCCCGAGCCCTCCCCGTTCGTGCACGTCACCGCGCACGCACGCCCGTCGCCATCGATCACCGAGATGTGCGTCGTCGAGCCAAGCCGGTTGGCGAGAAAGCCGTCGGCGAAGCCGGGCACGCCGAGCCCGTCGAGGAACTCCGGCGTGCGCACCGACTGCGCGTCCTCCATGACCTTCACGATCGCCTCGAGCTCCGGCGGAGCGGGCCGCGCGTCGAGGCATCCCAGCGCGTAGGCGATGAGGATCCCGCCGGCCGACGGTGGCGGGTTGGTCAGCACCTCGCGTCCGCGATAGCCGACGCTGACCGGCTCGCGCACGAGCGCCTCGTAGAGGCGCAGGTCCTCGCTGGTCAGGCTGCCGCCGCCCTCCGCGACGCATGCCACGACGGCCTTGGCGACGTCGCCCTCGTAGAACGGGCCCGCGCCGTCCGCGCCGATGCGCTCGATCGTGTCGCCCAACTCCGGGCTGCGGAACAGATCGCCCTCGTTCAGCAGCCGCCCGCCGGGAGCGAACAGCTCGCTGGCGAGCGGCGTCGAGCGCAGGATCGCTGCGAGCAGATGAACAACCTCGGCCTGGTGCGCGTTGACCACGACGCCCTCGCGCGCCAGTGCCGCCGCGGGCGCGGCAAGGTCTGACAGCGCGACCGACCCCCAGCGGCGGATGGCAGCGTCGACACCGGCGGGGGTGCCGAAGGCGCCGCACGACGCAGCCCCGACGTGAAAGACCTGGCGCGCGTCGCCGGAGAAGTCGACCTCGACGGGCACGAGCGGCGAGCGTTCCTCCGGCCGTGCGCCGTACCCGGGCGACGACACGAAGAAATCAAGCAGCACGGGCTCCTCCCCCGCTCCGGCGACGAGCATGTAGCCGCCGGCGCCGGGACCGCTGAGCAGCGGCTCGGCGACCCACGACGTGAGCATCGCCGCGACAGCGGCATCGACCGCGTTGCCACCCTGGCGCAGCACATCAACGCCGGCCTGCGCGGTCAGCGGATGGCCGGCGGCGATCATGCCGGTGGAGGTGTTCGTCACGGCGTCGAGGCTAGCGCCGCATCAGCATTGGAAAACGGGCTGACCGTCAGCGACGCGGCATGAACTCAGGCACGTCGAGTTCGTTGACGCCGAGACTGCTCGAGCGTCGGACCGGCGACGGGTCGACCGGTCGTCCGTACTGGTCGCGGTCGAGCGGCGGCGCAGGCGGAGGGGGCGGAGCCATGGCCCGCGGCGACGGGCGCGCCGGCTCGCTGCGAGTCGGCTGCGCGTCGCGCCGATGCGTCGCGCCGCCGTAACCGGTCGCGACGACCGTCACCCAGACCTGGTCCTCGAGCGACTCGTCGACCATCGCGCCGAAGATGATGTTCGCCTCCGGATGGGCGGCCGCCGACACGGTCTTGGCCGCCTCGTTGACCTCCCACAGGGAGAGGTCACGCCCGCCGGTGATCGACAGCAGGATCGAGTGCGCGCCCTCCATGCTCGTCTCCAGCAGCGGCGACGCGACAGCCTGCTCGGCGGCCGTGATCGCGCGGTTCTCGCCGGTGCCCATGCCGATGCCCAGCAGCGCGTTGCCGGCGTTGGCCATGATCGTGCGCACGTCGGCGAAGTCGAGGTTGATCAGCCCGGGCAGCGTCACGAGGTCGGAGATGCCCTGCACGCCCTGGCGCAGCACGTCGTCGGCGACGCGGAAGGCCTCGACCATCGACGTCTGCTTGTCGAGTACCGCCAGCAGGCGGTTGTTCGGCACGACGATCAGCGTGTCGACCTCTTCGCGCAGCGTCTGGATGCCGGCCTCGGCCTGCTCGCTGCGGCGCGTGCCCTCGAAGCCGAACGGCTTGGTCACGATGCCGACGGTCAGCGCGCCGATCTCACGCGCGATCCGCGCGATGATCGGGGCCGCACCGGTACCCGTGCCGCCACCGGCACCGGCCGTGATGAAGATCATGTCCGAGCCCTTCAGCAGGGCCTTGATGCGGTCGTACTCCTCCATCGCCGCGCCGCGACCGAGCTCCGGGTTCGATCCCGAACCCAGGCCGCGCGTGAGCTGCGCACCGATGTGCAGCGTGACGTGGGCGAGCGACTGCTGCAGCGACTGAAGATCGGTGTTGATCGCGACGAACTCGACGCCGGCGACCTCGGCCTCGACCATCCGGTTGACGGCGTTCGAGCCACCGCCACCGACACCGACGACGCGCAGCACGGGCTGCCCGGCGGGCTTGGCCTCGCCGAACGGGACATCACGCGCATCGGGGCGCGCGAACGCATCGAGTTCCTCTTCGAGCGCATGGGCGCGGCCGAGGCGGCTGGCCTTGATCTCGTCGCCGACCGGCTCCATCAGGCTCTCGGGCATCTCGGAGGAGAAGGCGTGGCGCAGGCGCTCCTGCGGCGAGGGGATGTGCGGCTCCTCGGCGTCCGGTTCGGCGGGCGTCGTGGGCGTGGCCAGCGACGGGTGCGGCACGTCACGTGGCGGGATCCGCTCGATCGGCGTCGCGACAGGCTCGGTGGGCGGCGCGGCGGGCTGCTCGGCGTTCGCCTGGCGGGCCTTGTCGGCCTGCGTGGCGTCCTCTTCGGTCTTGCGGAACAGCGCCGCGAGCGGTCCCTCTCGCATGCTCGCGCGCTTACCGGATGCCATGGGAGAGAACCTCCTTCGCGAGATCGCGATAGGACTGGGCGGCGGTGCCGTCAGGATCGTACTTCAGCACGGACATCCCCTTGACCGGCGCTTCGGCGAACCGCACCGTCTTGCGGATCCGGGATGCAAAGACTCTGTCTCCGAAGTTCTCCTCGAGAATCTCGATTGCCTCCTTGGCATGGATCGTGCGCGTATCCATGAGGGTCGGCAGGATGCCTTCGATCTCGACGCGAGGATTCAGATTCTCCTTGATCATCTCCAGCGTGTTTTGGAGCTGCATCAGGCCACGCATCGAGAGGTACTCGCACTGAACCGGGACGATGACCTTGTCAGACGCTGTCAGCGCGTTGACCGTCAACAGCCCCAGGCTGGGCGGCGTGTCGATGCAGACGAAGTCGTAGTCCGCCGACACGCCCGCGATCGCCTTCTCGAGCGAGCGCTCGCGCCCGATCTGAGTTGACATCGCGATCTCGGCGCCCGCCAGGTCGATCGATGCGACGGCGATATCGATCTCGCGCTTATGGATCACCTCGGGCAGCGGGATGTGATGAACGAGTACGTCGTACATCGACTTCGTGACCTTGTCCGGGTCGATGCCCTGGCTCATCGTCAGGTTTCCCTGAGGATCGAGATCGATGCATAGCACCCGGTGACCGGACTCGGCGAATGCCACCGCCAGGTTCAGGGTGGACGTCGTCTTGGCGACGCCGCCCTTCTGGTTGGCAAACGAGATCACCTTCGCGCGCTTGACCATTGGCTCATCGGAGTCGGACTCAGAGATCGTCATGCCGCCGCCGGTGACGGCCGGGCGCCGCGGCGAGAGCGCCGCCTCGAACGAGATCCGGTCGTCGTCGGGCTCGGGCCGGGTCGCGGCTTCAGGCGTGGGCGTCGCCTCCCGCTCGGGCGCAGGCTCCGGCGCCGGCTCGGGCTGGGGCTCGGACGTCGCCTGAACCGCCACCGGCTCATCGGCCTCCTCGATTGTCCGTAGCTCTCGGGACACGGGCACCACCTCCTCAGCGGGCACTTCGGGTTCGGGCTCGGGCACCACTTGGCCCAGCTCCGCCAGCTCTGCGCCGACCTCTTCGAAGTCGTGCTGCATGCCGCGGTCGTCGTCGGCGACGGTGCCCGTGCGGGCACCCTGGCTGTGAGTTTGTCGCGATCCGCGATTGAAAAGTCCCATACCCTCGCGACTATTCGCACGCGCCACGGGGTTTCCTTCCCCTGCAACCACGTATACGGACAGTCGTGTGACACGTTCGTGTAAGGATCACCCCCTCAGTGGAAGATCTGCTCGCAAAGAAGCTCGTGATCGTGACCGGCAAGGGCGGCGTCGGCAAGTCGACGGTGGCGCTCGCGATCGGCGCTGCCGCCGCCCGTGCCGGCAAGCGCACGATCGTCTGCGAAGTGGCGGCCCAAGAGCGCCTGTCGCGCGTCTTTCACCACGACAAGGTCGGGTTCCGCGAGGCGGAGATGGCGCCGAACCTGTGGACCATCTCGATCGACCCGGACGAGTCGATGCGCGAGTACGTCTTGTTGCAGCTCAAGGTCAAGGCGATGCGTGACCTGCTCTTCCGCTCGAAGATCTTCACCTACCTGGCCGCGGCGACGCCCGGCCTGAGGGAGCTGGTGACGATCGGCAAGATCTGGGAGCTGGCGCTCGACGAGCGCAGGGTCAAGGGCGCCCGGCCGTACGACTTGGTGATCGTCGACGCGCCTGCCACCGGCCACGGCGTTGGCTTCCTGCAGACGCCGCGGACCTTCGCCAACGTCGCCCGAGTCGGGCCGATCGCGGCGCAGGCGGAAACGCTGCACAAGTTCGTGACGGACAAGCGGAAGACCGGAGTTGCGATCGTCGCCCTTCCGGAGGAGATGCCCGTCAACGAGACGGCCAAGCTCGAGCATGACCTCAAGGAAGAGGTCGGCGTGGCCGTCGATCGCATCTTTTTGAATGGCCTCTACCCGGAGCGCTTCTCGGCAGACGACGAGGCCGAGATCGAGAGCGAGTTCGACGACTCGGAGGGCAGCGTGCGATCCGCCCTGCGCGCAGCGTTGTCCGAGCGGCGGCGGGCAGTAGCCCAGCGCGAGCAGCTCGCGCGGCTTGAGGAAATCACGGAGGCGCCCATCAGGACGATGCCTTTCCTGTTCGAGCCGGATCTTGATTACGAGCACCTGCTCGAGCTTGTGGAAGTCGCCGCGTAGATGAGTGAGCCCATCTCATGAGCTCAATGGCAGAGATCCTGGAGGGCAAGAGGGTCCTCATCTGCGCCGGCTCCGGCGGGGTTGGCAAGACGACCACTTCGGCGGCGATCGCGGCCGGCATGGCCGCCAGGGGGAAGAAGGTCGCGGTCCTGACGATCGACCCGGCGAAGCGCCTTGCCGACTCGCTGGGGCTGCCGGAGCTGGGCAACACCGAGCGCCAGGTCGATCCGGCGCTGTTCGAAGAGGCGGGCGTCGAGCAAAACGGCGGCGAGCTGTGGGCGATGATGCTCGACCCGAAGGCAACGTTCGACGAGGTCGTCCACCAGCACGCCCCTGACGAGGAAACACGCGAGCGCATTCTCTCCAACCGCATCTACCAGCAGCTCTCCTCGGCCCTGGCCGGGTCGCAGGAGTACATGGCGATGGAGAAGCTCTACGAGATCTGGGCGTCGGACCGCTACGACCTCCTCGTCCTGGACACGCCTCCCTCCCAGCACGCGCTGGACTTCCTGGATGCCCCGCAGCGCCTGCTCCAGTTCATCGAGGGGAAGGCGATCAAGGTCTTCATGGCACCGACCGGGTTCGCGGCGAAGGTCGCGGGCCGCGGTGCCGGGGTTGCATTCTCCGTCCTGAAGAAAATCACCGGCGTCGACTTGCTGCAGGACCTCGCCGAGTTCTTTCAGGCGTTCAGCGGCATGGTCGGTGGCTTTCAGGAGCGCGCGAAGAAGGTCAACGAGCTCCTGGCCGACCCGCAGAGCATGTTCCTGATCGTCTGCGGGCCGCAGGGGGATCCCGTCGAGCAGGCGATCGACTTTCACGCGAAGCTCGCCGATCGCAAGCTCCCGTTCGGCGGCGCGGTCGTCAACAAGGTGCACTACGCCGACCCGGGCAACGCCGAAACCGTGCGTGCGGCTCTGGACGACGCGCTGGACGACGACCTGGCCGAGAGGGTCGCTGCCAACTTCGACGACTACAGTGCCTTGGCGGAACGTGACGGTCGCAGCATCGAGCGACTTGAGGGCGACATGGGAGCGGATTGCGTAATCCAGGTGCCGTATCTGGACGACGACGTCCACGACCTCGCCGGCCTGATGGAGGTCAACCGGTACCTGTTTGCGACCGGCGCCGCCGAGCGAGCCGAGATCGCGACCTCAGCCTGATGGGAGGCTGGTCGACGCTGGACGTCCCGGACTTGACTGGCCGGACCGCGGCCGTCACGGGCGCCAACAGCGGTATCGGCCTCGTCTGTGCACGGGAGCTGGCCCGAAAGGGCGCCACGGTCGTGATGGGCTGCCGCGATCCGCAGCGCGGCGAGAATGCGCTGGCGGAAGTGCGGGAGGCCGCATCAGGCGTCACCGTCGAGCTCGAGCGGCTCGACCTGGCCGACCTCGCATCCGTCCGCGAGTTCGCCGCAGCGGTATGCGAGCGCCATCCGAAGCTCGACCTGCTGATCAACAACGCCGGGGTAATGGCGACGCCCCGCGCGGAGACCAAGGATGGATTCGAGCTGCAGATCGGCACCAACCATCTCGGCCATTTCGCGCTGACCGGGCTTCTCTTCGACCGGCTTACGGCCGCACGGGAGGCACGGGTCGTGACGGTTTCCTCGGGAGCGCACCGGCTGGGAAGGATCGACTTCGACGATCTGATGGGCGAGCGCAGCTACAGCCGCTGGGGCCGCTACAGCCAGTCGAAGCTGGCCAACCTGCTGTTCGCCTTCGAGCTGGCCCGTCGTGCGGCGAAAGCCGACCTGGCTCTGATCAGCGCGGCGGCCCATCCCGGGTACGCCGCCACCCACCTACAGTCTTCGGGGCCGGGCCTTGGCGGCGGCCTTGTCTCGCTCTTCAACACAACGATCGGGCGCCTCGGCAACGTCCTGATCGCGCAGTCCGACGAGATGGGCGCCCAGCCCTCGCTCTATGCCGCGACAGTCGAGGCGATGCCCTCGGGCGGGTTCGTCGGGCCATCCGGCCCAGGTGAGCTGCGCGGCCGCCCGAAGCTGGTGAGCCCGGCGCGGGCCGCCCGCGACGAGGCCATAGCGGCGCGCCTGTGGGACGTCTCGGAGGCACTCACCGGCGTGGAATACCTCTAAGACAACTCCGACGGAATGCTCCGCTCATGCGAGGCGAAGTCCGAAGGACGAAGCCGAAGACCGGCGTTGTAGAGCCGGTAAGGGGTCTCCGCTTCCGTCGGGTCAGGGCTCGTTACGGGGAGGCAGGTCGTAAGCACTGATTCCGCGAATTCGTCGCTAGTACGAGCGTAGGCCGAGGCCGCCGAGCTCTCGCTCAGCGGCCTGGCCTGCTCTTCCTTTGGTGATCGGAGGTACGAGGTAAGTCTCAGGAAATGCGTGTCACCGAGTCGTCGACTTCGGCGCGGCGAGTGCGGTCGTAGCCGACCTCCCGCACCTTCCACTCCGTGGTCTCCGGCGTCGGGAAGAGGAAGGACACACGTGCGTGGACCTGCCGGCGATGCTCGTCGGAATCCGCGATCAGCTCGGCGACAGGTCCTTCGTTATCGGGCGACGGGGTGCGAAGCACGTGGACCTCAGCCAGCGGCTGCTCCTCCGGGACCTCGATCGACTCGCGCTCGGCTGAGGGCTTGGGCTCGTCCTGCCACTCGAAGTCGACATCCATCGCCAAGTGCTCGTGGAGCCGATTCTCGGCCCGCAGGAAGCCGGCTACCGGCTCCCGCTCCTCTTCGGGCTCGACCTCCGGCTCTTCATCGAGCTCAAACGCAGCCCCGACTTCGTCCTCGACTGCCTCAAACTCAGACTCGGCGTCCACATAGGAATCGAGCTCCTCGGACAACTCGACCGCGAAGCCGGGTTCGATCGGCATGGCGGGGTCCCACTCAGCGGTCTCGCCACGCGTGTCCGGGGCGCCGCCCTCGCCGACCTTCAGGCCGTCGCCGAGGAGGATCTCGTCGGCAGTGACGCGAAGCTCGGTGCCCAGGTGCCCGCAGGCGGCATCACCCAGGATCGCGCGTGTCAGGTCCTCGACCTCCGCCGCGACCTCGGCCGGGGGGCGGCGCGTCGATCCCATGGCGGGCTCGCCGCTCCACAACTCCCGTTCGAGGGCCAGCGCGCGATCGACGGTTTCCTTCACCTCAGTGCGGTTATCAGGCTCGGCGCAAAGTGCTGCGACCCGCATCGACATCCCCAGCGAAGCGGGGCCACCGCCTTCAAGCAAGAACCGCAATGTCAGGAGGTAGTCGTTCAGAGCCTCCACGGTCACCGGCCGCTCAAGGCCCGCCTCAAAGCGAGAGATTGCGCGTCCCAGGGAGGCCGGAAAGCCTTTACGGTCGCCTTCGATCCGCAAAAATGGCGCGCCATCGGCGGCCAGCCGTCCTGAGAAAGCCTGAAGGTCGCGAACCTCGGTCGACGCCAGGCGGTACCCACCGGGGCGGGGCTTGCCCGCCCCAGTCGCGATGCGGCGCCAGCGATCACCGCCGGTACGAATCCAAGCGTGCGGCCCAAGCGCCACCCCGCCTGCCTTGAACATGCGGAGGGTCGTGATCACGCGCTTGAACGCGTTGACGGAGCGCAGGCCCAAGTCAGAGCCGTCGTCCTCCGCGCCGACGCCGTCGATACGGGCAATCGCCAGGAAGCTCGGCTCCCACGCTGCGGCGCCCATGCCCTCGCCGCCGCGAGCTTCGGCCGGGACCGCGACCACGTCTGAGCGGACGATCATCGCTCCGGTCAGCTCAAGGCGCTCGGCCTCCATCTGGAAGCCGCGCAGGGGCACGGCGATCTCGATCTCGTCGCGGGTGACCTCGCCAAGGTCAAGGAGTTCGTTCATCGTCGCCTCCAAGCGCGCGTCATCAAGAGTGAAGTCGGTGGATCCCTGCCATAAACGACATAGGAACACGACCCCTGCCAGCTCCGCGCGGCGGCGCGGGTCGTTCGGGTCGGGGACGCCCATCTCCTCCAAATAGGTGCCTGCCAGCTCGGCGGATTCCATCGCGGCGCAGGTGGTTCCGAAGGAATCAAGTCCGGTCACGTCGCCCGCGTGATCGCGGATGAAGCGCGAGGTCTGCGGCACGTACTCGGCCAGCGCCGATCCGCTGCCGGATTCGCGCACCTCGTAGGGAACCTCCGCGCCGGCCGCCAGCAGCTCACGGAGCCGCAGGGCAGCGTCGCCCGCCATCGTTCTCAAACCCTCACGGAGCACCAAATCACGCATGAATCGGAGGTTCTCCCCACCCATGGCGGTTCCTGCGATGCAAGGTGTGTTGCATGAAGCGGGAAAGGCGAGCGGCGCGGTCGCCGCGCATGCGTTTCGATTCGGTCCGCTCGCCTTCCCGCTTGTGCGGGGTTAGGTGGTTAGGCGGCGGCGGTGGCCTGCGTGTCGGCCTCGGCCAGCCAGGCCTTGCCGTACGAGCGCATGTCGTCGATCAGAGGAACCAGGGCCTGGCCCTTGGGCGTAAGGGCGTACTCGACCCGGGGCGGCACCTCCGGGTAGGTGTGCCGCTCGACGATCTCGTTCTCCTCCAGGCAACGCAGACGCAAGGAGAGCGTCCGAGGGCTGATGCCAGCAAGCGAGCGCTCCAGCTCGCAGAACCGCTTGCTTGAGTCGGCGAGGTCGCGGAGCACCAGAAGTGTCCACTTGCCCGAGATGATCTCGGCTGTCTTGCAGACTGGACAAGTGCGGTCCATCGCCAGCCGAGTATAGCCCACGCTTTACCAAATGAAGTGGGGTCTCAACCCGCTCAGGATGGAGGGGTCACGCTACTTCAACAGCTCGGCGACGCCGCCGGATTCGCGCCCGGCACCCATCACCTGCTCGATGCCCGAAGCGCGCTGCCCCTTGGCCTGGAGCATGAGCTTGAAGTCGTGCGGGCTCGACGCGGCATCCAGCGCATCCGCCTCGTCGACGTTCCCGGCCATCACGTGCTTCAGTAGCGCCTGGTCGAAGGTCTGCATGCCGTAATAGGAGCCCTCGGAGATCACCTCGGTGATCTTGCCGGTCTCGTTGGGGTTCAAGATCAGGTCCTGAACGCGACCGGTCACGACCAGGATCTCGCAGACGGCAACGCGGCCCTCTCCCCCCTTCCTCTTGATCAGCCGCTGCCCGACTACGCCGCGCAGGGTCGATGCCAGCATCACCCGCGCCTGCTGTTGCAGGTGCGGGGGGAAGAAGTCAATGACTCGGTTGATCGTCTCGGTCGCATCAAGAGTGTGGAGGGTCGAGAGCACCAGGTGGCCCGTCTCCGCCGCAGACAGCGCTGTGCGCACGGTCTCCTCGTCGCGCATCTCGCCGATCAGGATCACGTCCGGGTCCTGGCGAAGCACGCGCTTCATCGCTCGGGCGAAGCTCTCAGTGTCCTGGCCGACCTCGCGCTGGTTGATGATCGACAGCTTGTCGTGGTGCAGGTACTCGATCGGATCCTCCAGCGTGACGATGTGCTGTGGCCGGGAGGCGTTGATCTGATCGATCATCGCCGCAAGCGTCGTCGACTTGCCCGACCCCGTCGTGCCGGTCAGGAGGATGATCCCGCGCTGCTCCTGCGCCAGGTCTTTGATCACCGGGGGCAACCCGAGGTCGTCAACCGTGCGCACCTGGAAGGGGATTGCCCGGCAGACGATTGAAACGTGCCCGCGCTGGCGAAAGCTGTTGACCCTGAAGCGGGAGACGCCCGGGAGATCGTAAGAGTAGTCAGCCTCGCCGACCTTGCCGAACTCCTCGCGCAGAGACTGCTCGACGCAGATCTGCTCGAAGGCGATATCGGTGTCCTCCGGAGTCAGCCGGTCAGCGCCTGGGATCGGGCGCAACTCGCCGTGGATCCGCACCATCGGCGGGGCCGGAACCTTGACGTGGAGATCCGAGCCCTCATGCTCGACCACGTAGCGCAGGGCGGAATCGATATCGAAAGCCATCACCCTGCATATCGGGCCCGGCGCCGAAAGGCTTTAGTACCTGTTCCCGGTGGGGGCGCGGAGCCCTGGCGCCGAGCCCGGCGACGCGGTCCGGCTATTTGCCGGGGGTGAAGCTGACCAGCTCCTCGCGTCCCTCGCCGCCGGAGGTCTTGATCGCAAGCACCAGGCCGACGCCCTTGGCGTAGAACTTGTGCTCGGAGACCCGGGGCTCCGTCGGCACCAGGTCCTTCGTCATCAGCGTTTCGGGGTAGTAGCCCGTCGGCGCCTGGGCCTTCTCGTCGAGGCTCAAGACCTCCGCGTGATCCTCGGCCTCGCCCTCGTAGTACTCCTGGCGATATGCCATGCCGACCTGGGGATTGCCTGGCATCACGATTCCGGCTTCGGCGCCGCCGACGCCGGCCTCGAACGAACCGGCCCGGGTCGTGACCTTGCCGTTTTCGTACTCGGCGGTGTCCTCGCCCAGGTACCAGACGTTGCCCTCGGCGTCCTGCGCGAACCAGTCGTCGGTGATCTCGACGGCCTCGCCGCCTTCGGTGACCGTGTCCCGGACGAAGACGGCCTTGACGCCGTTGGCGATCGTCTTGGTCTTGTCGGTTACCTCGACAACGACCCGCTGGTCCGGCTCGCCGTCAGCCGTTTCAGCGTAGACCCAGCGACTGCCGACGGCCAGCGGCATGTAAGGGTTGTCGACCTCGGTCGTGAACTCGGCCGGGTCGAGCTCCGCCGGCTCGGAGCCCTGGGGGAGGCCGGCTGACGGATCCGCGACGTCCCGAACGTCGTCGTTGCCGCAACCCGCGATCAACAGGGCCAACGAGGACATAACGGTGATGAGCCACTTCATTGCAAGCCTCCTGGTTGGATGGATGAGCATTTATCCCCTGCCAACGATGAAAGCTTCATGAAACCCTGTTGCGGGGTTTCATCCTTCTTTCATGAAAGCCGTCGAAGCTGGGGTTGAATGAGAGTCCTGATCGTCGAAGACGAGCGTAAGCTCGCGACCCTGCTCAAGCGCGGGCTCGAGCGCGAAGGCATGTCCGTCGACGTGATCGACGACGGCAAGGACGCCCTATGGCGCGCCCAGGCCACGGAGTACGACGCGATCCTGCTCGACGTGATGCTGCCCGGCCTTGACGGCTTCAAGGTCTGCCGCATGCTCCGGGAGGCCGGGGTTTGGTCGCCCGTCCTGATGCTGACCGCCCGCGACGCCGTCAGCGATCGTGTGGCGGGGCTCGACTCGGGCGCGGATGACTACCTGACCAAGCCCTTCTCCTACGCCGAACTGTTGGCCCGCCTGCGAGCACTAATGCGCAGGGGCAAGCCCGAGCGGCCGACTGAGCTAGTGGTCGGAGATCTGCGCCTGGACCCGGCCCGCCACCGCGTCTGGCGCGGCGACGTCGAGGTTGAGCTGTCACCGAAGGAGCTGGCCGTGCTCGAGACGCTGATGCGCCGCCCCGGCCAGGTCCTCTCCCGATTCGAGCTCCTGGAGCACGCATGGGATTACGAGTACGAGAACCGCTCAAACGTCGTCGACTCGTACGTGCGCTTCCTGCGCGCCAAGGTGGACAAGCCGTTCGGCGTCAAGTCGATCGAGACCGTGCGCGGCGCGGGCTACCGTCTGCGTGAAGACGGCGGGCAACCGTGAGCCGGCTGCCGATCCGGGTGCGGGTGACGATCGCCTTCGCGGCGTCCGTCGCGCTCGTCCTTGCCGGCTTCGGTCTGTTCCTCTACCTCCGGTTCGAGGACCAGCTCGACGAGTCGGTGGACAACGCGCTTGAGCTGCGAATAGCCGACCTGGGCGCTCTCCTCGACGAAGAGGCGGCGGGGGCGGAGCCGGTAGTGCTCGAGACCCTGGATCCCGAGGACGGCTTCGCCCAGGTCATCGCCCCGGGAGGCAGGCCGATCCTCTCGACCAGCCAAATCGCCGGCGAGCCCATCCTCGACTCGGCCGAGCGCGACCGAAGCGGGGACGGCGCGACGCTGCTCGAGCGCGAAGGCATGGAAGGCATCGACGGGCGGGTACGCCTTCTGGCGACACCCATCTCCCGCGAGGGCGTCCAGCTGATCGCGGTCGTTGGCTCCTCGCTCGAGGACCGCGACGAGTCGCTTCGCCAGCTCTCCCTGCTGCTCTTGATCGGGGGACCTGCCGCCCTGGCGCTGGCCGGGCTTGCGGGCTACTGGGCGGCGGGGCGAGCACTTGGGCCGGTGGAGCACATGCGACGCGAGGCTGCGGCGATCACAGCGGAGGCACCGGGTCGACGGCTGGCCGTGCCGGTGGCCGACGACGAGCTGCGAAGGCTGGGTACGACCCTGAACGCGATGCTCGCTCGGCTAGAAGGGGCGATCGAGCGCGAGCGGCAGTTCGTCGATGACGCCAGCCACGAACTGCGGACTCCGCTTGCTCTCCACAAGACCGAGCTGGAGCTCGCCCAGCGCTACGCATCCGACGAGGGGGAACTGCGCAAGGCCATCGCGTCGGGAATCGAGGAGGTCGACCGCCTTGCGCAGCTGGCCGACGATCTTCTGGTCGCTGCTCGCTCGGGCGAGGACGGGCTGGCTCTGAATCAGGAGGAGTTGGACATCGGCACCCTGCTCGAAACGGTGGCAACCCGCTTTCAGGCACGCGTGAACGCCGCCGGGCGATCGCTTGAGATCAAGGCCGGCAACGGGACGTCGATTCGCGGCGACCGGCTGCGGCTGGAGCAAGCCCTGACCAACATGGTTGAGAACGCGCTGCGACACGGCGCCGGCCAGATCGAATTGTCGGCCGAGCGAGCGGGGGGCGTTTTCAGGCTTCACGTGCGCGACGAGGGCGCAGGCTTTGAGGAAGGCTTCCGCGAAAGAGCCTTCGAGCGCTTCAGCCGCGGGGACGCGGCGCGCGGGCGGGGTGGCGCCGGCCTTGGCCTCGCGATCGTGGAGACGATCGCGAACGCTCACGGAGGCAGCGCCGGCGCGGGCTCGACGAATGCCGGCGGCGCCGACGTCTGGATCGAGCTGCCGGTAGCGTCGGCAACGCCTTGAAGCAAACGCACGATGTGGATGTCGCCGTAGTCGGCGCCGGCCTCGCCGGCCTCGCGGCAGCTCGCGCGCTTGACGCCGCCGGAGCGTCGAGCATGGTGCTCGAAGCGCGCGACCGAGTCGGCGGGCGCACAGTGAACGAGGACCTGGGCAATGGCAAGATCGTCGAGATCGGTGGTCAGTGGGTGGGGCCGACGCAGGATCGCCTCTATGAGCTTGCTGCCGAACTCGGCATCGAGACGTTCCCGACCTTCATCGACGGCGAGAACGTGCTCGAGCTGAACGGCAAGCTCAGCCGCTACAAGGGCACGATTCCACGGCTGAATCCGTTCGCGCTGCTTGAGGTCGAGCGCACCCGTCGCCGAATGGACTCCCTGGCCGCCACGGTGCCGCGGGAGGCGCCATGGGATGCACCGCGGGCCGCGAAGCTCGATGCGACGACGCTGGGAGGTTGGCTCGACCGCGGAATGCACCTGGCCGCGTCGCGGCGCCTGGTCGAGATCGCGGCGAGGACCGTGTGGGGCTGTGACTCGCGTGACATCTCGCTGCTCTTCGCGCTTTGGTACGTCAACGCCGCGGGCGGATTCAACGCCCTGATCGACGTCGAGGGAGGCGCGCAGCAGGATCGCTTCGTCGGCGGCTCGCAGCTGATCTCCCTGCGAATGGCTGAGCAACTTCGCCGTCCGGTCGAACTCGGAATGCCGGTTAACCGAATTGGGTGGTCGGCTGACGGCGTGGTCGTCACGGCGGGCGACACAGAGGTCAAAGCGCGGCGCGCGATCGTCGCGATGGCACCGTCCTTGTGCGAGCGCGTTGAGTTTTTCCCCGGCCTCCCTCCCGCTCGCTCCCAACTCGCCCAGCGGATGCCGTGGGGCTCGTACCTGAAGTGCATCGCGGTCTACGACGAACCGTTCTGGCGCACGGACGGCTTGAGCGGCGAGGGCATCAGCGATGAGGGCCCCGCCACCACCACGTTCGACAACTCACCTCCCGACGGCATCCCGGGCGTACTGCTCGCGTTCGTCAGCGGCCCGGAAGCGCGTGTTATCCAGCGCCTGAACGAGGCCGCGCGCCGCGATGCCGTCCTGGCCGGACTCGCCCGCATGTATGGGGCCAAGGCGCTGTCACCCGAGCGCTGGATCGAGCAGGACTGGGCGCGTGAGCCGTTCACCGGTGGCGGGCCGGTCTGCTTCATGGCCCCGGGCGTCTCGACCGGCTTCGGGCGTGCGCTCTCGGAGCCCGTCGGGCCGATTCACTGGGCCGGCACCGAGACCTCCAGCA